>JAABUX010002818.1_pt1 | contig 23925 bp, 25 predicted proteins | sample 5561851 | NCBI WGS metagenome assembly JAABUX01 (sample SAMN10711883, study PRJNA513361) | rock metagenome | isolation source: Antarctica rocks | place: Antarctica: Victoria Land, Richard Nunatak red sandstone | collected 2016-01-03 | reverse complement strand
ACCTTCAGCGTAGGCATCGAAAATTTTTTGGCGTAGGTCAAGCGAGTATGCTTTCATTTATTTTGCCGTAAATACGATGTTTATCTGCTTTTATTGTACCTCACTCGGTCGGGAAACGCTATATCAGGTTCGTGTTAATCACATTGCGGAAATCCTCAAGCGGATAGTCGAGCAGAAAAGGCATCGGGGAGAGACCGATAGTCGATGCATTATTGACCAATACGTCGAGGTGACCGTTAAATTCACTCAGGGTAGTGGCAATGACGCGCTCGATATCCTCCTGTCGGGTCAAATCAGCGACGATTGGCAGAACCTGTGTCTTAAGTGCAATTTCATGTATGTGATCGCGTACTGAGTTGAGACACTCAATACGACGCGCCGCGATCGCTATTCCTGCTGCTCCTTCACTTGCAAAATCAAGCGCCAGTTGGCGTCCCAGTCCCTGCGACGCCCCGGTTATCAATGCATACTTTCCTTGTAGTCTATTCATGTTCTATTCCTTTTCCACCTAACACAGTGTTGTCTCAAGGAATTTACCCTGGTCTTAATCATAGTCGTTATGAGTATGAGCTGCAACTGCTGAATGAATTTGCGGGGCCAAGCCAGCACGAACCCAAATCACTCTGGCGCAGCGCGATACAACTCAAAGGGTGGTAAGCGACAGCAGGTAGAGCGCAACACCCGCGCACAGTGCCCAGCGGGTTCAGCTTTGCAATGTGACATATACTCCACTCTCAGTAACCTAAGCTTACTGAGTCGATTTGTCACCTTTGCTAATCTTCATTCCCGATCTAGTTATTTAAAACTCCAGTACTTAAGCAGCTTTTTAGAATGAAATAGCCCTGGATAACACTTATGCTAGATTTAGGCTTAGCTGTTGACATTCTATAGCTGACCGTCTACTCTAAAACTATAGACGAACGGTCAACTACAGAGGTAAATGAGCAAAGAGACACCTAGGACAGCTTTACTAGAGGCAGGAACACAGATCTTTCTGGAAAAGGGCTACAACAAAGCAGGTATTCAGGAAATTGTTCGAGCAGCTAAAGTTCCTAAGGGGTCTTTCTACTATTATTTCCAGAGCAAAGAGGACTTTGGTCTTCAAGTCATCGACCATTTTGTGGAGGCATATAATGCCACGCTAGAGAGGTATCTAACTGACGAAACGCTCTCTCCACTGAGTCGTTTACGCCAGCAAGCAGAGTTCTACTGTGAACAGCTCGAAACGTTACAGTGCCGTCGGGGATGCCTCATGGGCAATATTGGACAGGAGCTGGCTGACCAGAGTGAAATTTTCCGTTCGCGGATTGCGGCAGTCTTCTCTGGCTGGCGCGAACTATATGCAGCATGCCTCAAGCAGGCTCAACAAGCTGGTGAGATCGCTCAGCATCTAGAGGTAGAAGCGATCGCGGAGTTTTACGTCAGCGGATGGGAGGGAGCAGTGCTACAGGCCAAGTTAACCAGGAGCACAGTTCCCGTTAGAAGGTTTATCCAACTGATGTTTGAGCAAGTTCTCAAGGCATGAGCCAACGTGAATGCCGGAAAAACTTTCACGCTCTGTGACTTGAGAAACTAACGCCTGCTTAACAATAAGATCTAGGCGCTATTACCCAACTTCAGGTGAAATTAGGAACGTCGTTTTATGATTAATCAGCAGATTTTGCCTCCAGAGGAATTTAGTAGTCCACAGAATTCCCCTAAGTTTGCGCTCGCTCGTGAAGTTGTTTGGGCTAATGTCGAGGCTCACGATCGCGGTACCATCATTGGCTGTGTGTGGGCTAACCAAACTAGCTGCAAAGCTTTAGGATACCCTTATTTGATCGAGCTGGCTCCGACGAGTGAAAGCTACTCCTTTTGTCAGCAGGACTGGGCTTTTGAGCAGGATCTTGAGTTGCTAGCAGAATTCAACGCCCAAAGCATTGGATATGTCACTTGAGTCAAGCAGAAGTTGAGGCTTTCCCAAACTGGCTGTGAGGAAGAATGCATCCTCAAACCTTCCAGATTGTCTGGGGACCGCTGCGGTACGAACTGCTGGCAATATTGTGTAGTGTGTCTAAATCTACTGTCCAGCACTGGTTTTCTGACTCTAACGCCCCCTCCCATCGAGAGCCGGGGGATAGATATCAACGAATGTTAATTCTAATTGACTGGCTGTTGTCTACTTTCGAGTTAACGCCAGAGGAACTGCTAGCACAATTTGAGCTTGATCGGCAGCAGCAAGCGCCCGAATAAGCTGTCACCGTAGCGTTTTTTTTCTAACCACCTTGTGCTAGTCTGACTCTATAGACAAAAGTACGATAGCGTACTAAAGGCTTGAAATCGCTATAACACTGGAGAAAACCTGGTTCCAAGGGTTCTGCCATCAGCCAAGATTTCCGCAACAACAGTAAATATCATTTTTCCAACGATCTCAAGAGGCAATGACATGGGCGGAGTCTTGAACTTACTTTGGTTGCACACCTGGGACTTCATGACTCCAATTGAAGAAGTCATGCGCGCCTTTGACGATCTCGTGGGTGCTCGTAAGGTATTGTATATAGGCATTTCCGATACCCCAGATTGGATTATTTCTCAGTCTAATCTGCTGGCAGAGCTACGCGGTCAGACAGTAACAGGGTGGCTCAAACTGTCAGATGGAGCAGCGATTACCGCTGAATTATAAACGAAATAAATAGTCGAAAATGAAGGAAAAAAAACATGAATGATAATGCCTCGAAAATTGCTCTTGTGACTGGTGCCAACAAAGGTTTGGGCTTTGAAATCAGTAGACAACTGGCAAAAAAAGGAATACAAGTGCTCCTCGGTGCCAGGGATATTGCTAAAGGGCAGGAAGCGGCAGAGAAATTGAAACAACAAGGATTGGATGTTTACCCGCTGACTCTGGATATCAACAACGGCGAAAGTATTCAAAGTGCCGTCAAGACGATTCAAGAGAAATTCGGCACACTACACATCTTAGTGAACAACGCAGGTGTCATGCTTGACTGGACAACCTCTGTGTTTGATGTCGGTTTGGACACACTGACTCAAACGCTGCAAACCAATCTCTATGGCGCTTTCCAGCTTGGTCAGCTTTGTATCCCATTGATGAAAGCAGCAGGATACGGTCGCATTGTCAACATGTCTAGCACCCTCGGCTCGCTGACGGATATGAGCGATCCAAACTCCCACTATGATGGCGTACTGAGTCCATCCTATCGATTATCCAAAACGGCTCTGAATTCGATTACGGCTCTATTTGCCAGAGAATTACGAGGCACAAATATTTTGATCAACTCTGCTTGTCCTGGCTGGGTTCAGACGGATATGGGTTCTGAAGCTGCACCGTTAAGTGTCGAGGAGGGTGCTGATACCCCTGTTTGGCTTGCTACTTTGTCTGATGGTGGACCCAATGGTGGTTTCTTCAACAGTCGCATACCTGTCCCCTGGTAATCATCAATGGTGAATGGTACATCGTGCATGAGTATTTGATAACGATAACAGACTCAATCCAGGCTTGATCGCCAATAAATTTCCGACTAAATCTGTGAGTTATGGCTATCAACGTAAGGCGGGACGAAGCGGCCTGACAGACAACGTATCAATGAGCACTTAAAAGAGAAAACATAAAAAAGCCCTGGAAAGAATCGCAGGGACAGGTTATCGTACCCATACAATTTAAACTGGGAACGATGAGTCTGAGTATACGAGAACGGCGCCAAAAAGTCGCAGACTATCTGAAGGACGATGCCATGACCGGAATTGGTGCCATTGCGGCGGCATTAGGGATATCTAAAAGCAGCGTGCATCGGCATCAGCAAGGGATTTTACGGCGGCAGCAGGACGCGGAGTCGGGGTGGTGGGAAACGACGGCGGGGAGTCGGTGGTTAAAACTGCTCGTGCTGGGGGTGGTGTACTACTTTGGCATCAAGCAGGGAGTGGGGTCAGAGCGCCTATCAGAATTCTTGCAGGCGATGCGGTTGGACCAGCATGTGGGCAGTTCAGCCAGTGCGCTGCGGATATTAAAACAGCAGGGTGTTGCAAGCCATCATCGCCTACTCGGTGCGCGCAATCGCGTGAGTGTCAGCCCTTCTTCGGGGACAGGGATTTGTGTGGGCGGGGATGAGACATTCTTCGGGGGCTTACCAATATTGGTGATGGTAGAGTTAGGGAGTGGGTAGATCTTGAGCGAGGTGCCTGTGAGAATCGGAGCTATCAAACCTGGTCAGAGCAGATTGCACAGTGGTGGACGCAGGCTGGATGGAAATGCGATTTCATGGTCAGTGATGGGGCGCAAGCGTTGATTAAACTGGCAGTCACCGGCAAGGGTAGTGTCAGTGTGCCCGACTTATTTCACGCGCTGCGCGCCTTGGCAAAACCACTAGGCAGTGTCATCGGGCGGCAAATCAGCCAACTGCAAAAACAACAGGTTAAGTTGCTTCATCTAGTGGCCAAAGCCACCGATGCAACGCCGCCGCAGGCGTTGCAGCAGGCGCTTGACACCCTCGGCCACCAACAGCACGACCTCGCACAGGCGCAGCAAACCTACCAGAGCGCACTGCACACCATCACGCAAGCGGTGCATCCGTTCCAGATAGAAACGCTCGATTGGCACCAATTTAGCACCTGATCGACGGCACTCACTGCCCCCTTGCAGGCGTTATCCACTCTAGCACTCACCTATGGGACTGACCAGGCGAACACGGCAATTGACACCTTTCGCCGACACATCCCGGCCTTGGCGCAAGGCATTCATGCCTGGTGGCAATGGGTCACGCTCGCCGATTCGGCCCAAACTGACGACACCCTCGCTCCAGAATTGGGTGCTCACGAGCCTGTTGCCCTGGGTTTACTGGCAGCAGCAGGCCGACCTCACCCGCCAGCGAGAACTCAAACACCGCTATCAACAGGCGGCACAACAAGCCTATACAGCCGTCCTCAACCATGCCTTGACTGCCCAACTAGATGGCACGCAGCGCCAACATTGGGTCGGTTGGTGCCAATGGATGGCGGCTAAATATCAGCGCACTTCTTCTGCCGTGGAAGGGCGTAATGGCTATTTATCCCGACTCCATCATGCGGGGCGCGGCTTTTCTGACCACACCTTACAAGTGCTCACCATTATCCATAATTTTGACCTCAAGCGAGCGGATAGCACCACCGCTGCCCAACGACTGTTTGACCATGATTTTCCCAACTTATTCGACTGGGTCGTTGAGCATATGGGTGATCTCCCCATGCCTCGTAAGTCTTCTCGAACACATCGCCCCCATCCCTTATCCTCTATGCTTTTCCCGGCTTAAGTTGGTACCCTGAGTTATGATGATGACCCTCTCTAAACCAAGTTTTTAGCCACCAAAAATTGACAGACAACGTGCAACGCTAGTTGAAAGGAAGGTTTAAATGATTACACTGAACGATTACGCCAATCGTTACGAAAATATCAAAACCGAACGCACTGACGATGGTATTTTGACTGTCACCTTACACACCAATGGTGGTAGCCATATTCATACAGGCAAAGCGCATGAGGATTTTTCCGAAGCTTTCGGCTTCATCGCTCTCGACCCAGAAAACGAGGTCATCATTCTTACAGGAGCAGGCGATGAGTTCATGACCCAGATTGATTTTACCACCGTTGCTGATAATACACAGCCACAGAACTGGTACAAGATTCTCACTGAAGCTCGGCGAATGATCTTTAATTTACTGGACGTGCAAGTGCCCATCATTGCCGCTGTCAATGGTCCTGTGCATATTCACTCCGAGTACCCTTTACTATGTGACCTGATTTTGGCAGCCGATACATCGGAATTTGCTGACAAGGTTCACAAAGGTATGGGAGTTGTCCCCGTAGATGGGGTACAGGTGGCTTGGGAGCAAGCCCTTGGTTCAGTTCGTACCCGTTACTAACTCTACACTGGCACAACAATTTCTGCTCAAGAAGCACTTGCTTTAGGGATGGTTCATGAGCTTGTGCCCAAGGCTCAGTTACTCACCCGAGCTCATGAGCTTGCTCATGAACTGTTAAAGCTACCACGGCTTGCTCGTGTTTACAACCACTTGATGTTTATGAAGAAACTCAAATCCGAGGTGGTTGAGCATTTGCCATTTGATATGGGATTGGAAGGTGCTGTTTTAACGGATAGAAATTTCAATCCCTGGTCGCCTGCATGAAACTACATTGCGCTCGATTAAATCACGGCCCAAGACAAGCCTTGGAAAAAAAAGATTGCGCTTGCGCACGTAAGGATTCAGGTGGTCGGTTGAGGCAGTAGAGATGGTTGAGAATTCCCATTCCCCGACTTCGCCATCAAAGCTGACTGAAAAAACTTTATGACTGAGCGTAGAAAGTCGTCGACAAGTTTGCACTACACTGAGTAAGTCTGCTGTTTGAGCAAACCGCTCCATAGAACGGGACCCCCCACTGACCTTGCGTTTAGTTACTGCGAGACGTAGTGATCGCTCTGCTTGGTTATTGTCGGGTGGCACTTCCGGGTGGCCCTTGGAAGTACCACCACTGCTCGGCTCTGTCTCGTAGCGATCTGGCAATAGCTGCGATATCTGCCTTTGGCAGATCGCAGCAACATAAGCGCGTCGTATCCGGCTCAGGCCTTTCCATTGCTCGATGGTCTGGGTTATCCGCACCTTGAACCCAGAAGCCCAAGTAAGGTATGCTTTCGCGTCTTGTGTTTCTCGCCAATACCGATGCACAGGCATTGGCTTCATCAATCAAATCCAAGAACACTTGCCCCAACATAGGGTTGTTACCACGACTCAAGGAGACCACTTTCTTGAAGTGACGCCTCAGATGTGCCAAACATTTCTGCTGAGCCGTGACTGGGTAGCCATTGTAGACGCTGAAGTCATCGCTACTCAGAAAGATAGTCAAACTCTTCTCCTAACTGTTCAACCAATTCGGCACGCGAACGGGTATCACCGGCATGGAACAGGACGAGTGTTGCGGGAGAGAGTACTCTCTCCCGCAAACTCTCGCAGAACTCTTGCCCCGCAACAACCCACATCCACTCCTTCAGCCCCAACACAGGCCACGGCGATTCGTCCACATGCACTTGGGGTTGGTGCTGAGCCCACTCTCCTTTATAATTCGACGCTCCCCTCAACAGCCATTGCCATGCGGGCATTGGTGGTTTGCAGTGTACCTACCCCGATGTCAATGTCCCCGAGTTCGCGTAAGAGAACTTGAAAGTTTCTCGTAGGGCAGATCACCGTAGTTGCCCAACCACACGCTTCAGAGCTTGCAGACTCACGCCCAAGTCTTGACCAGGCACGATGCTCACTGGCCTTGCCGCAATGTCAACTTCCCCACAATCGGCACTGCGGACAACTCTGTCGCTGATATTCCACAATCAAGGGTGGGACGCTCTACGAGTTGGGCCACCTGTTGCACTTGCACCGCTACTGGCTTTTCGGCTTGCCTCAAGGCTTCCACAGTGGGGACAGACTTGGGGACGCAGAATTTCAAAGCGATCCACTCTCCCAAAGCCAATACGTGTTGTTCCCGGATGTCCGGGTTGACCGCCCGGTTTACGCTTCGGTGTTTCTGCCTCTGGCTGTTCTTTGGCTTTGGCTTTTTCGGGTTTCTTAAGCAGGTCTGTTGAGGGAGGCTTTGATGTGGTCTGGCTATCGGGAAATGCGGCTAAGCTGGAGGCGATTCACTGCCTGCTAGGGTTGCTCAATCACCCGCTGCTGTTCCAGAATGATAGCGACCAGTTGCTCAGTGGGCAACTGTTTAAGATGCTCTGGGTCAGGTAGTAGCGGTGGTGTGGCGGGGGTCATGTAAATAAACTACCGGAAATTCTCCGCTTGTCAAGTCCCAGACCTGAATCCTTACCAATGCGCAGACGCAGTTGCGGAATTAATGAGACTGACTCGCAATAAGTGGAAGTATTATCAACGAGGTCTGAGGGCCAAAGAGCTTAGGAAAGTGTGCATTCCAGACCTCCTTGTAACCCCTTCAGATTGATCATCATAGTGGTAAGATTTTAGCTTACGTGTTAGGAGCACACAAGGATGAAGTTTTTCTTCAACTAAAAGCCATGCTAGAACCGTTTGGTATTACTCAATTTTATACTGATGGCTGGGGAGCATATGAGCGCAATTTAGAATCGAACAAGCATTTAGTTGGAAAACAGAATACGCAAAAAATAGAAAACAAACATTTAAACTTACGAACGCGCCCAGCAGCGTTTAGTTAGAAAAACAATCTGCTTCTCTAAACCAATTAGAATGCACGATATCGTCATTGGGCTATTCATTAATCGATACGAGTTTGGACTATCGATTTAATCCCAATCAACATCTCTACAACACCTCCAGCGCTTAGAGCGAATTGGGGACATTTCGCACCATAGCCGAGCGCCGACTTGCGCAGAAGATTCACCTAGCGGAAATGCTAGCTGTGGCAGTACCTATAAACTTGTCAGCACAGGATTTATTGAGAAGAGATCAATTCCAAATGAATCCAGGAATAAGCTGATAAACTCCTCAAAATCTTGATAACCCTTCACGGGGGTGCGGAATGTGGGTTGTAACAAAAGCACGTCGGCTCTCAAAATTATGTCTTGTTCTTTTTTATCGAGCGGTTTAACCAGCAAATGCCATCCTTCCCACTACCAAATGACCGATTGAGGATGTATCCATAGCTGATATGTAGCAGCTCAAACTGAAGTGTTAGTGTCTCCCGATCGGCTCGAGAATGGACGGTAGTTGATTAATTGTACGTTCCAAGCCCCTTTGATCTGATAGGTTATGCCGCGCCACTCGACGCTTCGCGCTAATATGGCCGATATCATCGCAACTGCACAAACCAATTGCGTCAGGGGAATTGACACCAACATTTTCGCTATTACCAGGGTCGAAAAGCGGGTCGTTGGGTCCCCGCGCGTCCCGCCCACCCGTCGCACGCCTTGCTCTAGGAATGCCAAAATCAGGCCCATTGCCAGGATATAACCGATGAATCCACCCCCGACGAGCGCCGCAGCACCAAAGTTGCCGCTGACTAAGGCAATAAGTAGCACTAGTATTGCCAGTACAAGAGCTAATGTGGTTATGAAGACGTGGACGGCAACCAGCATCCGCTTGGGGTTATAAAGCCATGTGACGAGGAATTGGCGTTTAATGAAGCCAAAGCATCTGGCCAAATCGCAATCCTCACGATTACTCATCATCACCGTGGGTACAAATTTCACTTTTAAGCCGATTTCCTGCAACACCGTGAGGATGAGGGTATCAACAGAAACTGCTTGTTTCCATTTCTCCAACAGCCGCGAGCGGCGCAACACAGAGAGTTTCATTGCCATCGAGCCTCCCCAAGCGTAGGTGTAGATATACATGGTGACAACGGCTCCCGCGTTCCAGATATATCGAACCAGCGATCCCCACCGAGCTGTTGGCGGTGCATACCAGCGGTTTCCTGTGGTGGCTCCTACACCCTCGTCTGCCAACGGGGCCACCAGTTCGCGCAGCCAGTCAGGATGGGTGATGACGTCGGCATCTAATAGTGCAACCACTTCATAGTCATCGTCTAGTTCTGAGATTGCTTGAACTAGCGCACTACCTTTGAGACTACAAGTCTCGTGCCGAACTCTCAAAGGGCATACCTGGACATGAGTTGCTGGCGATCGCCCGATGACATCGTTGACGATTTTCCAGGCTGGGTCTTCCAGGCTATCGACGACAATCTGCACGTGGTATTGTGGGTAGTTCTGGTTGAGTAGGGCGTGGACACAGTCGGTTAAAAATGGATCGGCACCTCGCAGGCAAAGGACAACTGCCGCCTTAGGCAACGAGTCGGACTGCATAGTCCCCTCAGTTGGCGAACGGAATAATGATACAAAGTTTAGAGCTGGCAGCGCCTGGAAAATCACCAAACTCACCAAAACACCAAAAGTAGCGACCGCAAACTCGTTCATTCACCTACCTCTAAGATTTTATGTTACAAGCCTGGGGGGTGATCTCAAATCACAAACTCTTATTACGAATCAAGCGAATATTTGCTCAAAATCCTCATTATTTCAGCTTTTTTAAGCGAAAAAATTGGCTCTTAAAACTTTGGGGTAAATCTGCTGTCCATCATAGGCTTGAACTTAAAGTCGAGAGGAAATTATACCAAAAGCGGTAGATACATTGCAGGAATTAGAGCAACAGATGGCATATCACTCGCCCCAGTATTCTGTGGAACATTTTCGGCGTCGCGATTCAAATGTACTTTGATTCCTCCATGATGCGACGATGACTCTCCAGCATCTCGGCTACGCCCAACACTTGCGCTCCACCAAGGCTGAATTTCGACTAAGAGGAGCCCTCATAAATAATTGCCCAGCCGTCAACTAGGTTATTTATGGTGCGCAGAGAGATCTTCAATACACGGCTGGGCAATTATTTTTGTGGAACATTCTAAATGATTTAGTCTGGAAGGCCGGAGCTGAAATGCTGTTCAGGCAAGGGTTTCAACTACCTGACTCCTTACGGTTCGCTTAACAAAGAATCGGGATTTTTTAAGTGCCCAAAGGCTGATTACTGCATCTGCTTTAAGCGAATAATATCAACTGTGTCACTTATCCGAACCGTATTGTCCCAGTTGCGAGGTTGGGATCAGGCGATAGAGCCTTTCTTCAAACTTTTGCATACACGCCGACCAATCAAATTCGAGGATGGAGGGGCGAGCCTGCTGGGACATTTCTGCTTTGAGATTGGCATCCTTAAGGATCGCAATCACCTTTTCGGCTAAATCTGTTGGGTTGTTGGGTTCGGATAGGAAACCATTGTAACCAGGCACAATCTGATCTATGTTCCCTCCGGCACGAGCCGCTACAACAGGAATTCCAGATGCAAGAGCCTCCATATTTGTTGTGCATAAGTTTTCGGTAATGGAGGCGTTAACGAACAGATCGGCGTGAGCGTACAAACCTTTTAGTTCCTCTCCCATCGACTCGCCCCACACGGTAATGCCCGACCCGAACTTTGCTGCCCGCCGACGGACCTCTTTATCCTGGGAACCTCTACCGACTATGACCAGATGGACATCAGGAATTTTGGCGGCGATGATCTCAAATGCATCTAGCAGTTGGGTGACATTCTTTTCCGGGGCAATGCGTCCGACAAAAAGGAGGGTCGGTCGGTGGTCTTCGGGTATCGGGTCGTAACAAATGTTTCGGGGATGAAAGTTTTGGCAATTGATCCCTTGATACGTAAGGTATTCGGTGGATTGGGCTTTCATTGCCCTGTACTTGGCGAATTGTTGCCGAGAAGGAAAGAAATTGAGATCGTAAGCCTCGGTGAACCGCTTGATCAAGACAGAAATGATTGGATTAAGCAATTTTAACACCCAGTTTCCAATGTAGTAAGCGGCATAGGCAAGCCAGTCGGTATGGAAAAGCATTATTGCCGGGATGCCTGTTCGCCTTGCATATTCGGTTGCAATAGGACGGCCATAACCTCCCCAGAAAAGTGAGCAGAACCCTCTCATATAGGGCGCATCTTCAACCACCATAATATCCGGTTGAAACTTCTCCAGTAATTTGGTGTCACTCCAGTGTTTATAGCTTTGGGGTTCGGGATAGGTCTTGCAAAAGATCAGCGGCTTAGTTGGGTAGGCATAAGCGGAAAAGCGGGGGAAAGACTGTAGCTCATCCAGCCCTGGCATGGGACGATTTTGGATTACCTCGGGATATTGGCCGTCAATTTTAGGGTGGATTAGAAAGACTTCATGCCCCTGCTGCAGCAGCCAGCGAACCCGCTGGTGTACTCCGATGGTGACCCCACTCATAATCGGGGCATAAAAAGCTGTAAAAAGCGCAATGCGAAGAGGCTGTTTTCGTCCTAAGCCTGTCAGATCATTAAAATCAAGTGTCTTCATAGTTTCAAAATCTCCTAAGTGTTACCCAGAATGTATCAGTCTCTATTTTTTACCGGGCGTAGATTAGTAAAATCACGAACTAGATCTTTGCTCTAAACATAAAAAAATCATACAGAAAAGAATAATAAAAGTAAATTAAAATCTAGTATTTTTGCTCTAGCATTTATCAACTACAAATAAATCAAAACGTAAGTTTCGGCCCGTAGTAGCCGCATATCCAGGACCTATACAACTTTGGAAAGCCAGTTATATGACACTATTGAGAAGCTTTCGATATGTTTAATTCCTATACAGGTGCAGTTCACAATAATATACGCTAGTTTTGATAAAGTTTATATTCTGAGTAACCAGCTACCCCTCAAGTCAATTACCTAATGACTTTAGCTAAAATAGTTTAGCTATTAAGCCAAGCTAAATAGTGTCTTACTCGAGTATTCTCTTCCGGCAGGTAGTGTTAATAAACGACACCATGATCTAGTTTTATACTCTTGCATTCGTTTCTAATCTAATTTGATTTGAATAGAGTTCTGATCAGAGCTTAGCTCTAGCTATTAACTTTGACAACTAGTAAAAATCAGATGAAAATCATTAAAAAATTAGATAAAAGTCATAGTGCTTTTGAGCAACTTTATAGTCTAAAACAGAGAAAATATGGAGTTATAAGCACGCAGGAGGTGTTGTAGAGATGTTGATTGGGATTAAATCGATAGCCCAAACTCGTATCGATTAATGAATAGCCCAATGACGATATCGTGCATTCTAATTGGTTTAGAGAAGCAGATTGTTTTTCTAACTAAACGCTGCTGGGCGCGTTCGTAAGTTTAAATGTTTGTTTTCTATTTTTTGCGTATTCTGTTTTCCAACTAAATGCTTGTTCGATTCTAAATTGCGCTCATATGCTCCCCAGCCATCAGTATAAAATTGAGTAATACCAAACGGTTCTAGCATGGCTTTTAGTTGAAGAAAAACTTCATCCTTGTGTGCTCCTAACACGTAAGCTAAAATCTTACCACTATGATGATCAATAGCATGCCACAACCAACGTTGGTTCTCTTTTTTGGCAACATAACTCCACATTTTATCCAGCTCAGACTCTAGCCTATCCTGGGGGTGAGGTACTTCAGCTAGACGAATTTCAACCTCAATGTCCTCTGGATTCAGTTGTTCTAAAAACAACAAGTTAACTTGCTGGAGCAGGTGTTCTTTTTTGTTAATTCTTTGATTACTGTGCTAATACTGACGTGTAGAACGTAACCGTTCAGGGGGGGATCAAAAAAACGTCCAATATGAAATCACACGTAATCAGTACGAAAACCAGTCTAGATTGGATTTATACCGGATAATTGTGAGTAGTCAAAAGTGCTATACTGGTCTGCAAATTGTCTTTTAGACATTTTAGGTACGATATTTTGATGCGCATAAAACCCAAAGCTTTTGCTTAGCAAGGCTTTGACGTTTATGCGCATGATGTACCCCCCCGTGAACGGTTACTGTAGAACTCTAGCTGGAGCTCGAATTCCACTCCCATTAAGATCATATGCTGGGTAAGAATAATTTAAGATAAATGTTCGACCATCACAGGGCGACTCTCGACAAATAAAGCGTTGCTTACCCTCAGGTGTCTTCCCATTTTTAACGAGATTAGTTCCGTAGCAGTAGGGACAGTGAATGGGTTGTAGAATCATCCAGGGGTTTGCTCAAATTGCACAAAACATAATTATAGCAAAATTAGCCCATCAACAGGTTGAGAACACCTCCGGACATTTTAGCCCTAGAAGTTGCGTCCGACCACATCCATCTATTTGTCAGCGTGAAGCCTACGGATACACCTCATCTTGTCATCAAGGCGTTCAAGGGACGTTCTAGCTACATTCTGCGCAAAGAGTTTCCAGAGCTACTTAAACTTCCTTCTTTGTGGACTAGTAGTTATTTCGTCAGTACGGCGGGAAATGTCAGTAGTGAGGCGGTTAGACGCTATATTGAAGATCCGCATCATGGGTAAAAATACCACGGCGGTTAAAACCGCCCGAGTCGCTTGCCTCCCAGCTCTGAAGAGACTGGGTTTCCCGCATTCCGTGCTTACCTATGATAATATAAATTAGACTAGGCTTGGGCAGGGACTTAACCGATGCTGTGTGTCGAAGACCTCTCTAGGCTTGAATTATTTCAACACCTGCCTCAAGAGCACCTGCAATGGCTGTGCGCTCGGGCTCAAAAGGTCGAGCTAGCTGCCGGAGAAACCCTGGTGCAGGAAGGTGATCCCGCTCGGGGAGTGTTTGTCTTAATCTCGGGTCAAATCGGTATTACTCGGATCAGCGAAGGAGTAGACATCCCGCTCGGACAACACAAGGCACCTGAATTCTTTGGTGAAGTGCCGCTCCTCACAGATGAACCTGTGCCCGTCACATTACATGCATTCACTGACTGTCTGACTTACCAAATTGCTGGCGATGACTTTCTCACCCTGCTTCACGAGTGTCGGGATTTTGAGCGCGCTGTGTTCCGAGTCGTGGCGCGGCGGCTGCGAGGGGTCGAATCGTTTATTCGCGGTCGAGAGAAGATGGCAGCATTAGGAACTCTAGCTGCTGGGTTAGCCCATGAGTTAAATAATCCGGCAGCCGCTGTCGTACATGCATTGAGAGATGTCATTCCAGCATTAACGGAGCTACAGCGGATGAATCTGGTCTATGGGCAGCGCAATATTGAGTCAGCGCATACTCACCAATGGCTGCAAGTCCGCGACGATGGTTACGAGATCATCTTGCACGATCGCCTGGACTTGACGATACTCAGCGATCGCGAGGAGGAGTTGCTAGAGTGGCTGGAAGCCTATGGAGTTGCCAATGCCTGGAACCTGGCTGAACCCCTGGCGCTCGGCGGCGTTACGGTGGAGACGTTAGACAATCTAACAGCACGCTGGCAGGATGATCCTACGGAACTCAGAGACATGGGAGTGCGTTGGCTGGCACTCTCATTTGATGTCATGTCGATGATTAAAAGCGGGTTACGAGGGGCGGAACGTATCGCTGAACTCGTGCAATCAATGAAGTCCTACTCCTATCTTGATCAAGGGGTGCAGCAATTGGTGGATGTGCATCAGGGGATTGAGGACACGTTGCGGATCTTTTCGCATCGGCTCAAACCGGGGATTGAAGTGCGCCGTTGCTATGACCGAAACCTGCCTGAAATCAACGCCTACGGCAGTGAACTCAATCAGGTTTGGACTCACTTAATTGATAACGCAATTGATGCAATGGATGGCAAAGGTAGCCTCAAAATCACGACCGCGCGTGACGGCAACGCGGTTTGCGTCGAAATCACGGATTCTGGTGCGGGCATTCCGCCTGAAATCCAATCGCGCATCTTTGAGCCCTTCTTTACAACCAAGCCTGTGGGCAAAGGCACAGGGCTGGGCTTGGATATCGTCAGGCGGATTGTGGAAAATCGCCATCAAGGAACGATCGCCCTGGAATCGCAGCCTGGTGAAACTCGCTTCTCGATTCGCTTACCCGTGGCGACATTGAAAATAACGTAGCAATCATTCCACCCACAGAAGGTTGATTATTAAGAGTTAATTTAGTTTGCTTAAATTGCAATTTTTTCTGGTTCTATAGAAGTGATGCATCAGTTAAGTAATTATCAGTTTTCTACCGCCACCTTTGACGTGGTGTGATGCGGTTTAGGACTCTGCTAGTTCCCAATTTCACGTACAAACCCACATGAGCCAAATTTTTATCCGTTTATTCGCAACCATTAAAAAACACACCCGTGAACTCATTGTTACACTAGGCGGAATTTTTGCATTCTTCCTGGTGCTAATGAGTGGAGTGCCCTCCCAAGCGGACACGCCCGTCAGCATTGCTCCTGCTCACACGCAGTATCTCGAGATCAATCTGATCAGTGATTCGCTCTTTGATAACAACAATCCCAGCAAAATTACTCAGATGGCCTTCGACTCGGCTCAGCGTCTCTATGCCGTCACACTGGACAAAGGCGTGCGAAGCTTCTTCTATGACATCAATACTGGGACACTAAATGATATGAAGCAGGCGGTGAACATCAACGGTCTGGGAATCGGTTTTCATGGCAACACCATGTATCTCAGCTCTGACAATAACCTTGTGCGCCTGACGGATGATAACGGTAACGGCGTCTGGGGTGAAGATGGCGAGACTAGAGTGAATATCGTCGAGGGCATACCTACGGGCGATCATGAAGTCAATCATATTCAGATTTCGGGGAATACGCTTTATGTAGGGATCGGGACTCGAACGATTGATGGGATGTACATGCAGCTAACCAACCCTGATGGCCTCGGGGAGTCCTCCTACGGTGGTTCAATAGCTTGGATTCAGGACTTGACACAAGTACCTAGCTTGCCCAACGCTGCTCAGGTGCGTGACGAGAATAACAACTTGTTAGCTGATAAGGATTTCATCACTAACGCAGCTCCCTACACCTCGACCGCACAGAATCAGCTGATTGTACATTCGGCAGGAGCCCGAAATCCGTTTGGGATCGCATTTGACAGCAGCGGCAACCTCTGGATGACCAATAACTACAACCGAGCGAACTCAACAGCCGATGGCCAAATTATTGCTAACCCTAATGATGTACTTGATGATGACTTGAGTGATGATGTTCAAGATCAATTCTTCAAAGTCTCCTACAAAGCAGACTATGGCTACCCCAACAGCAATTGGAGGAACAACCCGACTGCCACAGCAGCAGGCTTCTTTGATGCTTCTAAACAGGTTTATTCCACCACGTTTGACAACACTAATCCCCAAGATTCAAGATTCCACACTTTGCATGACCCGGCTAACCCAGATGGTCTTGGTCCTTCTAGCTCTGCTGATGGATTCGATTTCTACAAAGGTCTCGCACTGCCCCAGCAATATCAAGGCAAGGCTTTCGTATCCCGCTGGAATAAAGGCCCTATACAGGGTGGAGAATATTCATTAAGCTACGCTGATATTGTTTTGGTTGATCCGGACACTGGCACAGTTAGTCAAATCGCCACTGGATTCAACAACCCACTCGACATTCTTGGGGACGCGCAAGGGCTGACCATAGCTGACTGGAGTGGAGGGATCTACCGCATTACAGCCAAGTAATCGGAACAATCAAGGTACAGTTTAACAAATCGGGGAATTGTGGCGGTTGTCCCCTTGGTACAGTATGAAGATTAAACAGATTCCTAAAATCAACATTGAGCGACTTCTTTTATAGCCGCTTGAAATTTGGGCAGGGCACGGGAAATCATATCTTCACTGGCGGTTAGTGTCAGTCGGAAATAGCCTGGTATTTCCAATGCCTTGCCCGGTAACACAAAGACATCGTGTTGAGCCAGCAACTCCGCAAAGGCAAAGTCATCAGAGTTGGGTGAATGTACTAAGAGGTAGAAAGTCCCCTCAGGAGCGTGTAGCTGGTAACCCATTTGCTGGAGTCCCTGCACCATCCAATCGCGTTTGTGCTGTAAATGCCCCAAATCGAGGGAAAGTTGCTCTAAGTCAGCCATTGCGTGCTGCATCAAAGCACTAGGGAAACACCAACCTAGCAGATTGTATTGAGCAAAGGTAATCGCTTGGCGCATTTGTTTAGGGTTGGGCATAGTGGGCGGCAGGGCAATGTAGCCTAAGCGCTGCCCTGGCGACATCAAGGTCTTACTGTAGGTATAGACCAGGAAGGAAAATGGGTAGAAATTGGTCGGGCTGGAATAAGTCCGGTTATCAAACAAAATGCGGCTATAAGCTTCATCAGAAATCAGGTATATTGGTTTGCCGTAGCGGTGTGAGGCATCGGTAAGCAAGCGAGCCAAGCTTTCCAAGGTTGTAGCTGGATAAATCTTCCCAGTGGGGTTGTGGGGTGAATTGATAATGATAGCTCTGGTACGTTCTGTAATCGCACCAGCGATCGCATCTAGATCAAGGTCAAAGGTGATTGTATCCATCATGACTGTCACTGGAACGGCAGCGGCGAGATGGATCATAGGTCTGTAGCCTAACCAAGGTGGGCTGATAACAATCACCTCATCTCCCGTTCCAGCAACCAGCTGGATACAGAGGGACAGCCCTGCAAAAGCGCCATTGGTCAGAAAGATATCTTCAGGGGAAATTGTTAGTCCGCGTTGTTTAAGAGCAGCTGCTACGACCGCCCGTGACGAAGGCTGATTTGTTTTGTAGGCGAACCAGCTCTGGTTTTGCTGCCCTCCTGCACGCTGGAGGGCTTCCACATAACCGGGAAGGGCGATCTCGTGCGGTTTGCCAAAGGTAAAATTAAGGCTCCCCGGCTTCCTAAGACGACGCATATATTTCGCCTTGGCTAAAAACTCGCTGAATGGGTCGTTTTGCATCGCCTTGTGCAACCGTGGCGAGATCACGTGAGACATCAGGTCGGACTCCCCCCCAACACTTACCTCCTGTACTTCTGTTTGTGTTTCAGCTTGTAGTTTTCGTTGATTGAGCATAATGCTAAAACTTAATGTGCTAAGGGGAGAGCACCTCGACCCCGCTAGCTAACGGGTTGCCCGCCGGACCATAAGAGTACTGAATCACTATCTGACCGCTGCTGTTGGCAGTAGCGGCGAACTGCTCGACGACGGCCTTGAAAGCTCCCCCCGCCGCTTGGAAAATATCGAAGTTGGCCAGCACCTGCGTCCCGTTGACGGCTACGTTAAACAGACGCTGGTTGGGAGCAGTCGATGTACTCTCGGTAAAGTGCAGCCGCACCGTGTAGCTAGCCCCTGGGTTTAGGTTGGGGATGGTGTAGGTGAAGCCCACCCCATCGCTCCCTGTGCGCTTGGATTGGTAGACGGCTTGGGGGGCAGGGTTAGTGACCTCACTCGTGTCTACCTGGTTGGTGAACGTGTCGGCGTGGCCCCCGGTGACGTCAGTGTCGGCCAAAAATGAACCGACTGCGCCGCCGCCGGAGTTGATCGCGGTGGCAACAGTTTGCGGCGGTTTGAGCCCGAAAGCCTGGATGCGATCTGTCCCGACGAACACAACGCCGTTGGCGATGGCTGGAATGTTATATTTCCCGCCCACATGGAGCTCAGAGGGATTGGTCTGCCAGAGCACCTGAAGCGTCTGTGCGTCGAGGGCATATAAAACGGGGTGCGGCACATTCGGCCCTACAAGTGATGCGGTGCGAAAGACGTTGGCATCCATCACCCAAACGACGGCATTTTGAGAACCGTTACTTGTCAACACAGGAGAGCCTGGTGTGAGCATGGAAAGAGTCGAGTCGGTTGCGTCGATGGCAAGGTAAGCAGGTGCACCAGGCTGGGTGACAATCTTTAGCCGAGCCACGGAAAAAGGCTTGGGATTTGTAGCACCGATAGCCGTCTTAGTGGAACCAGAGACATACAGGAAGGGCGTCCCGTCTGCAGCTTGAAAATAAGCGGGAGTGGTTCGAGCCTTGGCATAGTCTGAATTATTAAAATCCTCTGAATAAGGCCCAAAAACATTCAAAGGTCCAGGCGCATTGAATTGCGGCTGATTACCCGGAGGCAGGAGTGATCCATCTGATGCAGAATCCTGACTACAGGGCTGACGGCTAACTAAATTACCAGGGAGTTGAGCTCGGTTCACCAGGTAGATATTTCCCTGCTTGCCGCCAAATGCTAGCAACTGGGGTGTACTAGTCGTTGTCGGATCCAGATCGGGAATAATGATCGGTGAACTGCCTGCAAGATCAACATCTCCTTGGTCCATTTGGCAATAGTTAAACGGTGTGTAAGTGCCAAACAGGTTCAATATTCCATCTGTGGATGGATCCCATACTAAAAGAGACTGGCCCCAGTATCCTGGAGTGTTCTGCGATTCTGGCGGGCTATTGCCTGTGGTGACGTAAAGATGTCCTTGCAAATCGAGGGATGGCCCTCCCGATGACCACATGCCTCCATTGGCATCTTTCGCTGAGGAAGGAGCGCCAGCAAAGGCACTGATAACTCTAGGTGAAACTGTATCTATCGACACCATCCATCCGGCTCCCCCATCGTTATAAGCACCAAAGGGAACATAAAGGACAGAACCATCTAAACTCAAATTAAGCGCCCCTCGCTGTGACTGAGCTAGGTGCCCCTGCCAAGTTGTGGGACCATTTTTATTCACAGGGTCCAGGGTACTTGCACTTATCTTCACAGGCCAGCCGGGAAGGACAGCTCCACTCGTAACGTCGAGTGCATACACTTGCCAACCGGAATCCACGTCAGAGGAAACAACGTAGAGGCGGGGTGGAGTAGTCGAGGTGTCAATGATGGGTGTACCCAATATGCCTAATGGAAGATTCCCATCGAAGCCGGGGATCAACTCCACATTGCTCAGCTTGCTGCGCCAAAGGATTGTGCCTGGGGCGACCGACGGAGTACCCGGCGTGGCAAATGCATTGATGGCGTAAACATAGCCATTATTGGTAGCTGCAAATATGGTGCTGAAGTTACCCCCGGCATAAGTTCCTGCCGAAATTTTTATATTGTCCAGATAAAGAGGCGAGGCATAGAGGTGTGGAGCATAAGTCTGGCCGTTAATGGTGACCTGATCTAATCCAGGCGAACTCCACAAAGATCCGAAGCTAGTCCTTGAAACGTTAGCTGGAGCTAACGTCGTTTCGTTAGCGTCCCAGCCTTGACGCTGACGATTGCCATGAAATGTCAGTATATCTGCGCTTGCAGCAGCGTAGGCCGTGCTTAAGGACACGAAGCATGAAAAGAGCCCAACTAATACACGGTAACAAGACATAGATTGCTCCTTTGGGTTCGGCATAACCGATGCCATGATAGTTATAATATGATGGATAGTAGTATTTTAAATCTGTTTTTTAACTAGTCCAAGCGTTCGGGTTGCTCAGGAGGTAGATATGACTGCTTTAGAACAAGCAGTTAATGTCCAGGTGAACGACTACCGGGCAACCCAAGGAAAGCCGCCGCTCAGATTGGACTCGCGCATTAGTAACCAAGCACGGAGCCACAGCCAGGATATGGCTAGTGGTGCGAGCACGTTCGATCATCAGGGCTTTGACCAGCGAGTTCAGGCGATCGCTAAAGTGATTCCTTATAGAGCAGCGGCTGAGAATGTGGCCTACAATCAGGGTTATGCTGAACCAGTAACTCAAGCAGTTCAAGGCTGGTTGAAAAGTACTGGGCACCGTCAGAATATTGAGGGTCAGTATGACTTGACTGGAATTGGGGTTGCCAATAATGGCAAAGGTGAGTACTACTTCACACAAATTTTTATCCGTAGCCGGTAGCTATTGAAATCCCATGTCCTCACCATTTCCAGGAATGGACCCCTATTTAGAGCAACCTGTCTTTTGGTCTGAATTTCATAACCGTTTGATTGTGGCGATCGCGGATATGCTTGGTCCAGTGCTACGTCCGAAGTATTACATTGGTGTTGAAACTCGCACCTATTTAGATGATGCCAACGATGAGTTGTTGGTGGGAATTCCAGATGCAGCAGTTCTTTCCTCAACAACTAGTACAAACCCCGATCTAGGAAACACCGTTTTAAACTCTCCCAGTATTGCTGTCCAAGATCGTCCACTCCGAGTGATGCTTCCTATGCCTATTGAGGTGAAAGAACGATACTTAGAAGTTCGGGAACGAGGGACGGATGCCGTGATTACCGTGATTGAGGTGCTATCGCCAAAAAATAAACGTAACGGTAAAGGTAGAGACCGTTATCAAAAGAAGCGACAGACGATTTTGGGTAGTCTGTCCCATTTGATCGAGATCGATTTGCTCCGTAGGTATGAACCAATGGAAATGATGGGCGAGGTTACCAAATCAGATTATCGGATTTTGAGCAGTCGGAGTCATCAGCGTCCATTTGCAGATCTATATGGGTTCACGCTGAAGAGCGCGATTCCCTGGTTTCCCCTGCCGCTCAAACCGGGTGACGAAGAACTGACAGTTGACTTACAGGCGATTATCTCTGGTGTGTATGACAGAGCAGGATATGATTTGCGCGTTGACTACCGTCAGCCACCGCCATCGCCACCCCTGTCTTTATCAGATAGTCTTTGGCTAGAAAATCTGCTGACTTCTTTGAGAGGAGAGTGATATCCCGACCCGACCAGGAAAAATGTCGGCTATGCTAGAAGCTAAGTGACTAGGATTTCAGGATTTTCGCCTGAAACCCACGACTTCTAATTGCCCAGTTGATGGCTCGGCAGAGCCAGCGCTTGCGTGCCTTGAAGATTAGCCCGAACATTCCGAATACTCCCAGGCCCAGTGCGGCGGACGGATCGGGAACCGGTGTGGCCGCCGGGGTGAGGGCACCAGCCTTAAACAGATCCGATAGGTCGTTTGTACCTGGGGTGTTCGCATCACCCAGGAACCCGCCCCCTGGCGCGGACACACCGAAGATTTCCTGCAAGCTCTTCAGGTCGGATGAGTGGGTGTAATCCACGGTACTATTGTATACGTTGCCCTTGGCCAGCGGCGAGATCGCGCTCTCGGTTAGGGTGTGGCTGAAGTCGTTCTGGTTCGTGCCTTCGCTCTCGTCGTACCAAATCAAGATCGTGCCGTTATCCTTGTAGGCTTGGGAGTCCATGATCTGCGGAATAATTTTGGACAGGAAGTTGTCTCCCTGTGCGATGTTGGCCGAATCACCGGTGTAATGAACTCCATTATAGGTAAAACCGCCGGTCAACGTAGTGTGCATGTCGTTGTACTGGTCGGGGGTGATGAGGTTGTAACGGGCAATAATTTTGTTGTTTAGGTCCGTTTGCAACTGCTGCAGCGGCGCATAGTGGGAAACCTGGGGGTTCGAGGGGGTCGTGTTGTTGCCGCCGTTCGTGTTGGTGAAAAAGAGCTGCCCGTCGTGTTTGGCCGCGAAGTTATAGTGGTTGCTGCCGTTGTAAGGGTTGGTGTAGGCGGTTCTTTAAGGTGTGACGCATCGCGTGAAATGCCGGTTTTTTTCTACCACCTTTCTCTTTCCTCTTGTGCGATCGCACTGATTATGACCAACGTATGAACTAGGTTGACCAGCAGAATTAGGAGAGACGGCCCGATCAAAAGACTAAACAATGCCATATTTGCTCACCATACTTTATAAATTTCCCAGGCAAGTGGCTAGTGAGTAAAGCAATTTAAAGTGGCGTGACCACTAGTTAACTGACTTTCTCCAAGTGTGGATTTTACCTCTATCTATGGACTGTATTTTTCTAAAAGCTTAGCTAAGCATAACAACTTTGACAATCGGCAAAAATCATCGGCAAATCATCAAAGAGTCAGATAAAAGTCATAAAAGTAATTTAAAGAGAGGGACGGTAAGGGGAGACATCGAGGGGCAATTGGCAACACAACCTTTTTAACTAGAAATTCCCTCAAAAGCAATTGATGATTTTGAGCTGATTTTTTGATGATATTTATCTGATTTTTACCAATTATCAAAGTTTCTATCGGTAGGTAATATTTGCTAAAAGCTCAAGTTATAAATAAAGAGAAAAGCTGACTCGGAGACTCCTGACTACTTTTTGGCGCTCGCTTATGTCCACGAATATCAACACTTCTAGAACACTGCTCCTTCGAGCGAGGTAAGACTTTGATGTTATTGACGGCTTTGATTCTTTCTCTGGTCGGGATAGCAATCTACTCACTCAGGCTGCACCAAGCTGTGGCTAGGGCTCCTGAACTGCACCTAGCAGCAGATGTTGTCAACGGTGATTTTGACTTGAGATTTCCCCAAGTTTCAGTGATCATTCCAGCCTACAACGAGGCAGAGAACATTAAGGATTGCGTTACTTCTGTCTTAAACAGCACTAAGCTGTCAGCCCCAACGCTTGAAGTCTGGGTGATTGATGATGAGTCTACAGATGGCACACTGGCGATCGCACAGGATCAATTGCAGCAGCTTGGCGATCCACGACTGAAAATTCTGGCTGGGCAACCCCGACCACTTACATTTGATTTCAAATTTTTGTCAGTAAGTAAAACCCTAGTGCAGCCCGGCAGAAGTAAGCCAGCAGCCACGAAAGGGGTGATAACTGGGGTAAACTTGGAGTAACCGGCATCATATTAACAGAGCAAGTAAGAAAACTTTAGTCCATGCCCAGTCCCC
>JAABUX010002817.1_pt1 | contig 23932 bp, 19 predicted proteins | sample 5561851 | NCBI WGS metagenome assembly JAABUX01 (sample SAMN10711883, study PRJNA513361) | rock metagenome | isolation source: Antarctica rocks | place: Antarctica: Victoria Land, Richard Nunatak red sandstone | collected 2016-01-03 | reverse complement strand
ACATATGGACGCAAGCGATCTGATCAAAGCACTGCAAAACACCTTGCGAGGAGGGGGCCGTCCACATATGGGTCAGGGCCAGCTTGGACGGGCAGTGCTGCCAGGATGGATGTTGCAAGGCGGGCATTGCCAAGCAGCCGTGCCAGGCGCCCGCGCCGTGGCCCCGGCTGCTCAACGTGAGAAGGCGTAGCGCAGCTCCGCGGCTCCCCAACCCGGCTCCATGCGGACGCGAGGCAGGCTCCAAGGGTCGGCACCTGCCTGGGCGCGGCGCGGCACGGTGCTGAGAAAGGATCGATACCCTGCGGCGCGGGCGAGGCCCGTCGTATGCTCCGCGTCGAAATCACTGCCCGGCTGGCCCCAGGGACAAGCGAAGTGCGTGCAAGGCCGGCCGAGTTCCGCTTCGATCCGCGCCCGTGATGCCCTGAGTTCCGCATCCACCTCGGGCTCGCACAGGTCGGCAAGGCGGCGATGGGTTACGGAATGCGACCCGACCTCCATCCCATCCGCAACGAGGCGACGGCAGTCGGCCCAGCTCATGACGCCCGGCCGTCCCTCGTCGATCCAGCCTGACACGACAAAGAACGCCGCAGGCAGACCCTGGCTTGCAAGGACCGGGAACGCGTAGTCGTACGCGCTTCGGCACCCGTCGTCGAACGTCAGGCAAACGAAGCGGCCGGCGACGCGCCCGCTGCCCAACAAGCCGATCGCATCCTCAAGCCCGATGATGTCGCTCATGTTCCGGAGGCGGCGGAGCTGGTCCTCGAAGCGGCCGCGCTCATGGGCAAGCATCTCATGGTAGAACAGGATGAGCACGCCATCGCCGGCCCCACCCTGCGGCTGCCCAAGCGTGCGGAGCCGTACCACGGCTGCCCGCGCAATCGGCTTGTCGCGCAGCCGCCGGGCCAGCCAATGGGCAAGAGCGTTCATTCCCTGGCCGCGGCTGGGATATCCTGGCGCCAGTGCTCCATCAGGCCCACTGGACGCTATCGGCCCTGGTAGGCCGCAAGGTGCAACGACGCTATGCGGTCCGGAGCATAATGCGCGCGCAACTGCGCGGACTGGCGGGAAGAAGGGGCGTGACGGCCTGGGCTGGCAAGGATGTCCAGCATCTTCGCGGCCCACTCCGCCGCGTTATGCGGGTCGTCCACGTGACGAGCCATGCCGAGCGTCACCTCCGGCAGCGCGGCGCAGTGTGTCGTAAGGGTCGGCAACCCGAAGCCGAGCGCCTCGACCGGCGGCATCCCGAAGCCCTCGAAGACGGACGGGAACGCGAACATCGTCGCGTTGCGGAAGTGCTGCCCCAGTGCCGCGTCCCCGATGTAGCCGGTGATCTCGACCCGGTCCGCTATGCCCAGGCTCGCGGCGAGGCTGGCCAGGGTGCCCCGCGCGCCCGACACGCCGCGCAACTGGTTGTAGTCCTGGCCGCAAAGCACCAGGCGCGCCTCGGGAAGCCGGGCCGCGACCTGCGCGAAGGCGCGGATCAGCGTCCCCAGGTTCTTGTGGTCGTACTGCGCCGCAACGGACAGGATGCGGGGTGGCCCCGGCTCTGCCGGCCCGGCCGCGCCGAAGCGTTCCCAACTAATCGGGTTCGGCACCACGGTGATCTTGTCCTCGAACCGGGAGCCGAGGAAGCGGAGCGCATCCTGCCGCACGAATTCGGAGATCACGATCAGCCGGTCGCACCGGCGTACCGCAAGGGCGTGCGCCAGCCGCAGCCAGGCCCGCTTGCGGCGGGAAAAATTCATGCTGAAGTGGCGATATTGCATGTCGTGCAGCACGCAAGCCACCCGGCCCAGGCGCCGGGGCACCACAGGCGGCACGAAGTAGTTCGGAAACAGGACCGCATCCGCCTCCAGGCCCGGGGCGAGGCAGGCGCGCTGCTCCGCCAGGAACCGCGGGCCTGGCCCGCCGCTCTCGATCAGCCGAACCCGGTCCCCTTGCGCTGCCGCCTCGTCCCGGAACGCCGGGTCGAGGCGTCGTGTGTCGCTGCACAGCACCGTCAGCGCCGTATTGGACCGCCAGAAGCCGCGAAGGAGGTTATACAGCATGTGCTCGGCCCCGCCGACCTGGCCGGCATGCACGAAGTGCGCGGCGACGGCCAGCCGGAACGGCGCCCCGGCCGCCGGCCTGGCCAGCGCCGGGGTCACGGCCGCGTCAAGCATAGCCTTCGAACGACGCCGGGCTTCCGTCACGGCCGGGGTCAACGCGTCGCAGCCCGAGCTTCTGCGCCGCGAGCATGAGCAGGTACAACGGGTTCAGGTACAGGTAGCGCCGCCACAGCCGCCGCGGCTCCTGCGCCAGACGGTACGACCATTCCAGGCCATTGTCCCGCATCCACCGGGGCGCCATGGGCAGGCGCTTGGCATGGAAGTCGAACGCCGCGCCGACGGCCAGCATCGGCATCTCCAACAAGGTGCGGTTCTCGTATAGCCAGACCTCCTGGCGCGGGCAACCAAGCCCCACGAAAAGCACCTTGGCGCCGCTTTCCCCGATCATCTGGGCAATGGCGGTCTGCTCGCGCTGCGTGACGCGCTTGAAGCGCGACGGGATCGCCGCCGCCACCTGCAGGCCGGGGAACTGCGCCACGAGGTTTGCGGACAGGTCGGCCAGCACCTCCGGCCGGCTGCCGTAGAAGGCGACCGGCAGACCTTCGTCCGCGCACATGCGGCACACGCGCAAGGTCAGCTCCGGGCCGCACACCGTGTCGCGCAAGCCTACGCCGAACAGCAGGTTCAGCCCCCAGCGTACGGGTTGGCCGTCCGGGAGCACGACATCGAGTGCGTTCAGCCGCCGCCGATGCCCTTCGTCCAGCGCGCCGGTCATCACGCCGTGCACGGCCAGTGCGGTGACGGTTAGGCGCTGCCCCAGGGTGGCCGCGTGGCGGACGACTTCGCAGGTTTCTGCGTAGTCCGTGGCGCACACGTTGACGCCAAGAAGATATTGGTTGCGCATATCTCGCCTTTGCCAAATGAAAACTTATGACAGGTTTGCAACAACCCAAGTCGTTTCAGAGAAGATCGGGTGAAGGTCCCGTTTAAGTTGACGCGCTGCGGGGCACAATGTTACCTGTCGCCGCGTCCCACAACTACGTTCATTGGGTAGCAGGCTTCGATAAAGTGCTAAGCCAAAATTATAGCAGCCCTGCAATGAGACGGCATTGCGTGGTGGTAATTCAGTGGTAACTCATTGGAGGTAGGCAGCATGAGCATAGCGATCGTGACCGGGTCCGGCGGGCTTGTCGGGGCAGAAACAGTACGGCTGTTCAGCGAACGCGGGCTGACCGTCGTCGGCGTGGACAACGACATGCGCCGCTACTTCTTTGGCGAGGAGGCCAGCACGTCCTGGCAGGTGCAGGCGCTGCAGCGCAGCCACCCCAAGTACCGCCATGTGAACGCGGATATCCGCGATACCGCGGCGATGGAGGCGCTGTTCGCGCAATACGGCCGTGACATCGCCGTGGTCGTCCATTGCGCCGCCCAGCCGTCGCACGATTGGGCGGCGCGCGAGCCGGCGACTGACTTCACCGTCAATGCCAACGGCACGCTCTGCCTGCTGGAAGCCACCCGGCAGCACGCGCCCGACAGCGCCTTCATCTTTGTCAGCACCAACAAGGTGTACGGCGACCGGCCCAACCACCTGCCCCTGGTCGAGCTGGAAACGCGCTTCTCCTTGTCGCCCGAACACCCCTGGGCGGAGCATGGCTTCCCGGAGGAAATGTCCATAGATGGCTGCCTGCATAGCCTGTTCGGCGCGTCCAAGGTGGCAGCCGACGTGCTGGTGCAGGAGTACGGACGCTACTTCGGCATGAAAACCGCCTGCTTCCGCGGCGGCTGCCTGACTGGCCCCGGCCATTCCGGGGCGCAGTTGCACGGTTTCCTGGCCTACCTGGTGAAGTGCAACGTGACCGGCGCGCCCTACACCGTGTTCGGCTACAAGGGGAAGCAGGTGCGCGACAACATCCACGCGCGCGACCTGGTCGAGGCGTTCTGGTGCTTCTTCCGTCGCCCTGGCTCGGGCGAGGTTTACAACATGGGCGGCGGCACGCACTCCAATTGCTCGATGTCGGAGGCGATCAGCATGACCGAGGCGCTGACCGGGCGCCCGATGCAGGCGACATATAATGACACTAACCGGGTAGGCGATCATATCTGGTGGATCAGCGACGTCCGGAAATTCCAGGCGCATTACCCGGACTGGAGTTACCGCTACGACATCAAGGCGATCATAGAGGATATCGTGGCTGGCCTCAGCGGCCGTACAGCCGTCGCGGCCGAGTAGCAGGCGATCCCGGCCGGCGCCCCACCACCGGCCATCCTTGGCGGTCACGGCGGAGTGGCAGCTTCCCTTGCGTGAGCTGGATCGCCAACTGTTTCCGCTATCCTAAGATAGAGCGACGACGGAAAGTGCCGGCCGGCCGGCGGCTCGGTCTGCAGGCCGTTCTCATGCGGCTCGGGCCGGTATTCCGGAAAGATCTCGCGGAGCGCCTCCGGCCGGTCGTAGTGGAGCTGGCTCAGGCAGAACAGGATGCCCATTCTTGCATTGTCGATCAGGTATGCGTGCAGCAGCGCCGTTTCCATCCATTGAAACAGCGAGCGGTCGGCATCGCGCTGGAAGTCGTAGGGCAGGTAGATGTCGTGGAAGTGGACGATGACGCCAGGCCGCAGACGCGGCAGGATATTGAGCACGATATGGATCACGTCGCCGCCTGTCCGGACGGCATGGGTGGAGTCGATGAACAGCAAGTCGCCCGCGGCCAGGCCGTCGAACACGCCGAGTTCGACCTCTTGGACCGGCTTGGGAACCAGGGCGACGGATGCGGACCTCAGCCAGCCGCTCGGATAAGGCTCGATGCAGGTGATCGAGCAAAGTCTGCCCTCTGCGGCGTTGAGCCTTGCAGCGTTGAGCATGCAATGCGTCGAAACGCCCGAGCCGACCTCGATGATGCGGGACGGGCGGGCGCCACGGATCACACCGTGCAAGGCTTGCGCCTCGATAAAGCCGAAACCCGGTCCGAAGCCTTTCGTCGTGCCATGCCGGAAGGCCGCGTTGTCCCGGTATTCGGGTTCGAACCTGCTCACCATGCTCCGCAAGGCCGCAAGCTGCCGATCAAGATCGACGTGCACGCCGCGCATGTCCGACCGCTGCGCCCAACGCTCCCGCGTCTTGCGCAGCTCCCGGATGTCGGGGACGGGCGCGTAGTAATGCTTTGGCAGGACGATGACGCCAAGGCCCAGCATGGCGGTGTGAACCTGCAGGAACGCAGCCTTGCCGAGAGTCCGAAGCTGCTTGCGCATCAAAGCCTCCAGATCAATACGCCTTGTAGCTGCAACGGCATCGTCAGGACAAAGACTGATCGCGGTCTTCGCCCGGGACAATGGTCGGAAATGGGGGCAATCGGCCGCTGTTAAGCCGCTTGGCCGCATGATCGCCCTTGCAGGTCGCTGCTTCCTGAACTCCGGCGGGTTCCAAACTTAAAAGCTGCATCCTTGGGTGCCTGATCCCTGGCCAGCAAGCCGGCACCGACCGGCCTTATTCGACGGTGACGCCGGGAACGGCATCTTCAAAGCCTCGGCTGATGAAAACCGCATCCTCCGCCAATGATTGCGGGTTGCGCCCCAGGGTGGCCTGGCGGTGGCGGTAGTAGAGCGGGCCGCGCCATCCATGCTGCTCCAGGGTGCGCGTGACCGCATCGCGCTCGCCGTTCTCGACGATGCAGGCCAGCGCCCCCGCCAGGCAGTCGCCCGCGCCTTCCAGCACCTGCGGCTCGTGCCCTTCCACGTCCATCTTGATCATGCTGGGCAGGCCGACGGTCCGCCGGCAGATGCTGTCGAGCGTGTCCACCTCGACCGCAATGGTGCCGTCCAGCTTATCCCCGTTGCCGACCATCCGGTTCATCGGGCTGGCGCCATTGTTGGTCATCCGCAAGGTGCCGGGCCGGGCCGAGGCGCCCATGTTGACAGGATTGACGTTGGACCGGCCGTTTAGCGCCACGTTCATCCGCAGCTTGCCGTAGGCTGCCGGGTTGGGTTCCAGGCTGACGACGGCGACGGCCGGGTTCTCCGATGCGACCAGGGTGTAGGCGCCGATGTTGGCGCCCACGTCGGCGAACCGCCCGCCGCCTGCCAGCACGCGCAGCACCAGGTTCATGTTGTTATAGTCGTACATCCCCAGCATGTTCACCATGCTGATGACGCCCCCAAGCTCGTCGTCCATGATCAGCGACTGCGACAGCCGGAGCTGCGCGGGCCGGGGAAAACCTAGCTTGCAGGCCTGCCAATAAAGGTGACGGCAGAGCGCAGCAGGACGGTTGGCGTGTTCGCTGCGATAGATGATCGAAAGGGAATTGGCAAACTGGCGTACGCTCACGCTTGGCTCGCAACGTGCGAGAGCGATGGGACGGCATCGCGGCGCGACAGGGCCAGCGCGCAGAAGATAGCCAGGGACAGCACGGTGGGGGTACTGCCGAACGCCCCGGCAACGGTGACGCCCCAAACAAGCATCAGGAAGGTGAACAGATCCCGCCGCGGGTCCGGGGCCCGGATGAAGTCGGTCAGCATATGAAAGATCATGCACAGCAGCGGGATCGTGCCGATCACGCCCACGGCCAGCAGGTTCTGCAGCAGCATGTTATGCGCTTCGTCCACCTTCAGCCCGGGCAGCCCGGTGAACTCCGGCAGGATGAATTTGCTGGAATTATAGCCGTAGCCGATCCAGGGACTGAGCACGATCTTGTCCCAGGCAAATTCCCAGATCTCGGTGCGCCCGGTCAAGGTGAACAGCTCGCTCGGGTCGCCGGACCGGCTCAGCCCGCCTGAAAGGCTCATCACGTCCCGCAACTGGACGCTCAGTGCAAGAAGCGCCAGCACGGTCGCCCCAAGCGCCGCGCTGCCCCACAGCCAGACCGAGCGCCGCAGGATGACAGCCACGATCCCTACCATGACGGCACCCAGCGCGGTGCGGCTGTCGGCCACGAGCAGGGTGGCAAGCCCGGTGCCGCCCAGCACCGCCGCAACGGCCCATCCGACATGGCCGCGATACCACAGCAGGAACACCAGCGCGATGTAAACGGCCAGGCCGTTGCCCAGCGCGTTCGGCTGCCCGGCCAGGCCGCACATGCGCTCCACCACCGTTCCATGCGACGTAATGAACAGCGACCGCCCAATTTCCGGCAATGCGAAGTAGGCGACCCATCCCGCCAGCGTAAACGCCAGCAGCGACAGCGCAAAAGTCAGCATGATCTGCTTCTCGCTTGCCGCCGCCGCCAGCGCCGCCGCGAACAGTCCCATGGACACGAAGCCGAACGCCGTGGCAAAGCTGAATACCGGCGCCGCGGAATACAGCGACGACAGCATCGCATAGGCCAGGTAGGCCATCAGCCACCCTATGGCGCCGCCCCGCAGCAGCGGCAGGGAGCGCGGCAGGGTGCAGATCCCGATAGCGCCGGCGCCGGCCCACAGCGCGAACTTCATGGCGTTCTGCCAGTCGAGCCCGACCTCCCCAGGTTCGCGCACGCGGAACAGGGCGTCATTGACGAACACCAGGACGACGAGGAAGGCGAGCATCGCCGGCACGCTGCCGGCGCAGGCCAGCAGGAACACCCAGCCTGCCACCGCTGCGACCACCAGCGCCAACGGCAGCAGCGCGAAAGCATCCGCCTCCCGGCCCAGGCGAAGGGACAGCAGGATCACCGCCGCCATCGCCAGCACCCCGGCGCCGACGATCCCCGCGTCCCGCAACGCGGCGCGGTCGAACGGCCCAGGGAAGCCAGCGCGGGTCATGCCGTCGCCAAGCGACCCGGTAGCCGCACCGCGCCGCCCGTGCCCAACTGGCGCTCGAAGTAACGGATCGTGCGCGTCAGGCCCTCGGTCAGCAGCACCTTCGGCTCCCAATCCAGCAACGACCGCGCCAGCGTGATGTCGGGGCACCGCTGCAACGGATCGTCCTGCGGCAAGGGCCGGAACACCAGCCGGGATTGCGACCCCGTCAGGCCGATGATCCGTTCGGCCAACTCGCGCACCGAGATCTCATGCGGGTTGCCCAGGTTCACCGGCCCCGTCACGTCGTCCCCGGTCGCCATCAGCCGCACGAACCCTTCGATCAGGTCGTCAACGAAGCAAAACGCGCGCGTTTGGCTGCCGTCGCCGAACAGCGTGATGTCCTCCCCCATTAGCGCCTGGACGATGAAGCTGCTGACCACCCGGCCGTCATTGGGGTGCATCCGCGGGCCATAGGTGTTGAAGATGCGCGCCACCTTGATCGGCATCCCGTGCTGGCGCCGGTAGTCGAAGAACAGGGTCTCGGCGCACCGCTTGCCCTCGTCATAGCAGGCGCGGGGTCCCAACGGGTTGACGTTGCCGCGGTAGTGCTCGGTTTGCGGGTGTTCGGTCGGGTCGCCATAAACCTCGCTGGTGGAGGACTGGAAGATCTTGGCCTTGATGCGCTTGGCGAGGCCCAGCATGTTGATCGCGCCGATCACGCTGGTCTTGGTCGTTTGCACCGGGTCGAACTGGTAGTGCACAGGCGATGCCGGGCAGGCCAGGTTGTAGATCTGGTCCACCTCGACATACAGCGGGAATGTCACGTCGTGGCGCATCAGCTCGAACCGGCTGTCATCCAGCAGGTGCGCGACGTTGTCCCGCCGGCCGGTGAAGAAATTATCAACGCACAGCACATCGTTGCCGTCGGCCAGCAGGCGCTCGCACAGGTGCGATCCAAGAAAGCCAGCTCCGCCAGTCACCAGCACTCGTTGCCGCGTCGTCTGCATCCCAACCTCCAGGTTTTCAGCCAGCGTGGAGCATAAGCGTAACAAGGGACGCAGACGCAAAGGCTGAAAAGGGGTAGTCTCAGCCGCCGGCTGCTACGCTCGCCCAAATCCTCCGCCGCCAACACCGGTCATTCGGACAGCACCTCGTAGTCCTGTATTATGACCTCTGCGCCCTGTATCCCGACGCGGCAGCCGGGCAGGTGGTCGCTGATACGGCCGGGCTGCACGGTGTTCCGGCTGTGCGCGCGGCAAATATACTGCAGGTTGGTCCCTTCGCGCCCGCCGACGACGGCGCCCACCGGCACCGCACCGCCGCTGCTGACCCGCCAATGCGGCACCAGCAGTTCGAACCGGCTTTCCACCTGCTCCCGCCCGTCGAGCGGCACGCTGCACCCGGGCGAGGACGCCTTCACCTTGCCCAGCAGCGTGCCCCGCACGGTCGGGGCGCGGCAGATGAAGAACGGCTCCCCCCCTTCCTCGCCGCCGATGACGGCCCCCTCGGACAAGGCAACCGGCACGCCGGCGCCCCAGGTCATCCACGGTGCCGATTGCAGGACCGAGAAGTTCTCTGACGCGACGGCCCGGTTGCCAAACCCGAAGCTGCAAGTCTTGCCGAACGCCATCCAGGATCCCGGATGCACGCCGCCCCGGTAGCTGACGCGGCACGGCGACACCGTGCGGGACGCGAAGGGCTTGCTGGCAGGGCTGTCCGCCACCTCGCCCCCGCCCAGGGCGCCCATCAACGGCCCTTCGATGGCGTCTGCCCAGGACAGGCTGAGCACCTCGAACGAAGCGACCTCGACCTCCTTGCCGCTATAGCCGATATGGCAGCCGCCGAAGTCACTGCGGTAGCGGCCGACCAGCATCCCGTCGGCATAGGCTGCCCGGCAGGAGTACAGCGGCAACCCGCTTTCCGAGCCGACAGCCACCGCATCACGCAACGGCGACGCTTCGCCCGGCGTAACGCGGCGCCACGACGCCGTTTGGCCCCAACTCGGCTGCGACAAGCTGGGCAGGACGACGCCTAACGCGACCACAGCAACGCCCGCCCCCATAAGGGAGGCCAGCAGCATCTTCAGCCCGCTGACGGCCCGAGACGGGCTGGGCCGCTCAGGCGCCAGGTCCCGCAAGGCCCAGACCCCATCCCGGCTGATCGGCTCAAGCTCGATCGTCGGGCGGTGGCCGTAATTGCGGCTCATGGTTGAACTTCCAAGGTGCCGGCGCCTTTCCCTGCCTGTTCAGGCTGCCGGGTCCCGGCCAGCAGGCGCACGGCGTCGGCGATCCGCCGGGCTGCCGTATCCGGGGTCAGGCCGGCGATCCGCTGCCGCGCCTGCGTGCGCATCTCCGCCAGCAGCGCCGGCGCCGCCGAAAGCGCCCGGTCCAGCGCCGACTCTGCCGATGCATCGTCCATCGGGTCGAACACCCATCCAGTTTCGCCTTCGGCAACCAGCTCCTCAACCGCCTGGCTATACATGCTGCCCAGGACGGGTAGCCCGGCCGCCATCGCCTCGTTCACGACCAGGCCCCACTCGTCCAGCAGCGTCGGGAACACCAGCAGGTCGCATTGCGCATAGATGTCCGGCACCTCCTCATAGGGCTTGTTGCCCAGGAAAACCGGCCTCAGGTTGTCCGGCCACGCCAGTTCCTCCAGCGCATGCCGCTGGGCGCCGTCGCCCAGCCACCAGATTTCCAGCGTCCGGGACGGGTTGCGCCGCGCCCAGCCAATCAAGCGCTCGGCGAACGGGACGACGCCCTTGCGCTCCGTAAGGAAGCCCACGTGGAGCAGGCGCGAAACAGCGCCGTCCGGCCGGGTGCGCGGGACAGCGGCGAAGCGGGCGACGTCGACTGGCTGGTTGATGCGGACGATGCGCCCGTCCGGCACCCCGAAGCTCGCGATGTAGCGCGCCCCGCTCTCGCCGTTGACCAGCACGGCATCCGCCCGCCGCATGATCGCCCGCCGCGCCGCCTGGCGGACCCGCCCCCACCCGCGCTCGCTGTGTTCGGACAACAGGCACCAGACCACGAACGGGGTGCGCGGCCGCAGCAGCTTGTAAGCCAGCGCCTGCAGCGTGCGCGGGCCGAGTTCGGCGGAGATCACCACGTCCGGACGGTAGCGCAGCAGCCGGGGCAGCGTGTCGTATGGAATATGGACCTGCAGGTTGCGGCGGAAGCCGAACAGGTCGGTGGTGGTGGGGCGCAGCGTCACGTTGCGCTGCACGACGACATCCAGGCTGCCCCAGTTCGGAACCCAGGCCCGGTCACTTTCCATCGGCGTCGAGATCATGACCTGAAGCTCGCCGACCAAGTCCTGCAGCCGCTCGAACAGCGGCACACGGTAGGGCGCGACGAAGTTCATCAGCAACGCAACGCGCATCGGGCTGGAGTCTTTCCTGTAGGGTGCCACTGTTGAGCCATCGCCGCCGGGAGCGTCACCGGCTGAGGTAAAGCCCTGCCTTGCGGCCATAGGTGCCACGGTTCCCATACCTCGCATACCGGTCCAAGTTGACCATCGAGAGCACGCATCCCGCCATGTTCGCACCGGACGCAAGCAGCAGGCGCAGGCCGGCGGCCACGTCCAGCCGCGTCGTATCCTGCCAGCGCACCACCAGCACGGTCTTGTCCACCAGCCGACACAGGCTGCGGACTTCGGAGGCGATCAGCAGCGGCGCAGTGTCGAGCAAGATGAGGTCGAAGCACTCGTTGAGCGCTGCCAGGGTCTTCCGCATCCCTTCCGACCCGACCATGTCCGGCGCCATCAGGTTGGGCGTCCCGGCGGTGATGACGCAGACGTTCGAAAGGCCGTCCTTGTGGATGGCATCCGCGAGTTTGACCTTGCCGGTCAGCAGGTCCGAAAGGCCGCTGTCCCGTTTCACGCCGCAAATGCGGTGCAGGCGGCCACGCCGCAGGTCGCAGTCCACGACGATCACCCGCTTGCCGTCGCCGGCCATCATCCTGGCCCACGTGAGCACGATGGAGGACTTGCCCTCGCCCGGCAGCGCGGAGGACACCATGACCACCTTGGGCGCTCGCTCCAGGCTGGACAGCGCGAGGCTGGTGTTCAGGCCGCGGATCGTCTCCCCGAGGTTGGACTCGGGATGCTGCGTCACCCAGGCTTCCGGGGTGGATTGCTTGCGGAAGCGATTGCGCAGGAGCGGCACCACGCTGATCACCGGGATGCCCAGCGCCAGCTCGACCTGGTCCGGGGTGGAGAAGCCGCGGTCCAGGCTTTCGAGCAGCACCGCCAGCAGCGCGGCGAACATGCAGCCTGCAACGATGACGATGGGAATGATGACCGGCAGCTTCGGGAACGCCGGCTCGACGGGCGCTTCCGCGTGGGACAGCACCTGGGCATCCGGCAGTTGCAGCCCGCTTTCGATGCTGGTTTCCTTGAGCCGGGTCAGCAGCCGGTCATACAGGGCGCGGTCGGCGTCGGCGTCGTGCTGCAAGGCGCGCAGTTCCACGTCGCTGTCGCTACCCTGGTAGGACTGCTCCTGCAGTTGGTTGAACAGGGTTTGCAGCGACCGCAGCCGGTCGCGCGCGACCTGGGCGGCTTGCTCCAAGCCTTGGGCGCGCAGGCGGCCGCTCCCGCTGGTGGCGACGTTCAACCGCGCTTCCGTCTCGGCTAGGGTGGCCTTGGCCCGGATGATCTGCTCGCTGATTTCCGTCATCTGCTCGGCGACCAGCGTGCCGCTCCGGCCCTGTGTCAGCCCAGCGCGCCTGCGGAACGCCTCGACCGCCGCGCCGTCGCTCAGGATCTGCTCCCGCAGTTCCGCCACGCGCTCGTTCAACCACTTGTGGGCGCCGATGGTGGCGTCCCGCTTCGCCATTACCTGGCTGGCGATGTAGGCATCAACAGCGGCGTTGGCGGCGTTGGCGGCCAAGACCGGGTCGGCGCTGTCGAACGTCACGCTGATCACCCGGGAATGGCCCTTGGGCGTGATGCCCAGCCGACGCAGGAAAGCGTCCACCGGGACGGACAAGGGGTCGGCCTTGGCGCTCAAGGCAGGATCGGGCTGCGCGGCCTTGAGATAGCCCTGCAGCGACAGGGGCAGCACGGCTCTCAGCGTCCGCGCCTGGGCGCCTAGGAAGGATTTGACCCTAGCGCCAAGGCCGGGCGCGGCCAGCGCCGGGTTGAATTCCGGGCTTTTGTCGAGTTCGAGGCGCTGGACGACGCTCCGGGCGATCTCACGCGAGCGGAGCACCTGGATCTCGCTTTCGACTGCCTCGCTGTCGCCGGAAAGGCCAGCCAGGACAGCTTTCAAGTCAACAACCTGCTGCTGCCTCGGACTGATCATCAGATCCGCCTGCGCGGTGTAGCGAGGGGTGATGCGGGTCACGCCGGCCAAGGCGACGGCCGTCAGCGCCACCGTGACCAGCAGGATCAACTTGCTCCGCCGGCGCAGCATCTCCCCAACGGCGCGGATTTTCAGGGTAGGCTGGATCGCGGCCGGCAACATCGGAACGGAAGCGCCGGGCGGGCGCGGAAACGCAACGCTATTGGACTCGAACGACATGCCGTCACTTGCTCCTACGTTGCCGCCTTCGGACGAACATGAGGCTTTCCGCCGTCCATCGTTTCGGCGCCGTTCGCACGGCGACAGCAACGTTGCTTTCGCACTACAACAGCAACATACCTATCATCGGCGCGCCGCAGTTTCCAAGTCTCAAGAGGGGTAATCCCTTGGACGATCCAAGCTAGGGCGGCTTGCTTTCAGACGGGCAGCGCGGCTGCAACCGCGGTCACGGCCGCAGTCGTGGCCAGGATGGCCGCGGCGTCGCCCGATGTCAGCAGCCGGGCCAGGCGCAAGGTCCATAGCTGCAGCACCAGCAGGGGCACCGCGCTGGCCACCAGACCAAAGGCGGCGCCACGGATGCCGTCCAGGCCGAAGCCCAGCCGCGTCACGGCAAGCAGGATCACCAGGGCTACGGGATAAACCACAAGCCCCTCCACCCAGGGACGGCTGGCGGTGGAGAGCGCCACCGGCATGAGCCACGACGCGACAACCAGGCTGGGCACGGCGAGCAGCAGGACCTGGACGACGGCGGCCGACTCCATGAACCTGGGGTAGAACGCGGCGATCAGGGTGGGACCGGCCAGGATGCCCACGACGGTCGGCACGCCCATCGCGACCGCCATGAGGCAGAAGTCGCGCCTGATCCGGGCTGAAACGGCGAACGGCCCTTCCGCTGCGCACCGGGTGACGATCCGCGGGTAGTAGAACTGTGACAGCCCCCCGATGGCGCCGACGATCAGGGTCACGGCGTTCGACCCGAATGCGAAGTGCCCCACATCCAGGTTGCTGGCGAGGCCGGACACGACCCAGCGGTTCGCGGTCATGTAGAACGCCCAGATGAACGAGGTCAGGAATAACGGGAAGCCCTGCAGCAGCAGCCTGCCCGCATCTGCCAGGGCCGGCCGGCCGGCCGGCGACAGCGGCATCGCCGCCTGCACCCGGACCGCAAGCGCGGCGTAAGCAGCCCCGAGCAGCGCGAAGCAGCCGACGATGCCGCCAAGCAGGATGCCCGCTGGCCGGGCGACTGCCAGGATCAGCATGACAGCTATGTTGATCCGGCCGAAGGCGCGCCGGTTCGAGGTCGCGCGAAGGAACGAACCCGGCCCCAGCACCACCATGAAGAACACGCCTGCCGCCAGCGACAGGAAGCCTGCCCCAGCAGGAAAGTCCGTACCGCCCCGCATCGCCAATCCCCGCACCGCCAGGAACGCCGCAGCCCCAGCAGCGAGCAGAACCCCTGCCAGGTACAGGCGCGTCCAAAGGACGTGGTTCCGGAAGCGCGCCAGTGCCTCGTCCTGGCTGCTCGCAAGCAGGAGGGGCACGCGCCGGTCGGTGAGTTGCGACAGGCCGATGTCGAAGATCAGGCCATACTGGAACAGGGTGACGACGAGGGCATAGCGGCCGAACTCCACCGGCTCCAGCAACAGCGGCAACAGCAGGCCGACGCCCGCGTTCACCGCGCTGAGCGCCGGCATGGCCGCGTAGAACGCCAGCGGGACCAGGCGGCGCGCAAGTGCCCGGGATGCCTGCGAAAGTCTGGTAGGCGCCACGGAAGGAGACGCCGCTCGAAGGTCGTCCACAGCCGCACTTCCTAAATCGTCCAACAAACCCCCTGTCCGGCGGTGGATGCGCTCCTGATAAGAGCACACGGCCGCACCTGTCGAAGGGCATTCCGGGGTGGCCCGACCAGGGCATAGCCTGCCGGTTTCAACCTAAAGGTGTACCCCTCAAGCCCAGTCGGCGGTGCCCCGCCGCACTGTTAGCTTTGTAATGGGAATTGGGTCCCGGCAGTAGAATTGTGCCGTCGGTGCAGCTCTCTCGTTCCGGCTCCGATAGTTCGAACAGCCCGGCTTCCCGGGCAGCACAGGCAAGGCGCTACGAATGGTGATGCAAGCAGACGCGCGCGATGAGACCCCCCGCCAAACCCGTGACGACGATGCTTGCCGTTCCCTGGACGTCCGTCATGCGCCCGGCTCGCGCTTCGGCCTCCGGTCTCTTCATGCTATCGCGCGCCGCATTCTGCACTTGCAGAACGGCCCGCTTGCCCGCACGCCCCTGGCCCCAGCCGAACTGCAAGGCTATGAGAATGGCCAAGCTGGCCGCGTACCGGCGTGGGAGGCCGCAGGGTCGTGCTTCGCGCGGCTCCCTGCGTCGAGGCCTGCAGTGGACGCGCACCGTGTGGCCTATGCCGGCCAGCTTTCGCCGTCGAGCGGCGTGGCCGATTTCCTGCTCTGCGCGGCTGCATGGGCCGAACGCAACCCAAGCCGACGCCTGGAGCTGTGCTGGATCGGCGAAGGCAGCCTGCGCGGCGTGCTGATGGCGCAGCCGCTGCCGGCCAACCTGGTGCAGGAGTTCACGGGTGCGCTCGCCTCTCCCGAGGTGGCGGAGCGGTTCGGGCGCAGCGGCATCCTCGTCATCCCAAGCCTGTCCCACGGCTGGCCACCCTTCCTGAGGGAAGCCATGGCGGCCGGGCTTGTGGTGCTCGGCAACAGCCGGAACCCTGCGATCCGAAGCCTGGTCGTGCCAGGACAAACCGGATGGTTGTTCGATCCGTTCTCTGCCAAGGAGATGCTGGACGCGCTGGACGCTGCCCTGACGGCGACGCCCGGACAACTGGACGCCATGCGCGGCGCAGCGCGCGTCCGGGTTGGCGCACTGTCCCCAAGTGCGCCGGCCCAAATGCTGCCCCCAAGCGGGCGGGAAGCCTTGGCTGCAACCAGCGTCCCGGCCTGATCGGCAGCATGGACCTTGGGTCGTCGAGCCAGGGAGGGGTGAGGCGTACGGGAGGGCTGGCATCGTCCCGCCGCCCGGTCCTGGCCCCCGCCGCCCTGGCCTGGAGCGAGGCGCAGTCCGACGCCCAGGCGCGCGGCATGGGCCGCAGTCCCTTGCTGCTGGTCACGGCAGCGGCCGGGGTCGCTGACGCGGCCGTCATCTTCGGGCTGTCGGTCGCCGCCTTCATCCTCCGCCACGGCCTTCAGACCATCCCGGCTGAGATCCTGCTGACGTCGGCCCTTGCCTCCCTGCTGGGAGTCAATGCCCTGTACCTGTCCGGTGCCTACGCGCTCCGCCCCGGGGCCGGGATTACCATGCAGACCGGCCGGGTGATCCAAGCCTGGACCATCGTCTTCGTGCTGCTGCTCGTCATCGGCTACCTCGCGAAGACGCTGGAGGAGTACTCGCGGCTTTGGGCCGTCACCTGGTACGTGTCGGTCGCGTTCGGCCTGGTCCTGGTGCGCGTCGCCGCCCAGGCGAGGCTGCAGCGGCTGGGAAGCCGGGGCCGGCTTGCTTCCACCCTGGCGGTCGTGGACCTTTGCGGCCATGGCCAGGACTTCGCGCGCAAGCTGGTGCGGAGCGGCGCCGACGTGCGGCTGCTAGGCGTGTTCAGTCCCGCACCCGTCCCGGGCAGCGCCCCAGACGCTCCAAGCGCTTCAGACGCTCCAACAGGCCGGGGGCTGGATGACCTCGTCACCCTGGCCGGGTTGTTCCGCGTTGACGACGTGTTCGTGTTGGTGTCCGGCGAGACGACGGCCAACGTCCCGGCCATCCTGCGCCGGCTGGGCACCATCCCGGCGAACGTCCGGCTATGCCCGGTGCTGCCGGAGTTGGCGCATGCGCCGATCCGGGAAGCCGGGCTGATGCACGACCATCCCGTGCTTACGGTGCACCACCGTCCCCTCGGCGGATGGAAAAGCACGTTCAAGCGGGTCGAGGACCTGGTGCTCGGCAGCGTTGCCGCAGTGATGCTGGCCCCGCTGCTGCTGCTGATCGCAGCACTCGTCAAGCTCGACAGCCCAGGCCCGGTACTGTTCCGGCAGGCCCGCCAAGGCTTCAACAACAATGTCATCACCGTGCTGAAGTTCCGCAGCATGACGCATCGGAGAGAGGCGGAGCAGGGCGTTCCGCAGGCGACGCGCGACGACAAGCGCGTGACGCGCCTGGGGCGCATCCTGCGGCGCACCAGCCTCGACGAGCTGCCCCAGCTCTTCAACGTCCTGCGCGGCGACATGTCGCTGGTCGGGCCGCGGCCCCACGCCGTCGCCCACAACCAGCTCTACTCGGGACTGGTTGACGACTACCTCGGGCGGCACCGGGTGCAGCCCGGCATCACGGGCTGGGCGCAGGTCAACGGCCTGCGCGGGGAAACCGACACAGTTGACAAGATGCAGCGGCGGGTCGAGCACGACCTTGCCTACATAGACAACTGGTCGGTGTTCCTCGATTTGCAGATCATGGTGCTGACGGTGTTCTCCATCCTGTTCGACCGCAAATCCGCCTACTGACCAGCAGCGCGTGCCGCGGCCGGGATGCGCGGCGGGCCGACAGGGTAGAAGCCGATCAGCGCCGCCGCCGGCCCGAGGGCAGGCGCATAATCGCCCAGCGCCTCACCATCCTGGGGCGAGCCGCACCCGGAACCAGCTAGGACAGGGCTGGAATCCGCAACCGGCGCGCTGCCCATCATGGCTGCGCCGAGGGTGCCGCAATAAAGGTTGCTCTCGATCGCCGGCTGGCCGCCCTCGATCCAGACATAAACCTTGGGCGCCGGGCTTGTTGAAAGGATGATGTTGCGGACAACCCTGTTGCCGCGCTGAGCATTTGTGGGACCGGTATCGGCTGGCGCCGCTTGGAACAGCACCGCCGAGGGATTGTCCGACCCGAGGTCCAGGATATTGTTCGCGATGAGGTTGCCGCTGCCGCCATGGATCTCAACCGCGTCCGACCCGGCGTTGCGGACGACGTTGCCGACGACCACGGCGCCGCTCGTCGAGTCATCGAGGTAGATGCCGACATTGTGGCGCCGGCCCTCCGGGTCCGACAGGCCAACACCGTCCACCCAGTTGGACGCGATCACCGCACGGGTGTCCACCTGGCTGCGCCCAAGCAGGTAGATCGCTCCACTGTCCCACGCCGTCAGGTTGGCGCGGCGGATGGTATTGCCGATCACCGCGTTGCCGACATTGACCGTCGCCGCGTCCCAGTTAGAGATGCCGATCCCCATCCCAGCCGTGTTCTCGATCAAGTTCGCGGCCACCCGGTTGCGTCGCACGCCATGCAGGAAGATGCCTCCACCATGGGTTTCTGGGGCGCCGGCGCCGTTGATCCAATTGCCGGCGACCACGTTGTCGTCGCTGGCATCCTGCAGCTCGATCCCTGTGCGCGCGGCGTTGCGGATGGTGTTGCCCACGAGCCTGTTGCCGCTGGCGTGATCGAGCCGGATGGCAGTCCCGGCGTCGCTGCTCTCGATGTCCTCGATCAGACAGTCCTGCGCGCCCGCCAAGGTCAACGCCGTGCCGCCGGGTGTCGTCGGGCCGAACAGGAGATGCGCGATCGTGACATCATGGGTGTCGGAAACGACAACCAAGCCGTCGGGCAAGTCGGGTGCGCCTTGGAAGACGGGTCGCTCCCCACCACAGCCAAAGAGGCCCATGCCGGCTTGCCCGGCGCCGAGCAGGACAGGCTGCGCCAGCAGGTAGATCCCACTGCGGAAGTAGGATGTCCTCAGCCCTGTTTCAGCCATCAAGGCCACAGCCCGGGCTGGTGTGAGCACAGGATGGGTCGCGCTGCCGTCGTTGGCATCGTCCCCATCGGGCGAGGCGAAGATCGCGCCCGCATCGGCGATGGCGCCGTGCCGGCACTGGCCTGCTCCGCCGGCCTGCCGAGCGAGTAGCGCGCCGCTCGCAAGAGCCCGCAGGTCAGATGCTACCGAGTCCGGTTCGGCTGTTTGGGCAAGGCAAGTCCCATGCGTCCAGGCGGAGAATGTGCAGGATACTATGGCTGCCCAGAACAAGGGCATTACCACTCTCGTATGCATGGCCGCCCTCCGCATCGAACTGGCGAACAGGCTGCCATCCAGGCCACCGGAGGCCAAGTGGCCATCATGTCCAGTGGCAATCCTATAGGAGTACTGCGCGGAAGCGGACAGTACTGATATCACACAGCCTGAATCCCTTAATGCTCACGCAATCGTGATCGCAATCCATAACTTCTCTTCAAAAAGTCGGCACGTACGGGCTTCGTTTTGAGACATGGCCATGTCAGCATTTGTTAACAAAAGTTAGCATATCCAGGAGGACGTCGCCGATGCAAGTTAAGTATGTGTTAACAGCTTGGGCACAATTCGAGCGGCTGAGGGTGACGCCGATGGGGGGTCCTCAACTAAAATCTTTTGGATGACGAGAACACGCTTATGGGTCAGCTAAGGGCATCGCCGGCACTGCACGGGGCTTTTCCAGTCCACGGTGATAGTGACCTGTTGTCGCGTGCTGCAAAGACGGATAGGCGGCCAATGCGCAAAGTCTTCCTCATCGTCTCCGGACGCTTGTTCCGGGACGGATTGAAAAGTATGCTGCAAGCAGCGAACATGGTCATTGTCGCGGATTGCGATACCCTCGCCGATGCTGCCGACGTGCTGGAGGGCTGCGACAAGCCTGACCTTGTGGTCCTAGACGCCCAGAGCGGCAGCGACCTTAGCGACCTGACGGAGCTGCAAACGCTGCGATCGAGGCTGCCCGGCACCCGATGGGTCGTGCTGTGCAACATGTCGGTGGCCAACCTTTTGCGCAGTGCCGTAGGCGCCGGGATTGACAGCATCCTACTGCTGGATATCCCGGCTGAAATCCTGCACCACGTCATCGAGTTGGTGATGCTAGGGCATTCCTTGGTCCCATGGCAGCTTGCAGCGCACCTGACAGTTCCGAGCGAGCCGCTGCCTGTTGCGCCATCGCTGATGGGCGGGCAAGCGCCGGCAGAAGCTGCACCACATTCCAGGCCTGACGCCGCAGACTTGGCCAAGGTGGGAAGCGGGCCAAATGGGACGGTGCCTGACCTGGCAGCGGACGGCCTCCAACATGGGCTTCCGACAACGCGGCAGAACGCCTCGACCGAACGTAAGGCCACGCCGGAAACGCCGCCGCCATCCGTGTATGCAGACGGTCTGGCCAGCCGGGCGGTCAAGCTTTCCGATCGCGAGGCTGAAATCCTCCAATGCCTTGTAAATGGTGCGTCAAACAAGGCGATTGCTCGCGACCTGAAGATCGCGGAGGCCACTGTCAAGGTCCATATCAGAGGCCTATTGCGGAAGATGCAACTACAAAACCGTACGCAGGCAGCGATTTGGGCGCTCAACAACGCCCAAGCCATCAAAACTTCTGCCGTAAGCCCTGCCAGCAGCTACGACGGCGCCGGAATAGACTTCACACAATGCATTGTGCAAGATTCGGGCTAAAAAGACTTGGGCCGGGAGGCTTCCTCCTTCCAGCTCCTGCCTTGAAGGCTCTCTGAGCCGAGTTCGGAATTAAGTTCGCCGAAAGAAGGAAGTAGTCGTGCCGAACCCCAGCCTGACCCGCCGTACCCTTGGCCTTATGACCCTAGCCCTTTCAGGATGCAATTCCTACCTGCCGCAAGACGGTCCGATGTACAGGGACGTGATAGGCGGTGCGTCCCTGCGAATTGGGACTATCGGGCCAAACACTAAACTTGCTTACGCCCTAGTCAAGGTTGATGGCGAGGTGCTCCGGCGCCTCCGGTCGGAGGACGACGTCCCCACGTTCGACACCAGCCTGATCGCTGCGTCCAACAATGGCGGCTCCAACGGGATCGGGACCGGCGACCTCGTCGGTGTGACTATTTTCGAGGCCGGCGCCGGTGGATTGTTCGTTCCGGCCGAGCCTGGGTCCCGGGCAGGGAACTATGTTCAACTGCCGCCCCAGCAGGTTGACGGCTCTGGCAACATCCTCGTGCCGTTTGCCGGGCAGGTGCGCGCCGCCGGGCGCTCGCCCCAGGCCGTGGCGCGCGACATCCAGACCAAGCTGGCGGACCGCGCATTGGAACCCCAGGCGGTGGTCACCATCACCGAACGGCGGTCGAACGCCGTCAACGTCACCGGCGATGTAACGAGTTCCGCGCACTTCTCCATCGAACCCGGCGGCGAGCGCATCCTTGGCGCCGTGTCCCGCGCCGGCGGCCCGAAGTTCCCCGCCTATGAGTCCCTCGTCACCCTACAACGAGGCTCGACGACTGCGAAGACGTTCTTGTCCGAAATCCTACGGAACCCCGAGCAGAACATCCGCCTGCAGGCCGGCGACACCGTCTATGTATCCCGCACGCCGCGCTATTACCTGGCGCTTGGTGCGGTCGGGCCGGGACAGTACCTCGGCCTGGTCAACCGCCGCCTGCCATTCGAGGACAGCCGGCTGTCCCTGGCGTCAGCCATCGCCAAGGTCGGCGGGTTGTCCGATGACCGGGCCAACGCCAGCGCGGCCTTCGTTTACCGGTTCGAGCAGCGCGCGGCGCTTGCAAGCATCGGCGTGCAGACACAGCCCAACACGCCGTCTGTCATCCCCACGGTCTACTACGTCGATCTCAGCGACCCCGCTGGCTACTTCCATGCGAACCAGTTCTCGATGCGGGACGAGGACCTGATCTACGTATCCAACTCGCCCTCGACCGATCTGGCCAAGTTCCTCGCCCTCATCCTTCCGCTCGCCTACAGCTCCGCCAACTTCCGCGCGCTGTAGCGCCGGACCTGCCCGGACGACTTAACCCCGTCCGGGCAAGTCGCACCCCTACCCCTCTTGGGTGTCAGTCCTTTGCGACAGTTTCATAAGGTGGAACCGCAGGATTATGTCCAGGGCTTCATCATACGTCGATGACGCGGCATCAGGAGCAACGCTATGGCAGACTGGCAGGTCAGGAAAACGATAACGCCGCCGTCGCCCGGAACGCCGCCGCATGGCGGCGCGCCAGGGCTGGTGGGCCTGGTCCTCGTGGCAGGAGGCGGCGGCTTCATTGGCGGCCATCTGGTCGACGCCTTGCTGGCACAGGGCTGCCGGGTGCGCGCGGTGGACAGCAAGCCATTCGCCGATTGGCACCAACTCAACCCGGCCGCAGACAACGTTGTTGCCGACCTGTCGCGCTTGGAGGCTTGCCATGCGGCTGCACAAGGCGTTGGCGTGATCTACAACCTGGCCGCCGACATGGGCGGCATGGGCTTTATCGAGGCGCACCGGGCCGAGTGCATGTTGTCCGTGCTGATCAACACGCACCTGCTGATGGCGGCGCGCGATGCCGGAGTGTCACGGTTCTTCTTCAGTTCGTCCGCTTGCGTCTATGCTGCGGGCCATCAGCAATCGCCCGCTGTCCTGCCGTTGAAGGAGTCGGATGCTTATCCGGCGGAGCCAGAGGATGGCTACGGCTGGGAAAAGCTGTTCAGCGAGCGGATGTGCCGCCACTTCACCGAGGATTTCGGCCTGGAAACGCGCGTCGCCCGTTACCACAACGTCTATGGCCCCCAGGGCACCTACGAGGGTGGCCGGGAAAAAGCGCCCGCTGCCATCTGCCGCAAGGTTGCCTTCGCCAAGCTGTCCGGACAGCACGACATCGAGATTTGGGGCGACGGTGAGCAGACGCGCAGCTTCATGTACATCGATGACTGCGTGGAGGGCACGTTGCGGCTCACGAACAGCGACGTGCTCCATCCCGTCAACGTCGGCAGCGCCGAGTTGGTGAGCATCAACCAGCTTGTGGATATCGTCTCCGACATTGCAGGCGTGCAACTGCGCCGAAGCCACAACCTTTCGGCGCCTCAAGGCGTCCGCGGCCGCAACAGCGAGAATACCTTAATCCGGGCGGCGCTTGGCTGGGCACCCTCCATTCCGCTGCGGACCGGCCTGGAGCAGACCTACCGGTGGATCTATGACGAACTGACGGCTGGGGCAGTGCCGGGCCAGGCGCCTGCCTCCCGCCAGCACGCCACGGCAACAGTCTGACTCGGGAGCAGCGTGTCTCCATGTGCGCCATGATCCCTGAACCCCGGCGTGAGAACGTGCTGGGCGTGGGCGTCAGCGCGGTCAACCTGGGTAAGGTCCTCGGCGTTGTGGACCGCTGGATCAGGACGGGCGACCGGCAATATATTTGCGTGACCGGCGTGCATGGCGTCATGGAAAGCTGGCGGTCGGAGGCGCTGCGGCGCATCCACAACCAGGCTGGGATGGTGACGCCGGACGGCCGTCCCCTGGCCTGGCTGCTCCGCCTGGGCGGGCACCGAGGTACCGGCCAGGTCTGCGGCCCGGACCTGATGCCGGCCTTGGTCGTAGCCGGGCAGGATCGCAGCTATCGGCACTTCCTGTATGGCGCGACGGAGGACACTCTAGACCGCCTGCAACGCGCGCTGTTGCACGCCGCCCCGCACGCCAAGGTGGTCGGCACCCTTGCCCCACCTTTCCGGCCGATGACGGCGCAGGAGGACGGGCAGGCGGTCGAGCACATCAACGCTTGCCAGCCGGACATCGTCTGGGTCGGCCTGAGTACGCCGAAGCAGGAAATGTGGATGGCCGAGCACCGGGATAAGCTTGCAGCGCCGGTGCTGATCGGCGTCGGCGCGGCATTCGACATCAATGCCGGACTGAAGCGGCGGGCTCCGCGCCTGCTGCGCAGGGCTGGGCTGGAATGGGCCTTCCGCACGGCGCAGGAGCCGCGGCGGCTGGCCGGGCGCTACTTCCGCAACAACCCGGCGTTCCTGGGCCTGATCCTGCTGCAAAAGGCCGGGCTGTTGAAGCTGCCCCTGTCTGGCGCCGAGAGGCCCGGCGCCGGTCCGGAACACGCCTGACGGCAGCGGCGGCCAGCAGGCCGCCGCGTCGTCACCGCTTGGGGAGGCGAG
>JAABUX010002816.1_pt1 | contig 23944 bp, 14 predicted proteins | sample 5561851 | NCBI WGS metagenome assembly JAABUX01 (sample SAMN10711883, study PRJNA513361) | rock metagenome | isolation source: Antarctica rocks | place: Antarctica: Victoria Land, Richard Nunatak red sandstone | collected 2016-01-03 | reverse complement strand
ACGATGAAAAACAGCGCGCTTTTGCCCGACGACGCCTGCGCGATCAGAGCCGCGATGAACGTGGAAGCGCCCGCCAGGCCGACGCCGCCTAAAGAGAGAACACCGAGCAGCAGGCCGAAGTTCACGTTGTTGATGGGCAGGACGACCAGGAACAGCGGCACGCTTACTGTCTCTACGGCAAACACGAGCGCGATGTTAAACAGCCACTTGCCGGCGTAGACCGCCGTCGCCGGGGCGGACAGGCGCAGGAGCGGCGCGGTGCCTGCTTCCTCCTCGCGCACGAAGACCCGGGCCAGGCCGGACAGGGCGGCGAACAGCAGTACGATCCAGAGCAAGGCCGCCTTGACCTCGGCATGAACGGTCGTCGCACTGAGGGCGGCGGAGACGGCGATCAGCGTCGTCACGGCGAACAGCAGGACGGCCCCCAGCGCGTAGCGCGTCCGCAATTCGACCTGGAGGTCTTTGCGGAAGACGGCCCAGGCGCAGGTTATCCAGTGGTTAGCAATACGAAAATCAAGCCCCAATCGTCAGCCGCAGGTCGCCCCAGCGCTCGGCCTCGGCGGGATCGTTGGTGGCGACCACGGCCAGGCCGCCGCGCGCGCGGTGCTCCGTCAGGAGAGCGTCCGCGCGCGCCTTTCCCGCCTCGTCCAGCGTCGCCGTCGGCTCGTCCCAAATCAGGAGCGGCGGGTCGCCGAGCCGCGAGACGGCCAGCTTGAGCCGCTGGCGCATTCCCGACGAATAGGCCGAGACCAAATCGCGCCCCCGCGCGCGGGGCAAGCCGACTGATGCCAGCAGCGACGCACTGGTCACATCGGAAACGCCGCGAAGACGGGCAAAGAAGGCCAGGTTTTCCAGCCCGGTCAGCTCGCCGTAAAGCTGCACGTCGGGAGCGGCATAGCCCCGCGCGCCCTCAAAGGCCACGGCCCCGGATTCGGGCCGGAGCAGGCCCGCGACGATCTTCAGCAGGGTGCTCTTGCCCGCGCCGTTCGCCCCCGTCACGACCAGGCACCGGCCCGCCGGCACGTCGGCCTCCACTTCGGAGAACAGAGTGCGCCGCCCATACGCCATCGTCACCCCGCGCAGATGCAGCACAGACATGATGGGATTATTATACCGCAAGTGCCGGAGCGAATCAAGGCGCGGCGGCGTTATCTGTGAAAAAAGTCACAAACAGAACCGCTATGCTATAATGCCCATAAATGGATGGAGGCGCGCGGGAAAGCCCTGCAAAACACCGGAAAAATGCCGATACTAGACTCAAGAACCCAACTGCCCTGCGGGCGCAAGGGGAACATCTTATGAAGCCCACGGCTTTGTGGCGCGGCAGCGTCGCCCTGCTCTTGATTGCGCTGACACTGATCGGGACTCTGCTCGGGACCGCCTGGCGGCGCAGCCACCCGCGCCGCGATACGCCCCGCCTGACCGTGACGTTTCTGGACGTGGGGGACGGCGACTGCACCCTGGTCCGCTCGCCCGAAGGCCGGACGATTTTGCTGGACGCGGGGAGCACGCAGGCCGGGCCGTCCGTCGTGGACGCGCTGCGGCAGCGGAACGTGCGCACGATTGACCTGCTGATCCTGACCGCGCCCGATGAGGGGAGCATCGGCGGCGTCCCCGCCCTGCTGGAAGGCGGGATCACCGTTTCACAGGTCTGGGACAACCCGGTGGCCGATGCCGGGGAAGCGCGCCGGGATGCGCTGGAAGCGATCCGGCGGCGGCACATCCCGTCCAGCACGGCGAACGCGGGCGACGCCATCCAAGTCGGGCAGATGCTGTTCGTGTCCGACGTCTGGCCGCCCGACACGGGCAAGGCGGCGCGGCGCGATCCGCTCGTCTGCCGGATCAACTACGGCGGCACGACCTTTCTGTTCGAGGCGGCGGCGACGGCCGAGGCCGAGCGGGACCTGATCAGTCAGGCCGGCCGGCAGATCGAATGCACCGGGGCCTGTACCGACATGGTCTTACAAGTCGCCGCCCGCGCCGAAGGCACGCCCTCGGCGGAGATGCTGCGGCGGGCCACTCCCGCCGTGGCCGTGATTTCCTGCGGGCCGGGCACTGCGCCCACCCAGGCGACCCTGCACCGCTTGCAGGCAGCCGGGGCGGACGTCTGGCAAACGGACACACAGGGAACAGTCACCGTCACCGCCACCGGCCGGGTTTCGCCGGTCGTCACGGCGGCGCGTCTCACACCTTAGAAAGCAAAGCGAAAGCACAGCAGCGACACACCCATGCAGACACTGAACGCGCCGGCTCTGATCACACCCCGTTTGGGCGACATCCTCGTCGCGCACGGCATCATCACGGCCGAGCAGATCCGGCACGCCCTGGAGTTGCAGTCGTCCACGGGCCAGCGGCTTGGCTCCATCCTGGTCGGCAACGGCTGGGCTACGGAAGAGCAGGTGACCGAGGCGCGCGCCGTCCAGATGGAGGTCGGCTATGTAGACCTGACGCGCGACGCGCCGGACCCCTTTGCCGTCGCGCTGGTTCCCGTCGAGATCGCCCAGCGCTACCTGCTGCTGCCCCTGTCCGTCGAAGAAGCGCTGGAGAACGGCCACGCCCGGATCAAGCTGGCGATGGTGGACCCGTGGGATGTCGAGGCGATTGACCATGTGCAGCGCGAGACGCGCCGCCGGGTCGAGCCGCTGCTGGCGAGCGAGAGCGGCCTGCAAGCGGCATTGGAGCGCGCCTACCATGCCTCGCAGAACGACGCCCATTCCTCAGCCATGTCCGAGACGATCGAGCTGGCGAGCCTGGACTCGCTCGACCTGGCCGTGCCGGACGAGTCGGAACTGGACCTGGCCGACACGGTGAAGCAGGGCGAGCAGGCCCCCGTCATCCGGTTCGTCAACACGCTTTTCTCCGAGGCCGTCCGGCGGCGCACCTCGGACATCCACATCGAGCCGCGCAAGAAAGACTTCCTGATCCGCTACCGCATTGACGGGCAGCTCCAGACCATCAAAACCGTCCCGCGCAACCTGCACGCGGCGACCGTCTCACGCATCAAGATTCTGGGCGAGATGGACATCGCCGAGCGCCGCCTGCCGCTCGACGGGCGCATCGCCCTGCGGGTCGAGGGCAAGAATATTGATCTGCGCGTCTCGACCCTGCCGACGCAGTACGGCGAGCGGGTGGTCATGCGAATTCTAGACCGCAGCACGGCCAGCATGGGCCTGGACGAGCTGGGCTTTTCGCCGCACAATTTATCGGCCTTCAACTCGCTGATCCGCAAGCCGCACGGCATCATCCTGGTCACGGGGCCGACGGGGTCAGGCAAGACGACGACGCTGTACGCCGCCCTGAACGCCCTGCGGTCGCCGGCCACGAACATCATGACCTGCGAGGACCCGGTCGAGTACGAGCTGGAGGGCATCAGCCAGTCCAACGTCAACGAGCGCGCGGGCCTGACCTTCGCCCGCCAGCTTCGCGCCATTCTGCGCCAGGACCCGGACGTCGTCTTGGTCGGCGAGATTCGGGACTCTGAGACGGCCGAGATCGCCTTCCGGGCCGCCCTGACCGGACATTTGGTGTTGTCCACCTTGCACTGCAACGAGGCGGCGGGCGCGGTCAGCCGCCTGCTGGACATGGGCGTCGCCCCGTTCCTGATCGCCTCGACCGTGGCCGGCATCGTCGCCCAGCGCCTGGTCCGGCGGCTCTGCCCGCACTGCAAGCGCGAGTTCTTCCCCGATGGGGACCAGCGCGCCATGTACCGCGCGCTGGGCGGCGCGGACGCGCCCGATCTGGCGCTCTGGGAAGGCCCCGGCTGCCCCAAGTGCGACGGGCACGGCACGCGCGGGCGGATCGCCGTCCACGAGGTCCTGGTCGCCAACACCCACATCCACCGCCTGACGATGGAGTCGGCGGAAACGCAGGTGATCCGCGAGGCGGCCATCCAGAACGGCATGATCCCGATGATCGGCGACGGGCTGGAAAAGGCCCGACAAGGGCTGACCGTGCTGGAAGACATCCAGCGCAAGATCGGGGTATCGGTGGGGGAATGACCGTCGCGCGTCAGGAAGCGGCCCGTGCCGGGGTCGTAGTAGCGGTGGCCCATCAGCACAAGGCCCGTCTCACGGTCCGTGTAGTACCCGTACTGGCCGCCGAAGCCCACGGGGTCTTGCTGGGCGGGGGGAGGGTTCAGGTGATAGGACTTCGGGGCCTTCCTGGACGACATCCAGTGCAAGACCGGGGTGTCGATGGGGGAGTAGGAATGGGGAATAAGAGCCGCCCGCTATAAGGTGGGGCTCCATGTCCACTTCGTTAGGTGATTACATCTTATCAGGTATCAACAGGAGTTTGAGAATAGCTTGGATACGCCTCGACCAGCCATATAATCGCCCTGTGCCGCTCACGAGTTATCCATTCACACTCTTGCAAGCGATCTTCTTCAACTTCGCTGATTGTCTTACCGTCGATGGCAAGGTCATTGTGAACAATCAGTTGGCTTGCATCAAGCCTGAGCCTATCCAGCCATGTTTTCTCGACCCAACGAGTGAAATCCATTGGCTTCCTATTGCGGGCGAAGTCTCTCAGACGAGCGTGAATCGCATACAGAAGTTCGCGGCTTGCCTCAAGTTCCGCTGGGCTGCGTAATTCAGCGGTGGTGATTACATCATCCGCATACTCACTCAAGAACCCAAGTGCGTCAGTTACCGCATAAGGGTCTACCTTTTTGTCATGTTTGGGATACTCAAAGTAGTTCAACGTCCAAGCAAGGATAGCCAGCCCTTCCACATACCAGGTGGCTCGAACCACATCTTCTGCTTCTAAAGTTCCAAGAGGAGTACGAAGCATCTTCTCCTCGCTTGGTGTTATCTCATTCCAGAGATTCCATTTGGTCAACCACTCTAGAACGCGGCGATGCAAGGATTCCGCCTCGGGCTGATCCGCACCACTATCAATATCCCCACGGCACACGACCGCTGCCAGTACGAGTGAACGGCGAGCTACCTGGGTAGCGTTCACTGTCGGCAATTCAAGGGCGTTCTGTTCCCATGCCTCTTCGTCTTCCATAATAATTCCGTTCCATTCAGCGATTTTTGCGTGGCCTTCCACCCAGTTTGCCCCAACGCGAGAAATCACGGCCCTTGTGCGGATTTGCAGGCCCGTCAAAGCCAGGTTCAATGAACAAAGGATCGCCCCCATCTTTAAGGGGTCTCGGATGCTCGTCATGAGTTGTGTTCGCAGGCCAAGGTTGCCCGGTACGCTCTGACCACCGTTTTCTTGCCAACTCCCTGTTACGCTCGAAGTAGTTCCTCGCCTGCACGTTCTCCGCAGGACTACGCCCCTCCCCTTCAGGGAGCGCTTTGGTGACTCTGTCAGACAGCCTACTTGGACGCCCACCCGGCGTCATTACCATCCCGCGCTGCATTCTCGGTGAACGGCCTCTTCCAAGCCGAAAAATCCCAGAGAACCAGTTCTCGACGGCTTCTAATGGACTCGGCCCGCCGCCCCCGACTCTTGCCATGCCGTGATAGTTGTCACCGTACTCCGGGACCTGACCCTGAGTGAACTGCTGGTAACCATCAGAGTATTCGGAGTTGGCGTTGGGCAACAGGTGTCCGACGCCGCCATTGGTGTCGTTGGGATCAAACCCGCTGGGGTCGCTCTCATTGACCGGATTGTTGCCCACGAACCCGTAGAGGTTGATGCCGCCTCTGTACCCAATCGGGTCGCGCGTGAGGAACCGCCCCGCCCCCGCGTCGTAGTAGCGGTGCGTCAGCAGGGGCAGGCCCATGTAGTCGTGGTAGTACCCATACTGGCCGCCGAACCCGACGGGGTCGTAAGCATTCGCACACTCCCTGCCATTATCACTGAGCGATCATGCTTCAGGCTTTGGGGAAAGTAACAGGGACCTCTGAGTAGTTATGTATTTCCTCGCCGTTCAGGTAGATAACAACGTCAAAAGCGTGTATAGATATAACATCCTCGGCATATTCTATAGACGGTATATCAACTTCCGTAGGCGGAAAGTAGACCTGAAAGTTGTCTCCAGGCGGCATCTCATATGCAAGACCGTAAGGTTCCACTAAAACATTCATGGTCTTAGGCTGGTTATTACGAAGTATGATCCAGCCGACCGCTCTGGGTTTGCTGGCGTTTGTCATCTTGGCAACCTCCCGGCGATGTGATTCATGAGGATTGAGCGGCTTGATGGATTGGCGAACCTGTCTATTGTACCTGTCCGTTCTAGAGTATGCTGGTGAAGTTGAAGGTAAGCATCTGCCCACTGCTTGGCGATTTTGCGCGTCAGACCTTTCTCTGCCATAGCTTGAATGTCTTCATCTGTGAGGGATTGCATACGAGCAATTGCCTGGTCTCCTCTGTTGCCCCACCCAATGAACCGACCGAACTCTGATAAATCCATTCCAAGTCGGGGTAAGGCCGACAGATTCGGCTTTGGAATACCACCTGCTGCACTAGCTCCACGGATATGTAGCGCAACCAGCACCGCCGCCCCAACCGCTAGCATTCGCTGGCCCGCCGTTAGCCTCGTGCCCCCAACAATATCGTGGCCCGTGACAGCCTGATGAGCGGCCATCGCTGTGCCGATGCCCGGCAACTGAGACAGGAAGCCTGAATAGTCCCGCCGTTCCTTGCTGCCTGGCCGGAACTGAGGAGCGTTCCCAAAGGCCCTCATCCGCCCGCCGAGCGAGAGTTGCTGGCTCTGGTCATCATTGGGATCAAACCCGCTGGGATCGCTCTCGTTGACCGGGTTGTTCCCCGCAAAGCCGTAGAGGTTGATGCCCCCCGTGTACCCAATCGGGTCCCGCGTGACGAACCTTCCGGCCCCCGCGTCGTAGTAGCGGTGCGTCAGAAGGTACAGCCCCGTGTAGTCCCGGTAGTAGCCAAACTGCCCGCCGAACCCCACCGGACTGTACGGGTCAATCTGCCCCTCCGCCCCCACCGTGCGGCTCCACCCGAACCCGTCATAGGCCGAGGACGTGTCCACACGCACCATGAACCCCACCGAACGCTCCGGGTACAGCGTCACCGGCTGCACCAGGTTCCCCTGCGGATCATAGGTGTAAGCGCTGTAGGAGATCTGTCTTAGGTCCCCGCCCGTTGCCGCCAAGTCGCGGTTGCGTCCTTCCAGGCCCGTGGCCCCGAACAGGCTGAAGAACAGGTCTTCGCCCGTGTAGGCTTCCTCCACGACGGGCCGGTCGCCGTCGTAGAGGTAGTAGGTGGGGTCGGTGCTGTTGAAGCTGCTCCAGGCCCGCAGGCCGTCCCCGTCGTAGGCGGCGGTGAGCAGGCCCTGGACGGCGACGGTCAGGCGGTCTTCGGGGTCGTAGGTGGCGGGGTAGGTGGTGGTCTGGTACGGCAGCAGGAGCGGGTCGCCGGTGCCGTTGTAGGTGATGGCGACGCTTTGGCCGTTGGCGAGGACGCTGGCGGTGTTCTGGTTGTCGGGGTTGAAGCCGGTGCCTTTGAGCCGGGAGGAAGTGGTCGGGTTTCCGGCCAGGTCATAGGTAAAGGTGTTGGAGTAGGTCGTGCCGGCGGCGGAACCACTAGAGGTCTCGCTGGTGAGTTGGTCTAGCGTGTCATACTGGTACGTCACTGAGCGGCTCAGGTCGGGGGCTGACCCGCGTGCCGGGACGCTGGCGGTCTCGGCCAGGCGGTTGCCGCCCGCGTCATAGCTCATGCCGGAGAAGGAGGACAAGAGCGCCGCGCTGGTGCCGAGAGCAGCGTTGGCGAGCAGGGAGTTGGTCAGGCTGGTCATCAGGCCGCGCGGGTTGTAGGTGCGATCCACTTGCAGGTAGGGCGACGCCTGGCTCAAGTTAGAGGGAGCGTAGAAGGACTGCTGATGGGCCAGCCAGCCGTTTGGCAGGTAGGTGTAGGAACTGCCGTAGACACGGTCTCCCCCCAGGTAGGTGGCGGTGAGCCGTCCCACGCCGTCGTACTGGTAGGTCTGGTAAGCGCCGCCGTTGGCCTGCCAGTAGCCCCGGCTGCCGTCGGGGTAACGGGCGTAGGCCAGAGTGAGGCCCGTCGGACCGGGGTAGCTGTTGTAATCGGTGCCGAAGCCGGTGGTGGTGCCGACGAGTTCGTCCAGGTCATCGTAGGTGTAGGTCTTGGCGGCGGCGTCGCTGCCCATGCTGGCCCGTCGTCCCCAGTGGTCGTAGCCGAACGAGACAGGGCCGATGCGGGTGCCGCTGTAGCCGGTGGGATAGGTGTAGCTGATGCCCGTCAGCAGGCTCTCCGGGTCCACGCGGGCGTAGGGCTATGAAGTTGTCAAGGTTCAAGGCGGGTAGCTGTGCAGATGCACAAGGACGAATTTAAATGGATATGGATGCGATCAGCTTTGCTAATGTTCCCGATCTTCTGGTAGCGTCAGTCCATTCGAGCGCGATTCCTTGGGGATTAAAGTTCCTTGTGCAAGAAACGTATAATCCGTTTGCAAGGGATTGGATGTATGCACCACGAAATATATCATGTACGGTAGATAAATTGTCAATGCCCATATAATCACCACTGATAAAAAAATCAGTAAATGCGTGACTACGAGGGTCGTGCCGTAAATCTACTGGACACTCAAGCCCGTATTCGATTGTTATTGAAGCGTAATCAGGTTTTAGCAACTCGACGAGTTGCAAGAAGCGCCGACACACTCTATGACCTATCATTGTGCCTCGCTTACTGCCTTTTCCAGATAGCAACTCACCACCAGCCCAGATTGCGATAGGATGGTGATCCAGGCGCATTGCGTCCGGCGAGATACTTAAATAAGTTATGATCTCTGTAGCATTATCTGAAAGAGTTGTTACGTTCTCCATATAAACCTGAACTAAGCGTACATCGGAAGCGTTTAGGTAGGAAGAGAACTCGTCTGCATTTGTGATAGTCAAAGTCTCCAGAAGTTCTTCATGGGTGTCGGCAAAAGGTTTGCCGTTAATATCTTTGCCTAAGTGTGCCCGTCCCTCACCACCGTATTTTGCTCCAAGTTCCACAGACGCGGACACAAGCCGCGCGAAAGCATTAGTTTCCGCCAATTCGTGGTGGTAGAAACCTATCTCTAAAAAAGGTGGAAGCGGTTTTCTCAAACTAGCGCCTCAAACCTCTCATAATTCTGCTCATTTGCCTCGCACCAGGCACGAAAGCAGTCGCTAATTCTCCTGCTCTATCCCCCTGTTTGAAGAACTGCACCATAAACCACTTGCCATCAACACGAGCCAGATGTGCAGCGGTGTGAGCACTACCCGTCATCCAAGGGAAGCTCAGTTTGCTTTGTGCTGTCCTCTCAATTAGTGATTGCCATTGACTCATGTGGGTTGAGCTGCTCACTTCACGGCCAAACCATTGTGATGAATGTTCGCTGAATGAATGAGCTAACCCCCGCGTTCCAGCAATTATACCAGGGGCGGCAGTCTCGGCAGCTTCTGCTTCTTTACCTAGTCCTCCTGTTGGCGCACCCATCACACCAGCCGCAACAGTGACGGTCACATCTTTTTCCCGCTGGCGTAGCTGTCCGCTGTTTTGTGGAAGATTGTATCCCGGCGTCTGCTGAATAGAGGTAGCTAAACCATCATCATCGCCGCTATTGACAAGCCCATCGTAAGAAGCATTCACATCGCCGATTCGGGGACCTTTGGACCCGCCTCTGCCGAAAAACCAATCATGAAGTCGTTGACCTATTGTTTTACTAGGCGCAAACCCGCTGGGGTCGCTCTCGTTGACGGGGTTGTTCCCCGCGAACCCGTAGAGGTTGATGCCCCCCGTGTACCCAATCGGGTCGCGCGTGACGAACCTTCCGGCCCCCGCGTCGTAGTAGCGGTGGGTCAGCAGGGACAGGCCGGTTTCGGGGTCGGTGTAGTAGCCGTACTATGCACCGAAGCCCACCGGATCATAGAAAAATTGTCGTAACGGCGGAGGGGTAGAACGTGACCGGCTGGACCAGGGAACCTCTACGGCTCTTCTAACTCTATATCGACTCCTTTAGATGACAGACTATGGCGTATGAACGCCATGACGTGATTTTCCTGAGCACGAGTACCCCCGTAGAAAACGATATAAACTTCACCGTCACTGATTTCAAGACGAAAATCTTCAGGTCCATTTGGACGCGGCTTTGTTCCCGAAAACAGAAAGCTGATCTTGTGGCTGTCGCGCTGTAGAACATACCAGTCAGGTTGCGCTACAAATTCGGAAACGAACGCAACGGTCTGCTCTGGTGTCATCTGCGCTCTAGTATGAGCGATGTATTCGATGCCCATCACTTTGTTCCAGTCTGGTGTCATCTTCCATGGGGTCTTCCCCGAACGGATGGCAGATTATTGGGATTAGGAATGCCGATATGAGTGTTGTTTGGATCGGGATCAGGTAGTCCACGATCATTGAGTTTGACACCGCCAGGTCCGTATTTATGCATATGTGCGTTGTTGCCTGTCTTAAATGTTCCCGTGCTGACGCCACCATAAGGATGGATTAATACTTGGGAGCCGTCTGAATGGTCCCAAGTCTCATTTCTGGCCGCACTTGCACTGACCCTAGTCCTAGTAAATCCTGCCCTCTGTAAAACTCGTCCTATTGACTTGACAGACATGCCTTTGAGGCGCGGGAGAAGTTCCGCCGTACTCTTGACAGCGCCGATCTGCATACCTCCACCATCAGTGGGAAAATTTTCTGTTCCCCATCTAACAGCATCGTTAGCAGCTTTCGCGCTCGGGTGTTTGGACAGAAATTCTTGGACGTGTGCTTGACCTCGGGTGACACTGTCGTTTAAACCGAACGGATCAAGCAACAAGTCCAGCCACGAGCGAGGCGCGAACCCGTCCGGGTCGCTCTCGTTGACGGGGTTGTTGCCCGCGAACCCGTAGAGGTTGATGCCTCCCTTGTACCCAATCGGGTCCCGCGTGACGAACCTTCCGGCCCCCGCGTCGTAGTAGCGGTGCGTCAGAAGGTACAGCCCCGTGTAGTCCCGGTAGTAGCCAAACTGCCCGCCGAACCCCACCGGACTGTACGGGTCAATCTGCCCCTCCGCCCCCACCGTGCGGCTCCACCCGAACCCGTCATAGGCCGAGGACGTGTCTACACGCACCATGAACCCCACCGAACGCTCAGGGTGCAGCGTCACCGGCTGCACCAGGTTCCCCTGCGGGTCATAGGTGTAGGCGCTGTAGGTGATCCCCGTCGGGTCCCCGCCCGTTGCCGCATAGTCGCGGTTGCGTCCCTCCAGGCCCGTGGCCCCGAACAGGCTGAAGAACAGGTCCTCCCCCGTGTACGCCTCCTCCACGACGGACTGGCTGCCGTCATCGAGGTAGTAGGTCAAATCATGTTAATCCGCAGAGTCTTCTCTCACTCCAACAGCCCCAGCGTGTACTTCAAAGCCCGCACCTCTATCGCGCAGCACAAATCCATCAGAAGTCTTTTCTGTTTCAAGATCAGAATTGAACCATGTCATCGGACCTTGAATAGTTTCTACATCGCCGCAGAGGATAGTGAGATATTTTTGAGTGTCCCGCTCATTTATCACTCGGATTTGAAGCACACTATGGGAGACCGTGTAGCTCCATACCTTCGCCAACCCTCCCTGCCAGGTACGAAGGACTAGATTGGGGTCGTGCTGTGCCAACATAGTCTGATAGTCAGTTCTCATGGCTTTACGATTTTGCCTCCTAAATAGAAAATGGTTTTGGCACGTAGCGTAGCGTTGGTCATAATGTGATGAAGTTCGGCGTTTGTAAAATTGTTTTCAACGAACCCTTTCTTTCCCTTTTCGACAGCCTTGCCTATGTCCTCGATCCCATCAACCATTCCGTCCAAGGTGAAGTGAATCCGGCTTGCTCTCTGTGCGGCTTGGTGAAACAATCTGCCGAACCGTGGGCTGGCGGGTTGATTAACAACTCGCCCAACCCATTGCCGCCAAGTTGCTGATCCCGTCTTCGCCGCAAGAGTTTTGTAGTATGGACTCAAACCAAGTGCAATTTCTTTAGAAGCAGACTCGGCGACAGAAGCAACCTCGCCAGGGCCAGGCACTTCCCCTTCGGGCATTGCGACACTGGGATGCAGAACCCCATGATGATCTGTATAAGCACGCGTCATGACTGGCTTATCAATGAATATCATGGCTAGTACGTCGGTAGCTGACATTCGCTTCCGACGAGGATCAAACCCGCTGGGATCGCTCTCATTGACGGGGTTGTTGCCCGCAAACCCGTAGAGGTTGATGCCCCCCGTGTACCCAATCGGGTCGCGCGTGACGAACCGGCCCGCATTGGCGTCGTAGTAGCGGTGCCCCAGCAGGTACAGGCCCGTCGTGTAGTCACGGTAGTAGCCGTGCTGCCCCCCGAACCCCACCGACGGGTCCTCCCTCCCCGACCCGTCCGCCGTCGCCGTGTACCCCAGCCCGAACCCGTCATACACCGACGCCGTGGGGACATGGATCACTCGCGTGCTGCCCCCCATGTAGGAGAGCGACACCGGCTCCACCACGTTCCCCTGCGGGTCATACGTGTAGGCCGAGTAGCTGTCGTAGGACCCGGAGCCGTCGCCGCCCCCGCCGCGCCACTCCAGCCCCGACGCCCCGAAGCCGTTGAAGGCGTACACAGTCGGGGCGCCGGTGACGTCTAAGCCTACCTCCGCCACGGGCCGCTCCCCGTCGGTCAGGTAGTAGCTGCCGCTGTAGCCTTCCACCGTCCGCAGGCCGTCCCCGTCGTAGGCGGCGTAGAAGGTGTAGGCGGGCACGGACGCCAGCCGGTCTTCGGGGTCAAAGGAAGGCGCGGTGGCGCTGGTGTCGGCGAACAGGTACAGGCCCAGCGGGTCGCCCGTGCCGGTGTAGGCTGTCCGGGTGGCCTGGTTGTCGGCGTTGAAGGCGGCGGCGGCAGTGCCGCGCCGACCGCTGGTGCTGGTGGGGTTGCCGGCCAGGTCGTAGCCGAAGGTCTCGGCGTAGGTGGTGCTCGCCTGGGTGCCGGTGGAGGTCTCGGCGGTGAGTTGGTCTAGCGTGTCATACTGGTACGTCACTGAGCGGCTCAGGTCGGGGGCTGACCCGCGTGCCGGGACGCTGGCGGTCTCGGCCAGGCGGTTGCCGCCCGCGTCATAGCTCATGCCGGAGAAGGCGGACAGGAGCGTGAGCGTGTTCGTGCCAGTGACCAGGGAGTTGGTCAGGCCGGTCATCAGGCCGCGCGGGTTGTAGGTGCGGTCCACTTGCAGGAAGGGGGTCACCTGGCTGGGAGCGACCTGGCCGAGATTGGTGACGCCGACGGGGAAGTAGACGCCCTGGGTCTGGGCCAGCCAGCCGTTGCTCTGGTAAGCGTAGCGGAAGCCCAACCCTTCGCCGGCCAGGTAGGTGGCTGACAGGCGTCCCACGCCGTCATAGAGGTAGACCTGCGTGCTGCCGTAGTTGGTGTTGGGCAGGGTGATCTGGCCTCGGCTGCCATCGGGGTAGTGGGCGTAGGCGATCTGCTGGTCCAGCGGCCCCGGCGAGGTGTCATAAGGGTTGGGGCCGAAGGTGGTGCTGCTGCTCAGGAGTTCGTCCAGGTCGTCGTAGGTGTAAGTCTTGGCGGCGGCGTCGCTGCCCATGCTGGCCCGTCGTCCCCAGTGGTCGTAGCCGAAGGAGACAGGGCCGATGCGGGTTCCCGAATAGCCCGTGGGATAGGTGTAACTGATGCCCGTCAGCAGGCTTTCGGGGTCAACGCGGGCGTAGGTCTTGGTGACGCCCGCGCCGCTGATCTCGGTCGCCAGGTTGCCGTCGGCGTCGTAGGTGTAGTGCGTCTGGTCGAAGGTCGCGCCGCTCTGGCCGGGGTAGCGGACGGCGGCCAAATTGCCAACCACATCATAGTCATAGAAAGTCGTGTGGCTGTCCATCAGCGACGACTGGTAGTAGGTGACGCTTTTGACGCGCCCGCGCCCGTCGTAGGCGTTCAGGACAGGGTAGGTGTTGCCGTTGACCGTCATCAGCTCACCGTCGGCGTCATAGACGTTGCTCGTCTGGCGGAACGCGGAGGCCGTGGGCGCAGGAAAGGCGGCGCCGAGGGCGGGGAAGGACGTGACCGCGCCCTCGGCGAAGACCTGGACGCCCGACTGCGGGCCGCCGGGGTACTGGTAGGTGGTGTAGGTGAACGCCCGCTGGGTCGGGTCGCCGACGGTAGACGGGGACACCACCGCCTGGAGCTGGTCGGCCAGGTTGTAGTAGTAGTCCGTCTCATAGCCCAGGGCGTCAATGCTGGCAGTCCGGTTGCCCCGGCTGTCGTAGCGGGAATAACTGACGGTGCTGGTCGTCCCGCCGTTGGCATCGGGGCCGGTGACGGTGACGGAGGCCGGCTCGCCCACGGCTTCCGGCGACGCATAGGCGTAGGTGGCCGTCATGGTGCCGTTGGCGTTGGGGCCGGTGGTCTGCGTGACGTTGCCCAGGCTGTCATAGGTGTAAGTGGTCGTGACCGTGTTGGCATTGGCTGTCGTCGTGTCGGGCCGGGGCGAGGCGATGGTCTTGAGCAGGCCGTTGAGGACGCCGTCGCTAGAACCGTAGTAGGTGAAGCTGGCCGGCTGCTTTGTATCCGGCGGGCCACCGGCGTTGGGGTGGCTTTGCATCACCGAGGCGGCCTGACCTAGCGGGAAGTCGGCGGGGTACTGATAGGTCGTCGTGACCTTCACCCCGCGTGGGCTGAGGACGGACGCCACGTTGGCGTAGGGGTTGGACGTGTCGTAAGTCACCTGCGAGGTCTGGCCGTTGCGGTTGGTGGCGGCGCTGGGCAGGTAGGGGCTGGGCGAACCCGCGTAAGAGACGCTGCCTGACTTGCCCGCCGCGTCGGTCGTGCCGGTGTCGGCGTTCTTGCCCGCGCCGCCCGCGTTCTGCTTCTGCGTCCAGGATTCGGCCAGGCTGCCGTCGGCGTTGTTGACCTGCACCACCGTCTGGCTGCCGCCGTAGCCGTAGGAATGCACCCGCCCGGCGACGTCCTGATGCTGCGATACCGTGCCGGTGTTGGGGTCATAGGTCGTGGTGGCCGCCGCCATGCTGCCGGGGTTGGAGGGGTCCGGCGCCATCACCGAGGAGAGCAGGGGCACCCCCTGAATGGGCGTGTAGCCGTACTGCCAGCGCCACGCGGAGCTGCCCGCGCTGGCGGCGATCTGCGAGACGCCGGACAGGAGGCCGCCGGTGAACCCATAGGTGATCTGCCGCCCGTAAGCGTCGGTGACCGTGTATAGCTTGCCGTTGCCGTCGTAGGCGAACTTCAGCAGCGCCGTCGCGGGCGAGGCGTCGTTGGTGATGCTCAGGAGGCGGTAGCCGTTGGCCGCCGTGTCGCGGTTTAGGGTGATCGTGTGGCCGACGAGGTTGGCGATGCCGGTCAACAGGTAGGTGTTCGCTGGGTAATTGCCGCCCGCCGCCCCCACCTGCGTGAAGACGTACTGGGAGCGGTCCTTGAACGTCATCGTCAGGGTATTGCCCGAAGCGTTCACCAGGTAGGGCGCGCCGGCAGGCGTCCCCAGGCTCCCCGTCGTGCCCGTCCACTGCTCCTGCCCGCCGTTGTCGTAGGTCAGGATGTAGCCCCACGGCGTGGGCGCGACGGACAGGTCATAGCCATCCGTCCAGCCCAGGGACAGGCCCGGCGAGGCGTATCCCTTCTGCGCCCGCGCGCTGCGATACCGGCGCTCATAGCTCGCGCCGGGGCCGAGCGGGTTGTAGGCCCACAGGTCGGGGCCAGGGCTGTTTTCCTCGGCGCCCGAGGCCAGGTTGACCGAGCTTGCCGCCGCCGGCCCCTGCCCATCCGCGTCGGAAGCGTCGTCGGTGGGCATCACGTCTTCGGCCCAGCCCGGCGGTGGGATGTCGAGGGCAGGCCCTGGCTTCATTACGCTGATGGCGGCGACGGATGCCTGCCCGGTGGTGGCGGTGAACGTCAGCGAAAGATGACCATTGGTGACACTCACCGGGAAGGTCTCGACGACGGCCTTGTTGGCCCCGCCCGCCGCCGCGTAGATGTCGAAGCCCGTCAGCAGCGCCTTCCCGTTCGCGCTCACGTTGAAGAGGCATTGGCCCTTCGTCTTGCCTTGAGTCTCGGCGAACAGCAGGTTCAGGCTGTAAGTCCCGTTCAAGAGGGGGAGATTGTATGAAAAGGAACTCCCCACAGTCTCCGTCTGGTATAGCAACGGATCGCTGGTGCCGGTCACAGGGGTGTTCGTCCAGGCGGCCATGCCGCCGGATGAGAAATAGTCCGCCGCCCAGACATTGCCGGAGGCATCGTAGTAGGGGGCACTCTCGCCGGCAGCAACCCGAAAGCTGGGGCCTATAGGCGTTGCGCCGACAGCGTTTGAATCGGCGCTGTAGCTGGTGCCGCTCTCAGTTGTGTTGATCCACGTCGCCGCCGCCACCGAGAAGCCGTAGCCGACGCCGTTTGCGAGGCCCGTGACCGTGAACGTGACGGCCGTCCCGGCAGGGGCCGGCACATACACATGCGCGTTCGATCCGTCGTCCTCCGGGGCGTAAACCGAGATCAGGTAATAGCTGGCCTGCGCGGAGCCAGTCCAGGTCAGCGTGACCTGTTGATCGCCCGGTGTAGCCGCCAGTCCCGTCGGAGCCGGTGGCGCGGGCGGGGGAGCGGCCAGCGTCGTCACTGCAACCTCGTTCGAGGGGTCAGACAGGCCGCCCGCGCTGGGCCGGTCTAACCTGACCCGATAGACGTAGGGGGTGCTGGCATCGAGGGGGCTGTCTTGGTAGACGGCCCTCCGCAGAGACATTTGGTAATACTGTTCGTCGGCACGGCCCACCTGCGCCCATATCCCCCCCGCTCCCGTCTTGCGTTCGATGATGTAGTAGTTAGCGGGGGAGGTGCCGGTGCCGTCCTGGGGCATGTCCCAGAACAGAGCCACATTATGCCCGCCAAACGATCCGAACTGCGCCTGCGCGGTCAGGCTGGTTGGGGCGGCGGGCGGCGACTGCGCCCGGACAGGCCGGGAGGAAGCGCCGAGGAGGCAGGCGGTCAGGAGGAGACAAAGGGCGAGCAAGAGCCGGGCGAGCCGGAATGAGGACATAAAGCCGTGGCGAAGGGGCGCGTACATAGAGTATCTCCGGTCTTCAGTGAACCAGTCAGCGATGAAGCGAGAACCGAGCGTACTTGCCTTCGGGGCGAGCCTGGAACAGCGGGCCGGGAGGTACTTCATCATAACACCTTTCGGTCCGCCTGTCAAGCGAAATTTGTATTAATTTTCATCCGGCCTGTGCGAAACAAAAACCGCCCGCCGCTGTCATAGACAGCGGCGGGCGGTTTTGGCTTAGAATGGCAAGGCTCTAGTGGGCCGTGTGCTTCTTGATCTCGTGGCGGGTGAACACGCCCGCCCCGATGCCGGCCATGGTCGGGTGCTTCTCGGCAAAGTTCAGCTTCTGGCCGTGCATCTTGCGGTTGCGGGCGGCGACCTTCAGGGCGTGATGGGTTGCCATGCCAGCGGCGATGCCGGTGGCGGTCGGGTGCCGCTGGATGACGTTCGGATGGGCGGCGGTCTGTGCGAACGTCGCGGGCGCGAGCAGGGCCAGGGTGGCCGGGAGCAGGGCAAGCGTTGCCTTGCGGGTACGAATGGTCATGGGTTTGTTTCCTCCGAACATGACAGCGAAACGCGCGTCCGAAAAGTTCCAAACGCGCCGACACTTTTTTGTCTTTCCAACAAAGAGTGTTTGCCCGGTTTGGGCGGAGGCTCAAACCCCACGCACAGAGGGAAGGATTTATTCGAGTGACCGACGAAACCGCTTTCAGCAATGATGCCGCTTCATCCGCAGGTTCTGCCATGCCTCACTCCGCGCACTGCCGCCCCCTTTCCTCTCCCTCCCTCGCCGGCCGCCTTTCGGTCAGGGTTCGGCCAGCACGGGGCAAAGGCCGATAAAATCTCCCCGGCGGAAAACGGAAGCATGGCGCGGGCGGTGGGCCAGGCGCTCGGCCCAACTGGGGAAGAAACCCCACCCCCTGCCCTGGGGCAGCGTCGGCCTGGCCCTGCTGGTCCTGGTCGCCCTGCCCACGGCCTTGTATGTCGCCCTGGCCCGCACCTATCCGGACGTGGTGGGCTGGCTCCAATACCTCGTCACGGGCGTTTACGCGCTCACCAGCCTGGTCCTGGTCTGGGAAGCGGCGGCGGCCTGGCGACTGAAGGACGGGAAGCGACGGGGGGAGCCGGCGGACGCGCCGCCCCCACTGCCCGCCTGCACCGCGATCATCGCCGCGTACCTGCCCAACGAGCAGGGCATCATCCTGGAAACGATCCGGCACATGCTGACGGCCGTGGACGTGCCGCCGGACAAGTTCCAGGTCATCCTCGCGTACAACACGCCCGAATCGCTGGCGATTGAAGCCGACTTGCAGGAAATCGCCGCCCAGGACCCGCGCCTGCTGCCCCTGCGCGTTTCGGGTAGCCGGAGCAAGGCCGAGAATGTCAACGCGGCCCTGGGCGCGGCGACGGGGGAGATCGTGGCGGTGTACGACGCCGACCATCTGCCCGCCCCGGACTGCTTCTGCCGCGCCTGGCGTCGGATTTCTGCCGGGGCGGACATGGTGCAGGGCCGGTGCGCCATCCGCAACCACGGGCAGAACTGGCTGACGCGGACGGTCGCGGTCGAGTTCGACACGATCTACGCCGTCTCGCACCCCGGACGCGCGTCCCTGAGCGGGACGGCGATCTTCGGCGGCTCCAACGGCTACTGGCGGCGCGAGACGCTGGCGCGACTGGAGATGAACCCGGCGATGCTGACCGAGGACATTGACGTCAGCGTCCGGGCGCTCCTGGCGGGCTGCCGGCTGGAGCATGACCGGGCAATCGCCTCCGCCGAGCTGGCCCCGCTCCAGGGGGTCCACTGGGTGGGCCAGCGCAAGCGCTGGGCGCAGGGCTGGCTGGAAGTCGCCCTGAAGCACACGGGGGCGCTGATGCGCTCGCCGCACCTCACGGCCCGCCAAAAGGCGTTCTGGTTCTACCTGCTGGCCTGGCGCGAGGTGTATCCCGCTCTGGCGATCCAGTTCTTCCCCCTCGTCCTGACTTCCGTCCTCACGGGCATCAAAATTCACTGGCTGGGCAGCCCGCTGCTGATCGCGGCGGCGGCGTTGAACTGGGGCTGCGGCCCGTTGGTTCTGCTGGCGACCTATGCCTGCGCCCCGCCCCGCGCCCGCCGGGGCCTGGGCGCCTGGTACTGGATGTACGGCCTGTTCAGCCTGGTTTACACGACCGCGAAGGTCCTCGTGACCCTGGTGGCGCAGGTCGGCCATTTGCAGCGGGACCGGGAATGGGTGACGACCCCGCGCGCGGGGTCGCCGCAGGTCGCGGGGGAAGAAACGGCGGCAGTCTTGAAGGGGGCGGAGACAGAGCCGGAAGCGTCCCCCAAAGACTGCTAGGCTCGCTCGGAACCCACCCCGGCGGGATTGGCCGCCGGGGGCGGTTCGGCAGGGGCGGGCGCGTCCGGCGGGTTGGTCGGTTCGGGGGAGCCGGCCTTACGCAGCAGGGCGGCGACATCGGCGTGGTGATGGCGCAAGGCCCACCAGAGGGCGTTGTTATCTTTCTTGTCCTTAATGCCGACATCTGCGCCGCGCTCCAGCAGGAGGCGGGCGCTCGCCAGACTGCCCGAGGCGGACGCCTGCATCAACGCGGTGTAGCCGAGGTTATTCCGGGCGTCTAGGTCGGCCCCTTTGTCCAGCAGCATCCCGACGATGGCCGCGTTGCCGGTGTAAGCGGCCTGCATCAGCGCGGTGAAGTCCGAGTCGGTCTTGATCGCGATGTCCACCCCCCGGTCGAGCAGCAGCTTGGCGAGGGGCGCGTTGCCGGCGAAGGCCGCGCCCATCAGGGCGGTGTGGCCGGCGTTGTCCCTGGCGTTGACATCGGCTCCCTGCTCCAGCAGCAACTTGACGGCCAGCCCGCGCCCGCCATACGCGGCGACAATGGCCGCCGTCGCCCCGCCCGCCGTCCGGGCGTCCTTGTCCGCCCCGTGGGCGAGCAAAACCTCCATGACGGGGACGCTGCCCGCCGAGGCGGCCTGCATCAGCGGCGTGAAGCCGGTGACAGTGCGGGCATTGACATCCGCGCCCCTGGCGAGCAGCGCCTGGGTAGCGGCCAGTCGTCCCGCCCCGGCGGCCAGGGCCAGCGGCGTAAAGCCGTCCCGGTCGTGCCCGTTGAGGTCCGCGCCTTTACTCAGCAGCAGCGTCAGGCTCGGCACGTTGCCGGAATACGCGGCATTCATCAGCGGCGTCCGCGCGTTCAGATCCTGGGCAGCGGGGTTCGCGCCGTGGTCGAGAAGCGCCTGCATCGTGCGGGCGTTGGCGGCATAGGCGGCGATCATCAGGGCCGTGTAGCCGTCTTTGGTGTCCGCCGCGTTGACGTCCGTGCCGTGCGCCAGCAGCAGCGTGACGGCGGCGGGATTGGCGGAGTGCGCGGCCTCCATAAGCGATGTCACGCCTAATTTGTCGGCGGCTTTGACGTCCGCGCCTCTGTCCAGCAGCAGTTGCAGGCTGGGGACGCTGCCTTTGTGGGCGGCTTCCAGCAGGGCGCAGTCGCCGTCATCCGCGCGGGCGTTGACGTCCGCGCCCCGCGCCAGCAGCAGCTTGACGAGGGCGGCATCGCCCGTCCCCGCCGCCGTCATTAGAACCGTCGTGCCGTCGTCGAGCTTTGTATTTGGGCTGTCCCCGGCCGCCAGCATCCGCCGGACGCCGGGCAGGTCTTTGGCCCGGATCGCGTCCATCAAGGCGGCGACTTTGGGGTCCGGCGGCTTGACGGGCTTGGCCGGCGCGGCACTGCTGGAGGGAGGGGGCGGCACTATCGCTGGGGAACGCTGGGCGAAGGCGGCGACGTGTAATGCCAACATTGACAGCGACAGCAGCGACAGGTATTGGGTGCGGTTCATAGGGTCTACTTCGGCTCCGCCGGCTGGCCGATCTTCACCAGGGCGCCCCCCTGGCTGGGAATGTCGGTGGCGAACTTGCCGGTGAAGCGGCCAAGGTCCCGGTGCAGCCAGAGGTCGCGGACGGGCTGCGCGCCGACCAGGCCGATCTTCGCCAGGCTGACCCACATCCGGCCGGGGCTGTCGCTGAGGTTGAACAGGCCGACCGCGACCGTGCCGTCGGCGAGCGGCTTGGACCAGACCTGCATCGCCCGGTTGCCGGCGATCTGCGCGGCGGGATGGCCCGCCGGGTCCTGGTCCACATCCAGCACTTCGTCATCCGTCAGCATGGCCGTCACGGATGGGTGGAAGGCGTTGGGGTCAAGCGAGGTCAGGTCGCAGCTGAGCCACAGGGGCGCGGATAGCAGGGCGCACTGCGAAATCTGCGCCATCTGCTCGCTCGGCGTGAGCCGGGTGGCGCGGACATTGCCCACCCCGAACTTGCCCACCATCAGCAGGCCGGGGTTGGGCCAATGGCCCGGCCCGGCGCGATCCGCTGCCCAGGGCTGATCGAACAAGGCTCGCGTCATGATGGCCCAATCGTCGAACACCTGGCGGCTCGTGACCCAGGTGTTCGCCCCCGCCCCCGGCGCCCAATCTCCCGGATCGCGCTCGCCGAAGGTGTCGGCGGCGAACACGATGTCCCGACCACTCCCATTCAGCGCCGCGCGCATCTCCTTGAAGGCGGCCGGCTGGTCCGTGGGCGGCGGCGTTTCGTCCAGCGTGGCGACGGGGCACCAGTCGTATTGCAGGTAATCCACGCCCCACGCGGCATAGGTCGCGGCGTCCTGTTTCGCGTGTCCGAGGCTGCCGGGGAAGCCGGCGCAGGTATGCTCGGTCGCCGACGATTCCAGGCCGAAGCGCAGGCCCAAGCCGTGGATGTAGTCGCCCAGCGCCTTCATGTCCGGGAAGCGGCGGCGGTTCGGCAGGATTTCGCCGGTCTTCTTGTCCCGGATGCCCTGCCAGGTGTCGTTGATGTGGATGATGGAGTACCCATGCGCGGCCAGACCGGACTTGACTAGGGCGTCTGCCGCCGCCCGCGTCTTGGCATCGTCTACGGTGTTGGCGTACAGGTTGACGGCGTCCCAGCCCATCGGTGGGGTGAGGGCGAGGGCATGGTCGCCGCAAACCAGTGTCAGCGTCCGCGCGGCCTTGCCCTGCGCGTTGGACGCCGAGAGGTGCAGCGTGTAACGGCCCGCCGTGACGACCTTGCCGGAGAGAATGCCCGTTTTGGCATCCAGCGCCAGGCCGGGTGGCAGATCGGGGCAGGCATAAGTCAGCGGCTCCTGCCCGGTGGCGGGGATGCGGAACAGGAACGGGCGACCGGGTGCCGTGCCGACGATCCGGGGGCCGTGGATGGCCGGCTTGGGGTCCGGCGGCAGGATGACGGGCTGGAGCCGGGCGGAGGCGGGGACGCCGGCGACCTGCTCCGGCAGGGCGGAGGCGGCGCCGCCCGCCTCGGCCTCCAGCCCGCCCGCCGTCTGCGCCGGGGCGGCGAGGCTCGTAGAAAGAAGCAGCCCGAGCGCGGCGAGCGGGCGTACCCAGGCAAAAGGGGATCGTACAGGCATGGTGCTTGCGTCATCCGCCCCGACTAGAGCGGGGCCTTGTCTTTCTTCAAGTCCTCTTCATCGCTGGGGAGCGGGTAGAAGAAGGCGTCCTCGGGGATGTACTGCTTCGGCTGGCTCGCGCTGGACCAGTAAAGCCGGACCAGGGCCGCGCCGCCCGCGCTTTCCAGATACTCTATCTTGATGGGGTACTGTTCCCCGGCTTTGAACGTGAACCGGTTGGAGAACTCCGTCGCCGCGTGCAGAGTCCAGTCGTCAATGATCAGCTTGTGGTTGATCCAGACCCGGACGCCGTCGTCCGCCGTGGCGTAGAGCGTGTACGTTTCCGAATACTTCGCCGCGATCTTGCCGGTCCAGCGAATGGTGTAGTCGCTGCCGGACGGAATCTTGGGGCTGGGCGACCGGTCGGGCAGGTCGGTGAAGACGAAGTTGACGTTCGGATCGGCTTTGGTGAACTGGAACTGGTCGAAGCGCCGGCCTTGATAATAGTCGCCCTTCAGTCCGGATCCGTCGCCGATCTCCATGTCGCTGTCCGGCAGCGGGGTCGGCGGCAGGGGCTGCTCGGTGCCCTGCTTGATGCCCTGGCTGTTCTTGACCTGCCGGACGACCGGCGGGGTCTTTTTGACGCTTTCCGTCGGCGGCGCGCTTTCGGCGGGCGGCGGGGTTTGGGCGGCGGCCAGCGCGCGGACCGGCTCTTGCTTGCGCGCCAGAGTCCGCGAACGCGGCAGACCCTTGGCGGGCGGCAGCGGCGGGTCAATCGTGTCCGCGACGGTGCCCAGGGCCAGATGCGGGCGGGGCAGGACGACGACGGCGACGGTGCCGCGCGCGCTGGTGGAGCCGACCGTCAGCGCGGGCGCGATGGGTTTGGCGTCGGCGGCCTTGAGCATCCCGACGGGGGCAGGCGTGGCCTTGCGCGGCGCGAGCGCGCGGCTGGTCGGCGCGGGCTGGGCGGCGGGGCTGACGCGCATAGCCGTCTTGCCCGTCGCGCGGGTGAGCAGGTTGGTCTTGACGGGGTGCGGCGTCGGGTCCTTGCCGGTTTCGGTGCCCATCGGCGGGGAGGGCGGCAGGATGAGCGCGCCGGGAATGCCCTTCTTGTCCCCGCCTACGGGAGCGGACGGCAGATCAGGATAAGCGCGGGTTTCGGGCATGTCGAAGCCGGTCGCTTCGGTGTTGCTGGCCGCGATCTGCGTGTCGTCGGGCGTGTCCGACATGCCATCGTTCTGCTCGCCGCTCAGGACGCCGCCCGTCCCGCCTTGTGTTTGTGCCCCCGGCGCGGAATCCAGGCTGGCCTCCGCCGTCTGCGTCCCCGCATCGCTCGGCTGCCCCGGCTGGCCCCCCGCTTGTCCTCCTGGTTGTCCAGGCTGCCCTGCCATTGCCCCCGGAGGAGCGGCATTAGCGCCCGGCTGACCCGCCATCGTTTCGGGTTGGCCTCCGGGCTGACCCGGAGTGCCGGGCTGACCCGGAGTGCCGGGCTGACCCGGAGTGCCGGGCTGACCCGGAGTGCCGGGCTGACCCGGAGTGCCGGGCTGACCCGGAGTGCCGGGCGCGGGCGGGTTCG
>JAABUX010002815.1_pt1 | contig 23959 bp, 19 predicted proteins | sample 5561851 | NCBI WGS metagenome assembly JAABUX01 (sample SAMN10711883, study PRJNA513361) | rock metagenome | isolation source: Antarctica rocks | place: Antarctica: Victoria Land, Richard Nunatak red sandstone | collected 2016-01-03 | reverse complement strand
GATTCTTACCTTCCGATTCGATTGCCCTGGCTCAGGCCCTAAGTCTTACCACCTGCTCGATGGTGATCTGGATCGGCTTACAGACCGGGTGTTTGAGGAGGTCTCCTCAATTGGAGAACACATAAAGTTGGCTATCGTGAGCCAGGTTTTGCCGGTCGAGCATTGTCCATGTTGTGGTACAGGCCTCAGCCGGACAATGAAGCCTGCTGTTGCGCTACGATTGACAGGTCCAAGCTGGGCAACAGAATCATCTTGCTGCATCTATGTGAACCCGGCGCAGCCGAGTTTGGCCGCTCTAATATGCCTGCGTGATGAAATACTCGTTCAAAGCAGCCTTCACCTCTGTCAGAGCAAGTTTCTGCATTTTCACGATGACTGGATCGATGATCGTATATCGCTTAAGCCGAGACCAAGTGTACGAACACAAGTCACCCAAATCGTAGATCATTTCCTAGGCGAGTGGCAGCCAGCCATCATAATGATTGGAACTGGCAACCCAGATGCTCCGGAACCCATTCCGAAGTTGTTCCTTCCTGACTGCTGGGAACTCTCCAGGTCCCGGAGCCACGTTGAAAAGGTGCGTCCAAAGAGGAAGCAATTGCGGAGGTGAAGGTCGTCTAAGGATTTTTAAAGGTCTCTTTTCCATCAAGCTCAGCCGTCGAACAATATGCCCCCGATGTCGGCTCTTGGGGAGGGTATGGGATAGCCGGGGTGTCTGGCATGGGCGCGAAGCTGTCGGCCCTGCGGACAGGAATTTGTGGCGGCTTCGCCTAGGCACTGCGCTCTTGTGAGCTTCGGTCATCTTGAATGCGTCCAGGCTCGCCACAGTCGGCGGATGTCAAGTCTCTCGTCATGGGGCCGGGGCTTTGTGCACGGTAGTCGAGAAGCGCAGCATACTTGATCGAGTATCGTGTTGGATGTTCTCGATCTGACTGCCATTTACGGTCACGAGCTGCGCTGCCTCCAATACGCCGTGGATCACGAACTCCAGCCGGTCCCACCAGGGACGGAAGCTGCCTCCATGGTCGCCTACGGTGATCGAGATCGAGCCGTCCTGCGCTACCTCGCACGTAAAGCGCAGGCGCAGGAAGCCTTCAATGCGGCAGGCGAAGCTTACGCCGTCATCCAGGTAGATCGATCCCTCGCATTTGGAACCTGAGCAGTCCGGTCCCGGATAGACCAGCAGTTCCAGCGGACCGTGCGGCGTCTCGCCTGTATGCTGCACCAGCGGCTGGCGCGGGATGATGCTGCCGGCGCGCACGAACACGGGCAGATGCTCCAGTTCCGGCACCGGATCGACCCGGTGCGGCATCTGCGCCGGATCGTTGCCGGCGTTGGCCGTCGTGCCGCCGCTGCCGGTGAGCTTGGCGGGCGCCGGGTCGATGATCCTCGCGCCCGACCAGTAGTCGTACCAGTCGCCGGGCGGGAGGATCACCTGGTAGCTCTCCACCGCCTCGGGAAACGGCGCCGGGGCCACCAGCATGGCGGAGCCCCACATGAACTGGTGGCCGGCCTCCAGGTCCAGCGGATAGCCGTCCGCGGCGTCGGGAAACTCCATGAACAGCGGACGCATCATCGGCAGGCCGGTGCGCGAGGCTTCCTCGGCCAGCGTGTAGATATACGGCAGCAGCCGGTAGCGTTCCTCGATGAAGCGGCGCCGGATCGCCGTGTGCGCCTCGCCGTCGACCCAGGGCTCCTGCGCGTTGGTGCCCTTGTCGGTATGGTTGCGGCTGATCGGATTGAACATGCCGAGCTGCAGCCAGCGCGTCAGCAATGCCGCCGGCGGCGAGCCGGCGAAGCCGCCGAGGTCGCATCCCGCGAACGCGAAGCCGCCGAGGCCGAGGCTGAGCAGCATCGGCGTGCTCATGCGCAGGTGGTTCCAGCTCGACGAGTTGTCGCCGGTCCAGGTCACGCTGTTGCGATGGCCGCCGGCATAGCTCGCCCGCGTCATCACGAACGGCCTGCGGTCGGGATCCAGCGCCAGCATTCCGTCGTACGTGGCCCTGGCATTCTGCATGCCGAACACGTTGTGGATCTCGCGGTGGCTCGCGCGGCGGGGGGCGAACCCCGGCTCCTCGATGCGATGGACCACGTCGAGCGGCATGGTCCGGGTCGGCACGCCGGATACCGACGGCTCGTTCATGTCATTCCAGATGCCGGCCACGCCGGCGAGGGCCTCGGTGCGCAGCAGCGTGCCCCACCAGTCGCGCGTGGCCTTGCGGGTGAAGTCGGGGAACGCGCACGGCCCCGGCCATACCGTCCCGACATAGATCCGACCGTCGGCGCCGCGCACGAAATGATCGCCGGCGACCCCGCTCTCGTACGGCGCGAAGCCCTCGCCAGGCAGGTGCGGCCCAGGCAGGTACGGCACGTGCAGGTCGGTGATCACCACCGAGCGGAAGCCCTGGCTCTCCAACTCCCGGACCAGTGCCGGAAAATCGGGGAACGCCTCCGGATCGATGGTGAACGGGCGGTTGCGGTCGAGCACGTCGATGTCGAACCACAGCACGTCGGCCGGGATGCGCTCGTGGCGGAGCCTCGCCGCGACCGTGCGCGCCTCGGCCGCCGACATGTAGCTGTAGCGCGACTGCTGATGGCCGAACGACCATAGCGGCGGCAGCGGCGGCGGCCCGGTCAGCCAGGCATAGGCCTGCTGCACCGCCTTGGGGGTCGGGCCGGTCATGACGTAGCTGTCGATCGGACCGGCCTCGGCGCCGAAGGAGAGCCGGTCCGGATGGCGCACGCCGAACTCGAAGCTGGTGCGGAAGCTGCTATCAAGGAACACCCCGTGGGCGCGGCCCCTCTGGAAGCCGATGAAGAAGGGGATGCTCTTGTAGAGCGAGTCGGTGCTCTCCTGGTAGCGATAGGCGTCGGTGTTCCACATCGCGAAGCCGCGGCCGCGCCGGTCGAGCGCGCCGGCCTTCTCGCCCAGCCCGAAGACGTGCATGTCCGCGGGCAGCCGCCTGGTGATGTGGAAGCCCTCGCCGTCGGCGGCGAACGGCTCGTCGGTGGCATCGGCGAGGATCATGCGCCCGGACAGGTCGCTGATCGCGAGCGCCCCGGTGCGCGGGTTCATGCGTACCCGGACCGATGCCGTCGTGAAGCCGTCCGGCTCGTGGCGGACGAGGACATGCGCCCGGCGGGCCTCCGGCAGCACCGCCCAGGAGGCGTCCTCCGGCAGGCTGCCGTCGCGGCCGATGCGCAGGCGCAGCACGTCGTCCCGCAGGGCGGCGATGCGCAGGACGGTCCGGCCGCGGCGCAGCTCAAGGCCGTCCGGATGCCGCTCCAGCGTGGCCCCGGGGGCCTGCGCCGGCGCCGGCAGCAGCCGCGAGGCGAGCGAGGTCGCGATCCTCCGGACGGCGGGGAACAAGGTCATGGCGTTGGTCTCTCCGATGATCCGGCGTACGGGGTTGCTACGGCTTGATCGCCACCTTGTCGCGTTCCCGCAGGAGGTTCCTGGCGAGCAGCTTCCCGGCTGCCATGGTCGGGCGCTCGACGGCCCGGTGCAGCGTCCACGCCAGCAGCATCGTCAGGCCGAAAGCCAGGGGCAGCGCCGCCCCGTAGGACAGGCCCAGGATACGGATCATGAAGGTCATCAGCGAGTAGCCGACGATCGAGTGCACGAGGTAGAGCGGGAAGGAGACAGCGGCGAGGAAGTCCAGCCAGCGGACCGGACGCAGGTGCCGCCGCAAGGCATAGCCGAGCCCGAAGATGGCGAGCCCGTACAGGTAGTTCACCGCAAGGACAGGAAATTGCTCGCGGAACGGTCCCGTGCGCCAGGCGGCAAGGAACAGGCCGATCAGGATCGCGCCCGTGCCGATCGCCCTGCCCGGGCTCATCGAGCCGGTCATCCGGCAGTGGAACACCGTGCCGACCAGCATGAAGCCGATGAACATCGGCTCGTTGACGAGCTGCGGGGGCAGGTGGATCTTCCCGTGCGCCTGCGCCTGCGCCTGCGCGAGGGCGACGGCGAGTGCGAGCAGCGAGCAGCCGATGAGCGGTCCGGCACGGCCGCGCAGGATCCAGGGCCGCAGGATCGCCACCAGGATGTAGAACTTCACCTCGATCGCCAGGGTCCAGTTGACGAGATCGACGTAGCCGTCGTCGATCACGGTATCGAGCAGCAGGGCATTGTGGAGATAGACGACCGGCGTGTAGGCCATCGGCCGCCCGTAGAAGTGCGATTGCGCGAACACCACGAGCCATTCGACCAGGATCGCCGCCCACAGCGTCGGGAAGATACGGAAGGCGCGCGCGACCAGGAACCGGCCCGACGTCAACGACCGCAGCGAGAACGGGATCACGAAGCCGCTGATCAGGAAGAACACGGCGACGCCGAGTGCCCCGAGATTGAGCCAGCTCCAGCTCGTCAGGGCGAGGATGGCGGGCCGTCCGACCGGCGTCTCGGGGGAGCTCGTGATCCAGCCGACCGTCGGCCCCATCAGGACGTAGACGCCGCCCAGGTGGCTGAGCACCACCGACAGGGCGGCGAGGCCACGAAGCTGATCGGCGAAGATGATCTTGCCGCCACCGGATCTTCGTGTATCGGGAGCGACGCCGCCGGCGATGCGGCGCGTCATCCCGCGGTCATGGCTTCTGGGGCCACGGCCATCGCCAGCCAAGCGGCCACCAGGCTGTGCGCGATCGCGGTCGGGCCGGGCAGCTCGATGTCCAGCCGGCCGGGGTGTCGCAGCGCGTCGGGCGTCAGCCAGTAAGCCTCGGCGATCTCGTTCGGGTCCAGCGTCAGCGGGATCTCGCGTGCGCCTTCCTGAGCGCCTTCTGGGGCGCTTCCTGGGGCGCCGTCCCGGGCAGCATCCTCGGCCTCGGCGTGGAAGCCCAGCATGAGCGAGTTCGGGTATGGCCAGGACTGGCTCGAATGGTAGGTGATCCGGCCCACCCGGACCCCGGTCTCCTCGAACACCTCGCGCGCCACCGCCTCCTCGGCGCTCTCGCCCGGCTCGATGAAGCCGGCCAGAGCGGAGAACAGCCGCCGTCCCGGAAAGCGCGTGCCGCGGGCGAGCAGCGCGCGGCCCCGGTGATGCACCAGCATGATCACGACCGGGTCGGTGCGCGGGAAATGCTGCAGGCCGCAGTTCGGGCAGCCGAGACGATAGCCGCCCTGCTCCGGCACGGTGACGTGTCCGCAGCGGCCGCAATGGACGTGGTTGCGCCGCCAGTGCAGCAGCCCGCGCGCCTGTGCCAGGATCGCGGCCTCGGCGGCGGGCAGCAGCGGCGCCAGCGGTCGAAGCGGCTCGAAGCGGCCGAACGCGGCCGGCACCAGATCGGCCGGATCCTCCAGCCCGCCGAGATCGACGGCGAACACGGCGCGTCGGTCCATCAGGCCAAGCAGCACCCAGGGATGGGCCGCGAGCACGCCGACATCGTGGCCCAGCGCCTCGCGGCTCGGCATCCCGACGCGCAGGCCGCCATCCTCGTCCTGCATCAGATGCTGGTCGCGCCAGACCGGGATGAACAGGCTGGCCGCATCGTGCAGCAGGCCATCCAGGTATTCCGCGTCGTCCCGCCTGAGGGCCACGCGGTCCAGTGGATTGCCGGCGTAGAAATTGGCGTGCATCGCGGCCCTCTTCGGTTCCGTCGGGATTTCCTTCCGGAAGCCCTCTTGTGACCCAACCCCCTTCGCATGTTAAGATGCCGATGGGAGGTCGGCGGCGGACGAGCGCCTTGCCAACCCGGTCAGGTCCGGAAGGAAGCAGCCGCAGCGAGTTTCCGCTCGGGTTGTTGTTCGGCCTCCCACCGCACCCGGCACTCGGATATCTCCCTCCTGATCCTGCCGCGTCCGATCGTGCCCTCTCGATCGTGGGAGACCTCCGTTCCCGTGCATCCAGACCCCGATCTGCCGCCCGACCTGGCCGCCGGCGACGGCTTGCCGGAACCGCAAGCCAGCGGCCCCGGGCTGTTCGGCGATGCGCCGCCGCAGCGATCTCCAGGGCCGGCCGCTTCATACCGGGTGCTCGCGCGCGCCTACCGGCCGGTCCGCTTCGAGGAATTGATCGGCCAGGACGCGATGGTGCGTATCCTGCGGCGAGCGTTCTCGCTCGGCCGGGTGGCGCACGGCTTCATGCTGACCGGGGTGCGCGGCACCGGCAAGACCACCACCGCTCGCATCATCGCCCGCGCGCTGAATTGCATCGGACCCGACGGCCGCGGCGGTCCGACCGCCGACCCGTGCGGCGTGTGCCCGAACTGCACCGCCATCCTCGCCGACCGCCATCCCGACGTGCTGGAGATGGATGCCGCCTCGCGCACCGGCGTCGACGACGTGCGCGAGATCATCGAGTCCACCCGCTTCCGCCCGATGCAGGCGCGGATGAAGGTGTTCATCATCGACGAGGTCCACATGCTCAGCCGCAACGCGTTCAACGCGCTGCTCAAGACGCTGGAGGAGCCGCCGGCGCAGGTGACCTTCATCTTCGCCACCACCGAGCTGCGCCGGGTGCCGGTGACGGTGCTATCCCGCTGCCAGCGCTTCGACCTGCGGCGGGTGTCGCAGGCCGAGCTCGCGGTGCATTTCGCGCGCATCGCGGCACAGGAAGGCACGGTCATCACCGCCGACGCGCTCGCCATCATCGCCCGGGCCGCGGACGGCTCGGTGCGCGACGGGCTCTCGCTGCTGGACCAGGCGATCTCGCTCGAGGATGGATCGCCCGGCGGCGCCGTCGATGCGGCGATGGTCGCCGACATGCTGGGCCTGGCCGACCGTGGCCTGGTGTTCGACCTGCTCGAGGCGGTGATGCAGGGCCGCGCGGACATGGCCCTGCGGATCACCGACGGCGCCTACGCCCGCGGCGCCGACCTCGGCCTGATGCTCGCGGACATGCTGGAGCTGATCCACACCGTGTCCCGCTTCAAGGCGATCCCGGCGCTGCGCGACGGCAACGAGCTCCCCGAGGCCGAACGCGTGCGCGGCGCCGCCCTGGCCGACCGCCTCGGCGTGCCGGTGCTGGGTCGCGTCTGGCAGATGCTGCTGAAAGGCATCGGCGAGGTGGAGACGGCGCCGGACCGACGGGAAGCAGCCGAGATGGTGCTGATCCGCCTGTGCCACGTGCATGACCTGCCGACGCCGGGCGAACTGGTGCGCCGCCTGTCCGAGACCCGGCAACCGTCGGCGTCGCCGGCCTTGGCTGCGGACGGTCCGGGGGGCGATCCCGCCGACCCGCCGGGCGGGGGCGGGGGCGGGAGCCTGCGCGTATCCGGCGGCGGTGCTGTGGCGATGGCGCGCGCGGCGCAGCCCCTCGCGTTCGCGAACGCCCTGCCGGCGCCGGCGCCGGCGCCCGCGCCTGAAGCGGCACCCGAACCCGCACCGGCCCCCCAACGCGCACCGGCCCCCCAACGCGCACCGGCCCTGTCGTTGCGCAGCTGGCGCGAGGTGGTGGCGTTCGTCGCCACCCAGCGTGAGGCTACCCTGCACGGCCATCTGCGCCATTCGGTGCATCTGGTCCGTTTCGCGGCGCCGGTGATCGAGCTGCGGCCGCAGCCGCAGGCGCCGCGCGACCTGACCCAGCGCCTGGCCGCGATCCTGTCCGCGGCCACTGGCACCCGCTGGACCATCGCCGTCTCACGCGCGACAGGCGAGCCGACGCTTTCGGAGCAGTCCGACGAGGTCGAGGCTCGCAACCTGTCGGGCGCCCAGGCGCATCCCCTGGTGCTTGCCATCCTTTCCGCCTTCCCGGGCGCGGTGCTGGGCAGCTTGCGCGACACCCGCCTGGACGAATACGGCCTGATCCCGGAACTTCCGCACGCGGAACCGGATCTGGACTATGTGCCGCCCTGGTCCCCGCTCGATGCGGGCGGGATCGGGCTCGACGATCTTACGCTGGACCCCAACGACCTTCCGGAGGACGACCCATGAAGAACCTCGCCGGCCTGATGAAGCAGGCCTCCCAGATGCAGGCCAAGATGGAGGAGATGCAGAGCAAGCTGGAGGCGATGGAGATCGAGGGCGCCGCCGGCGCCGGCATGGTCACCATCACCTTGTCCGGCAAGGGCGACCTCCGCCGGATCAAGCTCGACCCCAAGCTGGCCGATCCGTCGGAGATGGAGATGCTCGAGGACCTGATCATCGCCGCCCATGCCGAGGCGAAGCGGCACCTGGAGGAGCGCACCGCGGCGGAGATGCAGAGCGTCACCGGCGGCCTCAACCTCCCGCCCGGCATGAAGCTGCCGTTCTGAGGGGAGCGGGCGGGCCAGGACATGGGCGGTCCGGAGATCGAGCGCCTGATCGAGCTGCTCGGCAAGCTGCCGGGTCTCGGTCCACGCTCGGCGCGTCGTGCGGCGCTCGGCCTTCTGCGTCAGCCGCAGGCGCGCATGCTGCCGCTCGCCAACGCCATGCAGCTGGCGGCGCGCACGGTCCGTAGCTGCGCCCTGTGCGGCAACTTGGACAGTCGGGACCCGTGCACGGTCTGCGCCGATCCCGGACGCGACCGGGGGCTGATCTGTGTGGTGGAGGGGGTCGGCGACCTCTGGGCGCTGGAGCGCGCCGGCGTGCATCGCGGCCTCTACCACGTGCTCGGCGGCACGCTCTCGCCGCTCGGCGGCGTCGGACCGGAGGACCTCAACCTTTCCCCGCTGCTGGCGCGGCTGGAGCAGGCCGAGCGGGAACAGACCCCGGTGCGCGAGGTGATCCTCGCACTCGGCGCCACCGTCGAGGGCGCCACCACCGCGCACTGGCTGTCGGAGCGGCTGGCGCCGTTCGCGATCGCGATCAGCCGCGTCGGGCAGGGGGTGCCGATGGGCGGCGCGCTGGACGTGCTGGATGACGGTACCCTGGCAGCGGCCCTGACGGCACGTCGGCCCTCGTGAGCGCCTCGGCACGCCGGCCATCATGAACAACTCGGCACGTCGGCCCTCGTGAGCGCGGTCCGGTTCGCCATTCCGCCGGCGATCCCGCGCACCGCCCTGGTGACCGGCGGCGGCGCCCGGCTCGGACGCGCGATAGCACTATGCCTGGCCGCGTCCGGCGTCTCGGTCGCGGTGCATTGCCGTAGCGGCACCGGGCCGGGACACGACGAGGCGGAGCGCACCGCCGACGAGATCCGCGGCTACGACGTGCGGGCCTGCGTGATCGCCGCCGATCTTGCCGTCGAGGCGGAGGTCGGCACGATTATCCCCGGCGTCGTCGCCTCGCTCGGTCCGCTCGGCATCCTGGTCAACAACGCCAGCGTGTTCCAGCGCGACGAGTGGCACGACGCCAGCAGGCAGAGCTGGGACGCGCACATCGAGCCCAACCTGCGGGCGCCATTCCGGCTGATGCAGGATTTCGCCCGCCTGCTGCCCGCCGGCCGCGAGGGCGTGGTGCTCAACATGCTCGACGAGCGGGTCTGGTCGCTGACGCCGCACTTCGTCTCCTACACCGCGTCCAAGGCGGCGCTGTGGTCGCTGACCCGTTCGATGGCGCTGGCCCTGGCGCCCCGGCGCATCCGGGTGAACGCGATCGGGCCCGGCCCGGCGCTGCCCAGCGCGCGCCAGACCGCGGCGCAGTTCGCCAAACAGTGCGCCAGCGTGCCGCTCGGACGTGGCACCGACCCGGACGAGGTCGCGCACGCGGCGCTGGCGCTGCTCTGCCTGCCCTCGGTCACCGGGCAGATGCTGGCCCTCGACGGCGGGCAGCATCTGCAATGGCACCCGGCACCCGCCGGCGGCGGCGAGCCCCAGGAATAGGAGCGACGAGTTGTCATTCTTCCCGCCCTGGCCGGACCTGCCGCCGCTGCGACGGGTGTTCCTGCGCGACATGGTGCTGCAGGCCGCCATCGGCGTGTATCCGCACGAGCACGGCGTCACGCAGCGCGTGAGGGTCAATGTCTCTTTCGGGGTGCGGGACGAGCCCGGCCTCGCCATCGGCCGCGACGACCTCTCGCGCACGGTCTCCTACGAGCGGGTGGTGCAGCTCGTGCGGCGCATCGCCGCCGAGGGCCACGTGCGACTGGTCGAGACCCTGGCCGAACGCATCGCCGCCGGCGTGCTGGCGGACGCCCGCATCCACGTCATCCGGGTCAGGGTCGAGAAGCTGGACGTGTTCCCCGAACTCGAAGCGGTCGGCGTGGAGATCGAGCGACGCTCCACGCATAGCTGAGCGACGAGCGCTGCAACGGGAGCACGGCTGGATTGCACTGTGTCTTTCCTGACAGCTTCCTGTTGCAAATCCGCCGCAGCAGGGGCACCTGCCACGGTATGAACCCAGCCATCACCTTCGGACTGCTGACGGCACTGCTGTACGGTATCAGCGACTTCATCGCCAAGTTCTCCAGCCGGGCGGTCGGGGTGTGGCGCACGCTGTTCTGGGGCGAGCTGTGCTCGGTGTCTCTGCTGACGCTGTGGATCGTCGTCATCGGCGGCGACCCGAATCGCGCCTTCTCGATGCCGGGCTCGGTCTGGGCAGTGGCCGTCCTGTCGAACCTGATGATCCTGGCGGCGACGGCCTTGTTCTACCGTGCACTGAGCGTGGGCAGCTTCTCGGTGGTGGCCTCGGTGGTCGCCACCTACGGCGCCGTCGCGGCACTGCTCTCCGCCTGCCTCGGCGAGCCGCTCGGGGTCGTCGCGTTCGCCGGCATCGCGGTCGCGGTGCTGGGGGCGGCGACCGCCTCGGTGCCGGCCCCGACCTCGGCCGGGTCAGCCGATCATCCGGCGGCGCGCGTCACCGGGAAAGGCGCTGGCCTCGCCAGCATCTCAGCGCTGCTCTACGGCATCGGCTTCTGTATCCAGATCCAGGCGCACTACGTGGTACCCAGCTTCGGTCATCTGATCCCGGTCTGGCTCTATTACTGTCTCGGTGTGGGGCTGCTCGGCAGCGCCGGCCTGGCCCTGCGCAAGGACCTCGCGCCGCCGCTGCCGTCACAGGTGCCGGTCGTGCTCGGCACCGGACTGGCGGCCTCGGGAGCCTTCGTCGCCCTGACCCTCGCCTTCACCGGCGGGGATGTGGCGATTCCGACCGTTCTGGCCTCGTTGGCGAGCGTGGTCACCGTCGTGCTGGCGCGGGTGCTGGTGAAGGAGCAGGTGGCCCTCCACCAGTGGGCCGGCATCGCCGCGGTCATACTCGGTCTCGTCATGCTGAACAGCAGCGCGCCGCGCGGGCGGACGGCGAACCTCGCAGCCACCGGACCGGTGGCTTCGCCCGGTCAAGTGCGCGGGCTGCACGACGGCACGGCACCTGTCCCGGGCTAGAGCATGATCACTTCGATCATGCTCTGCTTGACCGAGGAAAGAGCAGCTTTATCAGCTGGCTGGGATCGCGAAGCGATCCCAGGCAGACTGACGCTGCTCTAGGTGATGTGGACGCTTATCTGAGCCACAGGACGATGGCTGCAAGTGTGACGACGGCGAGGTAGTGACGGGCTGTCTTCTCGAAGCGGGTGGCGACGCGGCGGAAGTGCTGAAGCAGCATTCGATGAGGTGGCGCTGGGCGTAGAGGTGCTTGTCGAGCGGGTGCTTCTTGGCGCGGGATGGGTTGTCGGGGATGACCGCGACAGCGCGCTTGTCGGCGATGGCCTGGCGAAGGGGATCGGCGTCGTAGGCGGTATCGGCGATGACGACCTGAGCCGGCAGGCCCTCGATCAGGGCCTGTGCCTGCGGGCAATCGCCACGTTGGCCAGCCGTGAGAACCAAGCGGACAGGGCAGCCGAGACCTCGCACGGCCATGTGGATCTTGGTGCTCAGGCCGCCATGGGAGCGGCCGATGGCCTGATCTTCAGACCCCCTTTTTCGCCCCGGCGGCGTGTTGGTGGGCGCGAACGATGGTCTGATCGATGATCAGATACTCGAAGTCGGGATCATCGCGCATCGCCTCGAAGATGCGCCACCAGATGCCCTTACGGCTCCAGCGACTGAACCGGCGGAACACGCTGTTCCACGCGCCAAACGGTTCAGGCAAGTCGCGCCAGGGCGAGCCAGTGCGCACGATCCACAAGACCCCCTCGACGAACATACGGTTGTCACGCCCGGTCGAACCCTTCTGGTCGGGCCGACCGATGATCAACGGTGCGACCCACTCCCACGCCACGTCGCTCAAAATCAACCGATCCATGATCCCCAAGGCAGCCTCCTGAAAGGAAGCCTTGGATCATGTCCAGGCCCGATCGGGAATCCCTAGAGTCCACACCTCCTAGGGCTCCCCATGTTGCGCACGGGGTAGACGGTGGGTGCTGCGAGTTCGACCATCCTCTACGTCCACATGCCGCGCTACCGGCGCCGCATACGCCATCGGTCCCCGACATTACGGCTCCGATCCATCCGCTGAAAACACCCGACCTCTACCAATGGCTGCCTTCAGCATATTCATCTCGCGCTGAGGAACCTCATCAAGAGTTCCGCCAAGAAATGAGGCTGTGGCTGGCTTGACCGCAACCTTGCTTGGGGGTGATTTCAGTGGCGCGAGGCCAGACGTTATTAGGTGATCCGATCGAGGCGTTCAGCCAGACGATCCGGATAGATCAACGGAGTATCGTGGGGAGTCTCCATTTTCTCGTATCGCCAGTCAGCCCTGTGTTGAGCGCGTTGACGGCTCGGCTCGATCGCTGAATTCGCTGGACCGGTGAAGGCGATGTACGTGACCGGGCGACCTGCACCGGCGGGCAGGGCCAGGCGCAGCGGCGTGTCGTAGGTGCCGATCGGCTGCGGCCTGACACGTTCCTGCGCCCAATCCCGCATCGGTCCCGGCGGGATCGAGATCTCCGCAGGCGGTGGCAACGCGATACCTGCACCTCTCTCTCGAACCTGTTTCATCCGGGCAGCTTCTACTCCCGACGGCAGGGTGTCGAATGCGCGTTCACCATTCTCCGGAATCAGTGCGTCGAGGTAGACGATGCGCCGGATCACCCGCGGCATCCTGTCGGCTACGCCGGTTACCGGCATGCCGCCATAGGAATGCCCGACGAGGATGATGTCGCGCACACCACCGAAGCGCAGCGTGTTGGCGAGGTCTTCGACATGGGTGTCGATCGTGATCTCGCGAGAGCAGGTGCGACCGGTCGCCGAGACCGGTCAGCGTCGGCGTCAGGACGTGGTGCCCGAAGGCAGCGAGCGCAGGCGCTACATCGCGCCACACCCAGGCACCACCGTAAGCACCGTGTACCAGCACGTAGGTTCGAGGCTGACTTCGGGTGGACGGTTCCTGGGCGCGCGCGTGGTAGACCGGCAACGCGGCCGCAGCCATCGCGATGGCTGAACGACGGTCGATCATGGGACGAGCTCCTTCATCGATTCGAGAGATACCGCCTGGAAACCGCGGCGTGGCCAACGATGATGATCATGAGGGTCAGCTTGGAGGGTGCCACAGCTTCCTGCTGGTACGGAACGTTCTCCGGAAGGATGGCAATCCTGCCCTGTCCGATCGCATCCAGAGCGGTGGCCCGGTCAGATGGTGGTGCCTGTTCCTGCCTCGACGGCTTCGGTCAGCAGATCCAGCAACGAGGTCGCGAAGGCACGCATGTTGGAAACGCGGTCATTGCTCCCGGTCTCTACGGAGACGACTTTCTCCACGGGGCCGCTGATGGCGATGCAGGTATGACCGGCAGCATCGCCGTAGCGGTTGCCGCTTGGGCCTGCCGCGCCTGTCTCGGCAATGCCCCAGGTCGTGCCGAAACGTTCACGGACCGTCCGGGCCAGCAGTTCGGCGTAAGGTTCGGAGGATGACCGCATACCAGTCATCTCGGCCTCCGTGATGGCGAGTAGGGCAACGCGCGCGCGCTGCGTGTATACGACAGCACCAGCCTGGAAATACGCACTGGCGCCGGGAACTGCCAGAAGGGCCGCAGAAACCAGTCCACCTGAGGAGGACTCGGCAATCGCCACAGTCTCATTGCGGGCTTTCAGCAACGCGCCGAGCCTTTCGGCTTTTGGCAGCAGGTCTCGCATCGCATGTCCTCTTGCTGGTGATCGTAATCGAAGCCATTCGAACCTGAGCCGATTAAGACTCCTGCCCGTTGGTCACCCGCCAGTGGCGGGATCTGCAGATCAAGCTTGCTGGCCGGGGCAAGAACCGACCGTCTTGCTGCCATGACACTACCGCCGGGCGCGGCTTCGCCATCACGTGGAAGCTCGACCTTCACGCCTGAGGCTGCACGATGTGCCAGCAAAATTGATTTCATGACGTCGGCCAGGCAAGGCCTTCATTCGCTACGCGCACTGGACGCTGCAAGCCAATCCACTACCCCGCGTAGAGCTGCCTCGTTATCCAGATCATTCTGAAGTCCGCGTTGATAGACTTCGACCTGCCGGTCCGCCCCTGTGCCGGCAGATACTCTATCCAGCACCGCCTGCACATCGCGCTCGCAACCGAGTGCTGCCGCATCTTCCTCCACCAGACGGATCAACGCCTCCATCTGGCTTGCCAGTGGGATTGCGGCACACTCTTGCTCGTCGAGCAGCGAGGCACGCACTCCGTCGCGCTGCACTCGCCAGAAGTTCTCGCTCGCGATCGATCGAGATGCTCCGGTCGACCCGGCGTGGATGTCGTGTCGGCGGTCCAGCATACGCACGACGCAGCCATACAGCGCGGCGATCGCCACGCTATCCTCCATCCGTACGCAACTGTCGCAGACGCGCAACTCCAGGGTGGGATAATGCATCGATGGCCGCACCGCTCACCACAGATAACTCGCGTCCGGGATCGCTCCGGAACGTATCATCACCCGCAGATAGTGCTCGTAGTCCGCCGCGTCGTCCATGAGATCCGGCAGGCCGGACCTTGGCCATTCTCGATACGCCGCCATCCGGTAGCCTGCCAGGCCGGTGCGCCGCCGCTCCCAGAATGGCGAGGATACCGAGAGTGCCAGGAACATCGGCACATACGGCACCATCCGCCGCATCAAGTCCGCCCGCCGATCCGGTTCCGGCACCTCCACATGGACGTGCAGCGCGCACACCATGTTGCGCGTCGCGAGGATGCCGTACTCCTTGATCATCTGGTCGTAGCGCTCGCCCTCGCTGGGCGTCTGGTCTGGCCAGCACGCCAACGGATGTGTTCCGGCGGCGAACACCAGTAGCCCGTTCTTTGGGCCGATCTCAGCCAGTTCGGAGCGCAGGAAGGCCAGCCTGCTTCGAGCTTCGGCAAAATCGGTTCCGGGCGGTGTGGACACCTCGACCCGGCTTTGCAGGACTTCCCGCCCGGCGCCAGGCAGCCGATCTTCCGCAGCGACATGAAACGCCTTGGCCGCAGCCGATGACGGGGTGCTGCGGCTGGCTACATCCGCAAGAAAATACTCTTCCTCAATGCCGAAGCGGTATCTGGTATCCACCATCAGTCTCCATGCATCATGCAACCTAGCATCAACCTTCCGGAGCAGGCCACGCACTGTCTGGAGATTCTACTTTTCAGTATATCGGCATTGAGTCTTGCTTCTGCCGCCGAACAACGAGGTGGTTCGTCTCCGCCTGCAAATCATCATTCAAGCTATGGATGATCCGTCAGTGCCCAAGTTCAAGGATTTTGGACTGGGGATCCACTCGAGCTGCCGCCTGTGATCGCCTGCTAAATGGTGGTCGCCACACAAGTTCCGGCGATGCACGATCGCGAGGCGACCTCGGGTTTACTATCGTCGTCTCGTCCTGCTGCTGGCGTTGCCGATCGCTGCCAGCCCCGCGAACAGGCTCGGTCTTGGCCAGATCCCGACCTGCATCGGTCGGAGGACCAGCTGGGCGGGCACGATCCGCGCCCACGCCTACCAGGAAGATGCGGAAGCCGGAAAACATCGCGCCGGTCGCGCGCTTGAGCGTGTAATCGGGACTCCACGCAATCGGGCGGTAGAGGAGCGCCCCGGGGCTGCCACCAGCGCGAGTGCCGCGGCAGCGTCGCGCACGGTAGGATCCCACCCGCGCGTCGCGTCGCCCTGCGCAGCCATCGCGTGCCGAACAGCGCGAGCAACGTGCCGGGCACGAGCCGAGCCGGCGCGACCGGCAGAGAGAAATTACGGAACCGGACCTCGGCCAGGGAGGGCGACAACATGATCACGTGGCGACAGGATACTGTGGCGGCGGCTTCATCACCCTGCGCCTGCAACGCAACACCAAGATGCTGGCTCCCCCGGCCGAAGCGTGGGCGCGGAGCCGATGCTGCATGAGATGCGGCAGTGGTCGGGACGATCCAGCCGCGATGCTTAGGGACCGATCCAGCGTCCCGTAATTCCAGCCGGGCTGAAACTGCCGCAGGCGCGGGTTTGGCCGCCCCCGGGTTCGAGGCGGAGGATGTCGAAAGTATCCAGCGAGACCAGGATGACAGTGAACTGCTTGAACTGGTCCTCAGGAGGCAGATGGGACTGGTCCTCGGGATCCGTGATCGGGGTGCCGGGTTCGGCGCGCAGTCCATACATGTTGCGAGCGTTGGCCGACAGCTTTTCCCAGCGGGCACGCGCAACATCGTCGTCGCGGTGCAGGCGAGCGCGACCCTCGAAGCGAAGTTGCAGGTGGTCTGCAGCCGACCACGCCAGGAAGGTGACCTCGCTGGCGTGGGCAATATCACGGGCCTTCCCGGCACGGGCCTCGGTGTGCATCTCAGCGTATGCTTCGGAGCGGTCGAAGGCGCGCAAGACCAGTGTCCTGAGACCCGGACGTCCTTCGGCAGATATCGTCGCAAGCTGAACGTTGCGAAGCTCACCCTCATGATCGCGCAGGGAACGCTCGAGCGCCGACAGGCCGGCTTCGACGAAAGAGAGGGCTGATGTCTGCATGCAGGGATCAAGTCCGGCAGGCGCCGACGGTTGCCTTGCGTGGATGTTTTCGGTGATCATGGTGCAGGAAATCAGGAGGAAGAACGGCAGGCTGCCACGTGGCAGCCGGACGGGAGCGGCACCTTCCTGTCGCCATCGATGAAAGCGGCCGGTCTGCCTTCGTCAAGCTGAACGAGGAGGCGGACCGGTCAGCATCCAGGACGATCAGTCAGCGACAAAGGAGGCCTCGCCACGGCGGAAATCGACCGCGACACTATGGAACAGATGAAGGACATTGGTTCCCAATAATATCGCAGGTTTATCATCTACGCCAAAGTGCGTGAACGTATGAAGCCTTGCGTAGGCAATCGGCACGTTCCTGATCGTGATCCCGCCAAGCTGAATCTCGGGCACTCTATCGACCTCCACCTGCATCCGGCTGCCAGTGACACTGATAAACGTGTTGAACGGGAGCCGGCCGGTATTGGGAGGGCTGAAAGTCATCAGGCGCTGCAGGGCGATGTTCCCTACCGTGCTCTGGGCGCCCGAGTCCAGGATGACGAAGATCGGAACAGTCTGGCTTTCTGCATCCACCAGGATAAGCTGTCTGAAGGGCTTCCGGCCCAGCACTATGGTCGTGCTGGAGGTAAAATCGTCAACTTCCTCCGCCGAACGGCCGACCAGAAATTTTCTGCCATCGAAATCCATGACCGCACGCTGATTACGCAAGCTGTCGACGCCCAGCATGCCGTCCGCGCCCAGATTGGCGGCAGCGAGAACAGGCGCTTCAACCTGGGCGATCCTGCGACTACCAACGTCCAGGCGATCGATGATCGCGGTCTCCACATTCGCATGGCCGAGGGCATCGTCCATCGATATGCGAGGGCCGGCCGGGAGCCTGAGCGTGTTGGCCAACTCGCGCGAGATTACGGTTCTACTCGCACCCGTATCGACGACGAACGGATAAGGACCTTTTCCATCGACCAGAACCGGTATCGTTAGTCTTGTCGAATGATCCTCGGCAGCTGCAAGTGCTTCGGCGGCGCTTTGCTGGGGCGACGACCGGCTACCGCTCGATCGAGCAGGAAGCGGATCGGCATGCGCAACGCCAGGATCAAGCATCGTCGCTGTCAACGTGAACTTGAGGAGGCTTAGAGTCACGGTTATCCGTAAGTCCCCCCGCGCCCTAAGCTGCCTCTATTTGGATCTGCATCCGGAAATTCAAGGTGAGCAAGCGCCCGGTGCGACCGGGTCATCGATACCTCTGCACCCGCCGCCACGCGGTTCGCGCGGGCTCGCGGCAATACTCACGAGCCTATATTCCCGCGTGGCGCACATGACCTGCCGACATGTGGATGAACCTACCTGGACAGGAACCTGACCGGGCCTGCATAATCTGCTGTCGGCGGCGATCCAACTGCTACCGGATGCATTGGTCGAGCGTCTTTCCTTCCGGAAGAGCGAAAGGTCCATTAGCCGGTTCCTCTGGCGAAAGCCGCTTCGCTCAAGGGGCCGACCCCGGACAACGACGATCAACTGCTTCCAGAAGCCAGCATCCAGACGATATGGAGCCGGGCATGACAGTGTCCGGCTCTTCTCGAAAACGTTGTTACTAAGCGGCGCAGGGCAGCGCCGCGCTCGTTACTGGCGTTGGTCCAGGAGCGCCTTACTTGCGCTGTTCAAAAAATTCCACCAACTTTGCCGAAACGATGTCCGGTGCTTCACGGCTCGGAAAATACCCGACACCGGGGAGAAGCAACCGCTCGAACGGACCAGTGAACTTCGAGGCTACGCCTTCGCTCACCGACGGCGGGCTCACGCCATCCCGCTCTCCTTGAAAATAGAGCGCGGGAAGCGAGAGCTGCCTGGTAAACTCTATCTTTTGCTCGAGCCAGACGCTCCGCGAGTCGGGTTCCGCTTCGTCCCAACGGCCTGATAGGAGTGCAGGGTCACGTCAACCCAGTCCGGATTGTCGAAAGATGCAGCGACCTTGGTGAACGTTGTCTCTTCGAACCAACCTTCCGGCGCCCAGTTCTCCCACATGATGTGAGCAAAACCCTTGGGGTCCTTCCTGATGGCTTCGGCTCCACGCCTGGTAGCATGGAACCAGTGATACCACTGGCGCTGCGCCTGAGCGAACGATGGCGTCGGTGCACCGCCAAGACGCGGCGGGCTCGATAGCAGGGCAAGCCGATCGACCCGGTTCGGCCATCCGATCACCAGGGCTTCGGCGATGTTCGACCCCAAATCGTGACCGGTGACCGAGAAGCGCTCGACGCTCACGCCGTCGATCAGGGCGATGGCATCCATCGCCAGGATGCCGCTGTTGCCCGTGCGCGGCGAGGCAGGGCCGCTTGCATGCCGAGCCAGTGGCGCAGGTCCGCGAACCGCGGCGTGCGATCGACACGACGGCAGTAATCGGCTGCGCCTTCCGGCGCCGCGAAGTGTCCAGGCCGAATTCAAGGAATATCAAGCCACCTCTGTCAGAGACCATCTTGGAGAGGCAGTTGCGGATCCTGGCGCTGCTTTCGCCGGGGCCCTCCATCAGCCGGCACGAACATTGCTCCCGTGCAGCATGTCAGGCCGTCAATGGCGACTGAGCCGGCGTCACAGGCACTTGCCTGTTCATCAGCAAGGCAGAGCCGGCAGGACCGCCGGGTTCTGGCTACCCTCCGGACAAGGTCTAATTACCCGTCGCGAGCACCGCTATGCCAGCCACCATCGGGATTATAAGAAGGAACAGGCATAGCACGATCAACATGATGGACACCTTTTCGTTCTGATCAGGATCGGAACCGGACTGGACAGCTTATCTATGGAGACAACCTCGTTCGAACCTGCCGGTTGCAGCGAAATGCGTCTGGTCGGTTGATCCAGGTCGCCCGACCATTTAGTCACCTTACCGAAATGTAGCAGATCGAGAGCGACCATAGCAATTTACATGATGATCCGGCTTTGGTCTGGCGGGCGGTAAAACGCTGCTTCGTCGACGCCGGATGTTCAGGCCATCGAAGACCCGGATGCGGGATGCTTGGGCTTCCGGCAACCGGTCTGTCAGCCGCGACGCGGATCGCCGCGCTCGTTAACGTGATCGACACGGCGGACATCCATCGTGTTGGCCCCATGTCCGGACAGGCGGCGCGGTCCATACGCGCCGGTTCCTGGCCAGATCACCGCGGACGTGGCCGATGGCCCCCTTGCCTGCGCCATCCTCCATCGTGTCATCCTCGGCCCTCACCCTTCCACAAGGTTCGAAGCTGCCCATGATCATCCACGATGTCCGGGCCCATCCCGAAAGCAGTCGGCTCGCACGCCCGGACCAGCTGGCATGGAAAATCGCCGAAGTCGCTGCCGACGCTGTCCCCGTCGAGGCGGAAGTCACCGACATGATCATCAACCGCGTCATCGACAACGCTTCGGTCGCGATCGCCTCGATCAACCGCCATCCCGTCGTCACGGCGCGTGACCAGGCTTTGGCGCATGCCCATCCTGGCGGCGCCGCGCTGTTCGGCTGCACACCCGATAGGCGCGTGCACGCCGAATGGGCAGCGTGGGCCAACGGCACCGCCGTGCGCGAACTCGACTACCATGACACCTTCCTCGCCGCCGAGTATTCCCATCCCGGCGACAACATTCCGCCGATCCTGGCGGTGGCCCAGCAGACCGGCCAGAGCGGCATGGCGCTGGTCCGCGGCCTCGCCACCGCCTACGAGATCCAGGTCAACCTCGCGCGCGCGATCTGTCTGCACGAGCACAAGATCGACCATGTCGCCCATCTCGGACCGTCCGTCGCCGCCGGGATCGGCACGCTGCTCGGCCTGTCGCCGGAGATCATCTACCAGTCGGTCCAGCAGGCGTTGCACGTGACTACCGCGACCCGTCAGTCCCGCAAGGGGGAGATCTCGTCGTGGAAGGCGTTCGCGCCCGCTCATGCCGGCAAGCTGGCGATCGAGGCCGTCGACCGGGCGATGCGGGGCGAAGGCGGTCCATCGCCGATCTACGAGGGCGAGGATGGCGTCATCGCCTGGATGCTTGGCGGCAAGACGGCCCGGTATCGCGTCCCGCTGCCAGCCCCCGGCGAGGCCAAGCGCGCGATCCTGGACACCTACACCAAGGAGCATTCCGCCGAGTACCAGAGCCAGGCGCTGATCGATCTCTGCTTCGCCCTCGGCAGGAAGGTCGACGACTGGGACGATGTCCGGGACATCCTGATCGAGACCTCCCACCACACCCATCACGTCATCGGGACGGGTTCGCACGACCCGCAGAAGTTCGATCCCGCCGCCTCGCGCGAGACGCTCGATCACTCGATCATGTATATCGTCGCGGTCGCCCTGCAGGACGGCGCCTGGCACCATGTCGGCTCCTACGCTCCCGAACGCGCCCGGCGCCCCGACACCGTCGCCCTGTGGCAGAAGATCCGCACCGTCGAGAATCCGGATTGGACCGCGCGCTACCACTCGGTCGATCCCGCGGTGAAGGCTTTCGGCGGCCGCGTGATCATCACCATGAAGGACGGCAGCGTCATCGCCGACGAACTCGCGGTCGCCAACGCCCACACGCTCGGGGCCACGCCCTGGACGCGCGACGCCTATATCCGCAAGTTCCGGACCCTGACCGACGGCATCCTGGACGCCGCCGAGAGCGCCCGCTTCCTCGATGTCGTCCAGCTCCTCCCGACCCTGCGCGCGGACCAGCTGCTGCAGCTCAATATCGGTATACCGGCCGCCGGCCTCTCCCGCGGGCTGTCCGGACTGTTTGATCGAGCCCCGGTCGATTGAACCCTGTTCGCCCGACCGGGGGGTCAGCCCATCCCTCAGGACAGCCACTCTGGAAAGGAGGCGCGAATGCCACCCGCAGAACAACCGGCAGCCATCCCCATGAAACCCAAGAAGTCCGTCGCCCTATCCGGCGTCGTCGCCGGCAACACCGCGCTCTGCACGGTCGGTCTCACCGGCAACGACCTGCATTATCGCGGCTACGACATCATCGACATCGCCGGCGCCTGCGAGTTCGAGGAGATCGCCCATCTCCTGGTGCACGAGAAGCTGCCCAACGAGGCGGAGCTGGCCGCTTACAAGCTGCGGCTGAAGCGCCTGCGTGGCGTGCCGGCCTCCGTGCGCGAAATCCTCGAGGTCCTTCCGGCCGCCGCCCATCCGATGGACGTGATGCGCACCGGCGTCTCGGCGCTCGGCTGCGTGCTGCCGGAGAAGGACGACCACAACCAGCCCGGCGCGAGGGGAATCGCCGATCGGCTGATGGCCTCGCTCGGCTCCATGCTGCTGATCTGGTATCACTACTCCCATAACGGTGTGCGCCTCGACGTCGAGACCGACGATGACAGCATCGGCGGCCACTTCCTGCACCTGCTGCATGGCGAGCCGCCACGCGAGAGCTGGGTGCGCGCCATGCACACCTCGCTGAACCTGTATGCCGAACACGAGTTCAACGCCTCGACGTTCACCGCGCGCGTCATCGCTGGGACCGGGTCGGACCTGTACTCCGCCATCACCGGCGGCATCGGCGCCCTGCGCGGCCCGAAGCATGGCGGCGCCAACGAGGCCGCACTCGAGATCCAGGAACGCTACGCCGGCATGGATGCCGCCGAGGCCGACATCCGCAGGCGTGTCGAGGCTCGCGAGGTCGTGATCGGCTTCGGCCATCCGGTCTACACCGTCTCGGATCCACGCAACGCCGTGATCAAGGAGGTGGCGCGCCGGCTCTCGGAGGAGAACGGCTCGACGGGCCGCTACCGCGTCGCCGAGCGCATCGAGAGCGTCATGGCCGAGACCAAGAAGATGTTCCCCAACCTGGACTGGTTCTCCGCGGTCTCCTACCAGCAGATGGGCGTGCCGACGGCGATGTTCACGCCGCTGTTCGTGATCGCGCGCACCGCCGGCTGGTCCGCACACGTGATCGAGCAGCGTATCGACGGCAAGATCATCCGTCCCACGGCCAACTATGACGGCCCGGACAACCTGGCTTTCGTCCCGATCGACCAGAGACCCTGAACGGCCCGCGTGAGACCCCGAGGCGCTGCTTCCGAGCCGGCGCTCCTGTCCGAGGAGAGACACCATGCCCTATCTCGTCGCATCCGATCCGCAGGATGAACCGGCCGGCCGGCGCTTCCGGCGCCTGCTCGAACGGCAGACAATCCTGCAGATTCCCGGCACGCATAACGGGATGGCCGCGCTGCAGGCGAAGGCGGCGGGCTTCGAGGCCTGCTATCTCTCCGGCGCCGCCATGACCACCTCGATGGGCCTCCCGGACCTCGGCGTCATCACCGTCGACGAGGTCGCCTTCTTCATCCGCCAGGTGGCGCGCGCCTCCGGCCTCCCGGTGCTGGTGGACGGCGACACCGGCTACGGCGAGGCGCTGAACGTCATGCACATGGTGCATGTGTTCGAGGAGGCCGGTGCTGCGGCGGTACATCTCGAGGACCAGTTGCTGCCCAAGAAATGCGGGCACCTGAACGACAAGAAGCTCGCCGATGCCTACGACATGGCGGCAAAGGTCGCCGCTGCCGCCAAGGCCCGGCGTCATCTCGTCATCGTCGCCCGCACCGATGCCGCCGCCTCCGAAGGTCTCGACGGGGCCGTGGCCCGCGCGAAGCTCTACATGGAAGCCGGTGCAGACGCGATCTTCCCGGAAGCCCTGAACACAGCCGAGATGTTCCGGGCCTTCGCGGAGCGGATGCCCGGCGTGAGACTGCTCGCGAACATGACCGAGTTCGGCCGCACGCCGTTCTTCACGGCGGCCGAGTTCGAGCAGATGGGATACCGGATGGTGATCTGGCCGGTCTCCTCCCTGCGCGTCGCCAACAAGGCGCAGGAGGATCTCTACCGGTCGATCCGCGCGGTCGGCGGCACCCATGCCATGGTCGAGCGGATGCAGACCCGCAAGGAACTGTACGACCTGATCGGACTGCACGACTACGAGGCGCTGGATGCCTCGATCGTGCGGACGATCGTCCCCGGACTCCAGCCGTAAACAGCCTGACCGGACTTGATCCGGCGCCTCCATGGCAAACATCGTGGTCTGCCGGCCTGGATGACCGTGAACCTGCCGCCCCATAGGCAGGTCCCGTCATCCCGGGCGGTGTTGCGTTCGCGCCGATCGACTGGACCAGGAGACTGAATTGGTGGCCGAGACACCTCGCGAGGCGATGGAGTTTGATGTTGTGGTTGTGGGTGGCGGACCTGCGGGTCTGTCGGCGGCGATCCGGCTGAAGCAGCTTTGTCCGGAGGCTTCGGTGTGTCTGGTGGAGAAGGGCGGCGAGATCGGCGCGCACATCCTGTCCGGTG
>JAABUX010002810.1_pt1 | contig 23987 bp, 27 predicted proteins | sample 5561851 | NCBI WGS metagenome assembly JAABUX01 (sample SAMN10711883, study PRJNA513361) | rock metagenome | isolation source: Antarctica rocks | place: Antarctica: Victoria Land, Richard Nunatak red sandstone | collected 2016-01-03 | reverse complement strand
TTGGAAACAGCGCTGACGTGATTGCGCAATCGGCAAAGACGGATCTTGCGAACTCTGCCATCTCGGGCGCGGCGGCTGCAAAGGCGTCCCTCCCTGGCATGAGCTCCGCGTTGCCACTAGGTGGGTTGGAGACAGCTTCGAACTTCCAACCTGCAGCTCCGGAAATGAAGCGAAGCCCCAGGGAAGCCCATCAGCTTGCCGACACAGAACGCCAGCTTAGCGCGCTTCTCTCCAGCAGCCTGAACGACCTCGGCACCGCGGAGGCACGTCAAGGCCAATACGAGCTTGCCCTTGGACATTTTCAGCAGGCGGAGCGCTGGCAGACGCCTACACCTGTTCTGCTCCGCAACCTGGGAACCGCCGCCTTTCGTACCGGCAACTTTCAGGAGAGTGCCCGTGCCCTGGACCTGTACCTGAAGAGCGAGGGGAACGCTGCAAACAGTCCCCGGCAGGACGCCCGCACGCATGTCATGCTCGCCATGTCGCACTTCTCCATGGGCAACTTCGCCGCAGCGGATAAGGCCTTTGCCGCGGTACCTGACGTCACCCTGCAAGATTCCCGCGCGGCCTACTCGTGGGCCTACTCCCTCGCCCACACAGGTCAACAGCAGCATGCCAATCAGATGGCCGACGGACTGGCGAGGCAGGAGCTCTCCCCAGACGTTATGAGCTTGGTGTGTCATCTTTATATGGACACGGAGAACTATGAGCGAAGTATCCCCTGTTATCGTAAGGCCTATCAAGCCGATCCTAACCTCAGGCTCGCCCGCTATCAGGTCGCCGAGTCGCTGATTCGTCTGGATCGGCCGGCTGAGGCAGTCCCTGAGCTCAGACAGGAACTCGCCCTAAACCCGGACGATCCAGACGTTCAGTACCTGCTTGCATTCGCCCTCCTGCAGATCTCTCAGAAGGACGAGGCGGTAACCATATTGCAAAATCTCATCGCAGCTCATCCGACTCACGCGCAAGCACAGTACCAACTCGGCAAGGTGCTGCTGGAACAGGGAGCAACGCTCGAAGCCCTCAAGCATCTTGAGGCCGCCGAGCAGAACGATCCAGCGCCGGACTACATCCACTACCAACTCCAAGCCGCGTACCGGAAGGCCGGGCGAACAGAAGAGGCCGATCGCGAGCTACGCGTCTACCGTGATATCAAGTCGCACAGTCGCCAGATTACCCCGCCTCACTAGTCGCACCCCGCCCCGGTACCTTTCCGGTGCACGCGAGCAAGCAACACCCCGCGGCAGCCGCTACTCGAAAGCCGAATCTCCGGTTTACTCGCATACGTCGCAGAGAACGCTAAGATCACGGGAACGCACCTTCGCGCAGATCTGCGGTGATCGTGTGACCAAAGCGCTGACTCACAACTTGAGCGATTCTTTATTTGTGTGAAACGATACGATTAGGAGTCGTAATTCTGGGCGGACTATCGGAGAAGTCACGCAACCTTCCAGTCAGCCGAACCTTCTGAAAGTCACAGAGCCTTACTTGAGTTTTGATTCATAGTGCACTGGCCCTGAGCTGCGTGACATAAAGCAGCTAAGTACAGCAGGTCTCTCAAGCCCTCACCACCTATGCCCGTAGAGAGCAAGTCGCAGTTGACGTTCTCTGCAAAACACTAGCTGAACAACACAGACCAGCTCGCGCGGTCCTTCACCAGGAGAACTCCTTGGTCACTATGAGACCGTCCACCTCGCTTCCCGAAGACACACAGCCATCTGACAGCATCGCCCCGTCAACCTTAGGAGCCCGCTCTTCCCGGGCACATCACATGCCCTACGGAGCCGAGGTTCTCTCCGATGGTCGAGTACGATTCCAACTCTGGGCTCCGGGCGTCGACCGAGTGGAGCTATCCATCGCCGGTCACGGAGACGACCTGCCCATGGAGAGCAACGGCGAGGGCTGGTACATCATGACTACCAGCTTGGTCCACACTGGAGCGAGCTATTGCTTCATCCTCCCCGATGGGAGGCGCCTGCCGGATCCAGCTTCTCGCTTTCAGCCGGAAGACGTACACGGGCCAAGCGAGGTCATCGATCCCACAAGCTTTGCCTGGCAGGATACGGAGTGGAAGGGTCGTGCCTGGAACGAGGTCGTTCTCTACGAGCTTCACATCGGCGCTTTCACGGAGCAGGGCACCTTCCTCGCAGCCACCGAAAGGCTGGATCATCTTCGTGACCTCGGGGTCACGGCGATCGAGATCATGCCCATCGCCGACTTCCCCGGTCAGCGCAACTGGGGCTACGACGGTGTTCTCCTCTATGCGCCTGATTCCACCTATGGCCGGCCCGAGGATCTAAAGGTACTCGTCGAAGCAGCCCACGCCCGCGGCATCGCGGTAATCCTGGACGTCGTCTACAACCACTTCGGTCCCGACGGAAACTATCTGCCCACCTACGCTCCACAGATCTTCACCAAACATCACAAGACGCCCTGGGGAGATGCCATCAACTACGACGACCAAGGCAGCAAGCCGGTCCGTGAGTTCATCATCCACAACGCCCTCTATTGGATAGAAGAGTTTCACTTGGACGGCCTGCGTCTCGACGCCGTCCACCAGATAAAGGACAATAGCGACCAGCACCTTCTCACCGAGTTGGCCGAGCGGGTCCGGGCAAGCGTCACAACGCGTCCCATTCACCTCATCCTCGAGAATGAGCGCAACCAGGCGAGCCGCTTGATTCGTAACGCCGATGGCTACCCCCAGAGCTTTACCGCCCAGTGGAACGACGACATGCACCATGTGCTCCATACCGCCGCGACGCTGGAGAGCAACGGCTACTACGGGGACTACAAAGACAGCCCGGAGAAGCTTGGCCGAGCTCTCGCCGAAGGCTTCGCCTTCCAGGGTCAGCTGATGGAGCACAGCGGGTCCGTCCGTGGTGAAGCCTCGGGCTTTCTCCCACCCGGAGCCTTCATCGCTTTTATGCAAAATCATGACCAGATCGGCAACCGGGCCTTCGGAGAGCGCGTCAACAGGATCACCTCCGCCGAAGCCGTCCACGCGATTGCCTCGATCTATCTGCTGCTTCCCCAGACGCCCATGCTCTTCATGGGTGAGGAGTGGGGCTCCTCGCAGCCCTTTCCTTACTTCTGCGACTTCCACGGAGAGCTTGCCGAACTTGTGCGCAAGGGGCGCCGCGACGAATTCGCCAGCTTCCCCGAATTCCATCATCCCGAGCAGAGGGAGCGGATCCCTGATCCCCAAGCCGAAGAAACCTTTCAGTCAGCCAAGTTGCAGTGGTTGCAGGCAGAGGAAGAGGTCCACGCCGCCTGGGTCGCCTGGTACAAGCACATCCTCGGCCTTCGCCGAGAGCTCATCACCCCACTCCTCGCGGAGATCAAAGGAGACGCCGGGACGTTTGACATTTTGGGACAGGGTGCCGTTGTCGTTCGCTGGAAACTCGGGAGCGGCGGCAAACTCGTCCTTGCCGCCAATCTGTCTGACAATTCCACCGATGGGTTTCCCTTGGACTGTGGCCAGGTCTTCTGGCATGAAGGCCCCTCTCCCGCTGATTCACAGTTTCGGCCTTGGTCCGTTCGCTGGTGTCTGGATCGTTCAGCCGAGTAGAGCTAGCAGCACGACCGTTTGTCGGAAGCGCTCCTCGCCATCCGCCCAGGCATGTTGCTTCGCCTTGGACCGGGGCTGCCCCTCGTACAAATCCTCCGCTTGGTTGAGAGGTGGGTCGTAGAATAGGCAGCGATCCATCGCTCCCGCATAAACCAAGCCTCCGAGCATAGACCGCACGACGAGACAAGCCTCTCCCTGGAGCAACAGGTCGTGCGTCTGCAGGCGCTACTAGAGGCCTCTCGACTCGTCCATTCCATCATCGAGCTTGCGTGTACTCCAACAGGCCGCTCGTGTGGCAGTCCTCGAACTCGAAATGGATGGCGTCTTCTTTACCGAGCCCGCCGTCTCCTTCGGCCAGATCGCTGGGGCCTCTGATAGTTCGGTCTACGGGACCTGTCCGTGCTTCGCTCTGCTCGCGCGAAGTGGCGCGCTCCTCTCGGAGATGGTCGTTGTTCCACCGCACGTCGCGAACTCTCCCTTTAGGAGACCGATTTCCTCGAAGGCCTCGCCTTGCAGACCGCGGTAGCCGTCGAAAACGCCATCAACCACCAGCGTCACCTGGAGTACGCCCGGCTCTCGCAGGATCTGGACGCGGCGCGAGCCATCCAGCAGAGCCTTCTTCCTCAGACCATGCCCAAGATCCTTGGGTATTCCCTCGCTGCGCGGTCGAGCGCCTGCTACCAGGTCGGTGGAGACTACCTCGACATCGTCCTTGAACCCGACGGCTCCCACCTGATGGTCGTCGCCGACGTCGCCGGAAAAGGCCTCGCCTCCGCCCTCGTCTGCACCGCGTTTCGATCCGCCTTCCGCGCCCTCGCGCGTCAGTCCTTAACCTTGAAGGAACTCGCCTCCCGCCTCGCAACAACACTGGGACGAGGGCTCCGAGGCTCGGCGGCGCTATGTCACCGCGATCTTTCTTCGGCTGGACGCCGAAAGCGGCGAGCTCGAGTTCGTCAACGCCGGTCCGGGCCGCGATACCCCCTTTGGGTCAGGGCCAGCGGAACGCCCCTAGGTCTGCTCCCCGGTGCGCGCTACACAACGGAACGTGTCGCCCTTCCCCCCGGATCCCGTCTCCTGCTCCACACCGACGGGCTCACAGAGCTCTTCCAGGCCGAGGAGGAGTTCGGGGCCGACCGCCTCGCCGAAGCCTTCGCCTACACGTCTCCAGCACCTGCGGAGGCCACCCTCTTCTCGCTCTGGGCAACCCTCGAGAGCTTCACCGGCCACGCAGCCCAACAGGATGACATGACCGCCATCGCCCTCTGTCGCCTCTCCGATACCGCACAACAGGAGGCACATCCATGACGCGCGAAAACATCGTCGAGGTCAGACTTCATCGGTACTCGGCTATGAAAAGATAGCGATGAGCACGGCCGCTAGCACGGCTAGACTCATGGGTTTCAGCGAAGATCGCATCGAAGACCTGAAGACGGCCGTGGCCGAGGCCTGCATCAACGCGATGGAGCACGGGGCCAGATGAACGCCTCGGCGACCGTCGGGATCGTACTCTCCGTTTATCCCGGTGAGTTGGAGGTCAGGGTGCTCGATGACGAGAACGGCATCAACGCTCCCACCATCCCACCCGACATCTATCGAAAGATGACCGGCGACGAAGCAGCCCGCGGCATGGGCATGTTTCTCATTCAGGCACTCGTCGACGAGGTCCAGTGGGTTCCAAGAACCGAGGGTCAGAGCTTCGTCCGCTTGGTCATTCGCATGGATAAGGAGCGTGAGTAGGGTGCAAATATCAAACAAGGTCTCGCAGCAGCAGCTCACCGGCGTCAGCGGTCAACCCGTGACGGCTCTCCGCTTTACCGGAGACATATCCTCCGCGTCCAAAGAAATTGTTCTCGGCACCTACGAGTCGCTCGACAAAGCCATCCACAACCGGTCCTGCTCGACTGTAAAGGCGTCGATTACCTCAACTCCTCCGGCATCGCGCTCTTCATCCAGGTTCTTATGGAGCCGGCAAGTCCGGCCAAAAGATCGCAATCTCCGGTCTTACACCCCACTTCACTTCACCAAGGTCTTCACCATGGTCGGAATTACTAAATACGCTACCTTGTACCCGGATGAACCCGCTGCCTTGGCCAGCTTGTAACTGGGCACGTGCAAAAACCTTATCGCACTGCTCAAAGAGCCGCGACCAGGTCGGTGCAGGAGTCGCAATGGATTCAACCACGGGCTTGATGTCTAATATTAGGATCTCGGCGGTTCTAGCAACAGGCAATTACATCCTGGCACCTACCCTAGGAAAATTCACGAGCGGCTTCACTCTTTGACGGCTTCGTCGAGCTAGAACCGCCTAACTCTAAGGCTAATCCCGCGTTCGAGCTCCGGCCATGCCTATTTGGGCTAAGCGCCCCAAACGCATAGTATTAAGAGTGTGTCAGGACACAAAAAGCGGATGATCTTGGTAGTGAGCGTGCAGCAGGAATAGCGATTGAACGAGGTAAGTAGCTATAGTTCATGAACGCATCATGCAGCTGCTGAGTAGATTACGAGATCGCAGTAAGTTCACCGGGGGCGGAGGATCCACCTTGCCGTCAGCGGGCTGGCTTGCCTTTTTCTTCATCGTTGCCGTTACAGGGGGCCCAGCCTGGACTCAATCGCTATCCGTAATGCCAGTCACCATCCAACTTCTGCCCGGGCAAAAAACTACAACACTTACGGTGGCGAACTCCGGAGAGACGGATACTTCGATACAGGTACGCGCCTACGCCTGGAGCCAACCGGGTGGATCTGATCAACTCATGGCTTCTGATGGGATCTTAGTAAGTCCACCGCTTGCCACCATTGCACCTGGGGGGAAGCAGATCATCCGGCTCGTCTTACGTCGACCGCCGAAGGAGCAGGAAGACACATATAGAATTCTGCTTGATCAGATCCCACCGCTCGCGGTGCCAGGCGTGGTACGGGTCGTGCTACGCATGTCTATCCCCATCTTCGCGGAGCCGAAGGAGCATGCTTCATCGCGGGTGTCTTTTCGTGTAGAGCGGCGTGCAGCGAAGATGTACCTCGTGGCTACAAACGAAGGCATCTCCCACGAAACAATTCATAGCTTGGACCTCCGTACGGATGGGGGTCTGAAGCTCAAAACTGATTTCGACGGATCGCAATATGTTCTCGCCGGTACCACTCGACGCTGGCTCATCTCTACTCAGGATTCACCTATCCTTCCGAGTGAAATTCTGCGACTCACAGGGATAACCCTTGGTGGACCCATCCAACAACAGGTTCACCTCATCGATACTCCGTGACTACAGTCCAACCAGGCTGGTACGTTTGCGGTTCTGACGCGTAGGGCCAAGAGCTTCAGGTACATTTGCCCCAAGATGCAGCTGGCAGAGCACACACATCCTGCTTAAGGTCTCCCCACCATGAACGTACCAGCCACTTCCTACGCATCGATAAAGCGATGCGTAGCCAGGGTCTTCTCCCTTATGGAGCAAGAGGACTTAGTATCCCACCTGCTCCGTCCCTTGCCGTACTCGGTTCTGGTCCTGTTGCTCCTCCTCACCGCAGCCAACTCTGCGCCGGCCCAAAGCTGCACGCTTTCGGCTACCAACGTGAACTTCGGAACCTACACCGGCACGGCTGTGTCTCCTGGTGCTTCCACAATCTTAGTTACTTGCCCTAGCGGGGTTGTCTACCAGGTCTTACTGAATGCCGGACAGGGAAGTGGTGCCTCCGAGACTGTCCGGAACATGACTGGCGGGGCATATACCTTGAGCTATGGCTTGTACCAGGATTCGTCGCACAGCAACAACTGGGGAAACACTACCGCAACGGGCTACCAGCAGGGTACAGGAACAGGCTCTGCGCAAGCGTTCTATGTCTTTCCTCAGCTAACAGCAGGGCAGAAGGTCGCGCCAGGTACCTACACCGACACGATAACTGTTACCCTCGGAGGAGCCTCAGGAACGACCACATTTACGGTGACCGCGACGGTTGTGGCCAATTGCACTGTTTCAACGAGCGCGCTTACCTTCGGCAACTATTCTCCCACCACCCCAACTAACGGAACGGCAACCGTCTCTATTACCTGCACCAACAACACAACCTTCAACGTTGGCCTGAATAGTGGCACGGGTAGCGGGTCGACCGGAACGACTCGATTCATGACTGGACCGTCGGCGGCGCTGCTACAGTACCACATCTACTCTGATTCCGCGCGAACTTCAGAGTGGGGTAACACGGTGGGTACAAATACGGTAGCGGGCACAGGTACAGGGTCCGCGCAAACACGCACGGCTTACGGGGAGATCAAGGCGAACCATCCGGTCAACCCGGGGTCATATAGCGACACTATTACGGCTACCATCACCTACTGACATTTGTTCGACTGCCGACCCCGTCGCAAGACTCTCATGGTTGAACGTCGTGGCAGGGCAGCGGTCCGATTGTCGGAACCACACCCTTTACAGGAGTGTAGTGAAAGTCCGCTCTGCATTTGCGACCATCCGGCAGCTCGACATCCAATTTATTGCGGGAAGATACCTCCTCAACATAGGCCTCGCCGTCATAGCCGATGGGAACCACAACGTTGGTGCCGAGTAACTTGGCTCTGCTGCCGACCGACAGCGGCTCGCCTGCCTCGTCGACCAGCCGAAGCAACGCCCCGTGACTGACCTTGACCGCAAACCCAACTACTACTCCTGAGCGATCTTGGGGACGGATCTCGCGAGTATTGGTGTCGATGGTGGTGTCCAGCGGAACATCGTTTGCATCGATCGCAAGGTGATTCAGTTGAAAGGCCCTCATGTCCGGCACCAGCAGCCTTCCCTTAGAGTTTGTGGTGCCCACATCGCGATTCTCCTGAAGTACCCGGACATGCCCCAGTCCGTTTGTGTCCACGACGGCAAAACTGTCATAGATCGTGTTGGACGGAAAGAGGCCCCCGTCAAGCAATGAAACAGCCCCTTCAGATTCCATACGCATCGTGGTTTGCATCCCCTCTTGGTCAATACCGGCGGTTAGCAGGCTGCGAGGTGACTTATATTGCACCTGCGCAAATGCGTGAGCGGGCTGCGTTGCGGACACGTAGGCGTCATAGCCCCACTCTCCTATCTCCGCGGCAGACCTTTGCACCCTAACCTGGCCGAACGCGTTGCCCGATCCTGCACTCACGTCCACCGAGCGCCGCCCGCCGAGCGAGATGGTCACACCCGCTTGCACTCCGCCATTACCGCCGTTGGCGAAGTCCTTATACTCGTTGGCATAAATCGAAAATCGGGAAAACTGGAGCGAATAGCTTCCCGAAAGAATCTGGCCGTGCTGGGCTGACGTCTGGCGCAACGGAAGAGGATGCAACGAAGCATCCTGGCTGATCTCCGCATAAGCAAGACCGAAAGAACCTACATGCCTCCTGAAAACACCGGCATTTGCGCTCAGCTGTCGCCGTGGAACAGAGTCGCCGTTGATCGCTGCCACATCTTCGAAGCTACGGCTCGAGATCATCTCGGAAGCGCCGAAGCTCAAAACCGTTCCTATCCGCTGAGCTCCCACGGAGAACCTTGTGCCATACACCCCCGAATCGGTACTGCCCGCCACGGACGCAGTGAGGATGCCAAGCGAGCCAACACTGACCGTGGCTCCGCCACCTGCCATCAGCGTGCCTGAAGTACCTTCGATGCTACCTTCCATCGTAATCGCCCGGGTCAGACCTCGCCTGTAACTTCCGACTGCAGCGGCCTCGCCATAGTCATTGCTGATCTCACCCCAATTGCGGCGTACCAGCCCCATCTGCACAGAAAAGGTCTGCAATCCTGGAGACAATAAAGCTGCACTTGCGTAGAAGGGCTTTGTTACGCTTATTTGCTGTCCCAGTACGTTGGTCACGGTCATCGAAATCGTACTCGCACCGTTCACGACCGGAAGCTGGGAGATCTGGAAGGGTCCGGCATCCACGTCGTGGGAAAGCACCAGATTCCCATTCGCCAGTACGTCAACGGTGGATGGTATAGCGGCTGAACCGCTCACCGTAGGGAGCGGAAAGGTCACCAGGTCCGGTTGCATGCTGAAATCCGAACGGAGCTGCGCCCCCGTAAGCCGAACCGGACGCGTCCAGCTAAGGCTTCCCGTGATAAAGTCCCCAACACTGTAGCGACGCATCGTCTTTACGTCCGCAAAGGTATAGCTTGTATCGAGTCTTACCATCTTGCTGGGGCCGGCACTCTGATTGCTTGCTGGCGAACCCCTACTCGGGCCGGTGTGGGCAAGCATCCCAGAGCTCGCCACACCCCATGGCGAAAAAACCCGCAAATCCAGCGAGCCACTCGATCCTAATTGTCCCCCCCTCAGAATAGTGGCCATGTCATAGTTGAGCGTCACGCCGGTGCCGCTCTCAATCAGAGAGCGCCGTCCCGAACGCACCGTCGCGCCCTCACTTCCCTCCAGAACAACCGGTACGAGGCGCTCCTCATCCGCCAGAAGGTACACGGTCTGGGTCGCATAATCGACACGCCAGGTTAGCCCCGGTAAGTCGGAAAGACCGAGCAGTTCATCCGATCCAACGTCCTGGATGTCGAAATGCTTGGAGATGAGAGAGAGTGGGCCGCGTATCCCGAGGTCGTGTAGTTCACTCCGCTTTATCAACAACTTTCCATCTCGAAGAATGAACTCGCCGATCTTGCCAATAGGATATCCGTTGATCTGTACGTCTAGCAGCAAGGTCTGTGTCTCGGCTTTGGCGAGCAAAGGGAACACCATGAGCAACAGCAAAACGATGGCTTTGCTCAGGAAGAGTTCGCCTTCTCCTCGTCTGCAACTACGGAGCGCTGACAAGGTGAACCTGCTGTGTGATGGCGCTGGTTAGCGCGTTGGCACTCAATCGCAGGAGTTCCAAAGGTTGCGTTGTGTCCTGCGCGGACACCGGCCAGCGGCGGGTAGCCCCGGCCAGCATGTATTGCGAACCGCTAAACGTTGTCTTTATCTTTTTCCCGCCTTCCGTCCACAAATCCAGGTCGCGAATGGTGTCATGGGCGGTTCCCCCGTTGGACGCTACCAAGAATATCTGGTCGGCACTTCGTTCGAGATGAAACTGCACGTGGGATACAGTCGGTGTCGTTGGATTCGCAAACACGGGAAGGGAGATACGAAGCATAATCCGTACGGTTCCCTGCTCGGCGGGCGGTGGGATCTGATCCAGCAGAACGCGATAAGCGTCCTCTTTCCTCTCTGGCGAACGGCGCAAAACCAGACGAATCACCTGACTCGCTCCAGGTGCGATCGTTGCCAGGGGTGGACTGACGACAATCGCGTCCGTAGTCGTAAGTTGGTCGCTCCCGTCACTTTGCGTCCAGTCATAAACGCGTACTTGGATCCCGGTCGCAGTCGCTCCGCTGTTGGTTACGGTTAACGTCGTGGCATTTCGTTTAGGCGGAATTTGAAGGCGCACCGGCGTAACCGTCAAAGTCTGCCCCATGACATTGCTCCCCGTCAGGGCGGTGCAAAGCGCCAAGAAAAGCTTCGCCGCCGCAACGAAACGACTGGGAAACACTGATGCGGCCTCTGCGACCATTGGCGAGGGGCGCATATCAGTAGGTGATTGTGGCAGTGATGGTGTCCGTGTAAGAACCTGGGGCCACAAGCTGCCCAGCAGGAACCTGCCCGTAAACCGTGATGGCCTGTGCAGCGCCGTTGCCGGTTCCCGTCACGGTGTCTGTGCCAATAGTGACGCCCCAGTTCGTTGTGCGCGCCGCATTGGAATACAATCCGTAGTTCAGCACGATAGACGGTGAGCCCGAAACGAACATCCCGCGAGTGGTTACCGTAGCGCCTGTCGCCAAACCGGCACTCAGTCCAATGTTGTAGGGCGTAGTGTTGGTGCAAGTCGCAGTCACCGTTGCCGTGCTCGTCGCCAACGCGCTGCTGTAGTTCCCGAAGGCCATGGGCGTGGTTGTCAACGTGCAACTGGCAACGACCGTCGCGCTGACCGCCATCGTAGATGTAGATGTAGATGCAACAGCCGGAAGGGATACAACAAGGCAGGCAATCGCCATCATGATTCTGGTCGCGACTGGCAATCTCCTGTGTCTCGTCTGGGCGCCGAGCGGCGAGTGATGGCGTGGCCCCGTAGTTCCACCAGGAACGGCGAAGGACCGCGAAGGAGTTGGACATGAGAGCGTCATGAGCTTAGAGCACCTAGCTTTCTTAAGAATGCCCTCCATCGGCGAACACAAGTTGGCCCGAAGATGTGAAAACGGCAGGGATGCTTTCGCTTGAGGGTTAATCCACATGACGACATCCTGTCAGGGCGAAATAGCGCGTGCCTATGCCTCTATCGGGGTACAAGCCTTAGAGGAAGCGGCCTACGTCTTATGTCCAGGCAGAAGACCAATGCCTCGGATGCCCAACCAGGTACGCAGAGAACTCACGCCTGCTGGAGCATATGGCCACGAGTCGCCTCGGACCCAGCTTATGGACCCTCTTTACAGGTGGACGGACGGGACAGCATGAGGCCGCAGCTTAGGCGAGAGCGGAGGGTAATTGCTTGAACACTCACCGCGCTTGTCCCAAAGCAGAAGTGCCCACTCCGTGCGTCCGTACGAAGACGCTCGACCTTACACCTGAATTCCACTAAGAGCGATCTAGAAACCTGAGCAGGCAAAGCGTGTAGCCGTTCGGAATACTCACATGGAGACCGTTCGCAAGATTGACTCGCCGAGCATTGTCCCACTAGCACCAACGACGCTCTGCGGCACGAGAGTAACAGCACAGAATACCCAGATGGCGACACGTTGAGGCAGCTTGCCTCTCCTAAACACCTCGCAGACGTCGCTCATCGGCTACGTATTGATGCCCCTGATGGGAAGTCTTCGGAGAAGCGCCTCGATCGTTGGTCGGGGGCTGCGTTCCTGGCAGCGACGGAAATATGTGATCGCCTCCAGCCCTCTCAAGCCCAGGGCATTCAGCAGCCGCAACTGGTCGATGAAGGAAGTGATTGAACCGAACGTTCCTGGGTCACTGGAAGATCGCAAATGGAGATGGATGATGCGAGCATAATATTTGTCCTCGGAGTCGTTATCGACGCCGTAGGCAAAAGCTTCATGCTCCCTTGGTGGGATTTGTTCCCTGCGGAAGAGCGTGCTTGTTGGCTAATTCAGATCCCGTAGACCGCCTTTGTGACCTGAATTTGGGGGCAGGTCCTCCATCAGTTTGGTCGCGATCTGCTCCGAGAGTACTTCGTAGGAGCCGGCCGCGATCCACTCTCGAAGGTATTCCAGCCTTTCCACGCGTCTGCCGGGACTACACTCCGCTACATTGAGATAAGGTTTCTGCATCTCTTAGTCACCATGTTCTTCGGTATCTATCGGAGGACACAGGTCGTTTTCTTAAAGTGCGGCTTTTCAGGACATATGCTTCATCTCGCCACTTCCGGTTGTGCCATAGTGCCTTTGCGTGACACCGGAAGGCGAACGTATAGGTGCGGACGTTCGCCCTCTTGTGTTGCGCTTTGGATCAATAGACCTCAATCGCGTTGACCTGAGCGTTGTCCTTTACCGACGCAAACTGGATCACGATCTGGCCGGAAGAGTTGGCCGTCGTGGTGAAGCTCTGGATCACAGCCTTGTTGGCTGCTCCCGCACTTGCGACGATGTCGAAGTTCGGCAGGACGGTGGTACCGTTGATACTGACGTTGAAGATGCGCTGGTTGGATTGGGGCCAGTAAGTTTCCGCAAAGTGGAGTTTGACGGTATGCGTGCTGGCCTGGGCAAAACCGCCCACAGTGTAGGTAAAGTTGCCGTAGCGATTGGTCTGATAAACCGCCTGGGATGCGGTGTCGGAGGTGGCAAGCGTGATGGTGTTGCTGGAGGACGAGGTTGCGCCACCGGAGAAGCCAGTATCGGCGACGTAACTGCCCTGGGCGGAGGAGCTCCCAGAGTCGATCAGAACGGGGGCACTGGCGGTGTTGGGGAAAGCAAGCGAGAGGTAAAGCTGACCTAGTCCGGTGAGCTGCCCTTGTCCGGCGAGAAGGCTGGAGAAGTGAGGATCGGGGCTGACACGGCCCGTGAACCAGGCGTAGCGGAAGACGTCGGCGCGGTTCTCGCAGGTGTTGACCATGTCGGTCATTTGTGTCTCCTGTTTGGCGAGCGTGTCGATCTGGGCGCCGTCGTTCTGGCTATGCCAGTTGGCGAACTCGGTGACCCAGAAGGGCTTGCCGTACTTGGTTAGGCGGGAGAGCTGGGAGTCGAGACCGTAGTCGTACCAATGGAAGCCGAGGTAGTCGATACGAGGCTGACGGCCTCCATTGGCGGACTCGTAGGCGGTGTAGAAGGCATCGAGCCAGGCGACCGGGTCGGTGTAGTTGGGCATGGTTCCCCAGGTAATCTGGGGACCTACGATCTGGACGCCGGTGTCTGCCGCGACGGCCTCATACTGAGGCCAGAGCGCGGCCGCCTGCGCCGGCGAGCAGTAGGGCTGGCCGGCCGCACAGGACGCCTGGCCGGAGACGTTGGGTTCGTTAAGAACCAGCAGGTACTTGATTTCGGCATGAGCGCGAATGAAAGACTCAACCATGCTCTTGTTGAAGCTGCCGTTCCAGAGCATGGGGTAGTACGTCATGCCGTAGGCGCTGACGTAGTTGGAAGGGACGCCGCTGCTGGGGACCGAGCCCCAGTTGTACCACCAGCTGACCCCCGGGGAGAGCGCTTGGAGATCGGCTGTGCTTGCAAGGTCGTACGCGACGCCTCGCTTGGGGCTCTTGGCCGGCGAAGCAGCAGCTGTCGCGTTTGCATGAGTCGATGCGGCGTGCGTATCGGCGATCGTCGACGAGGTCTGGTTTGTGGCACAGCCGGCTAGTCCTGCAAACGCGGCTAGCAGAAAAAAGGCGCTGGTATTGATCTTCATAGGGAGGGTCCTCTGGCTCGTGCGTACAAGAATAGGCCAGGACTGCCCGCCTTGGCAGGTAGGACCGAAGAATTCCTGATTCTTAAGCATTCTGCGTAGGTAAAAGCGCGTTCAAGTGGACGGAGCTGCGCAGGATCGAGATGCAGGATTCTGGTGCCCTTCTCAAGCCATCCGAACACGCGCCATCCTAGGCTGCAACCGAGCACCCGCTATCCCTCATTCAGAAGGCCGGCCGTAGGCACGCTGCCAGGAGCCCTCATCAGATCTTAAGGCATGGAAACGCCGTTATCCGAAGCTTCGCAGCTCCATAGGGCACTAGCGCGATCGTTTCCTCGGTCTCTTCGCTCGCGACCGGGCTCTGCGGCACAGGATCGGCGACACCATCGACCGCCCGCCACGCCGGCACCTTGCGCGCCGCGACCTGCAGCTTCACAGGCGTTCCCGTCAGCGCAAACGGCGATCCGCCAACAGGATGCTCTTCCACCAGCATTCCGTGAACCGTATCCCCGTTTACAGCCAGCGCATAGTTCCACTCCGATGACGGGAAAACCTGCCAGTCCGCCGTCATGCCACGCGTGCGTAACTTCACCCAGTCCTCCCCGATCGGATACGAAAAGACCAGTGGCCCACGCTCCACGGAAACCGAGTCCCGGTACCCGCCATGCACGACTCTCGGCGTCATCGGGAACGCCAACTCAACGAAATCTCCAGCCTTCCACACGCGATCGATCTTCGCGAAACCGGCACGCTCCGGCGACGGATGCACCTTCCCGTTCACCTTGATCGTCGTCCCGTTTGCCCACGCAGGAATCCGTAACCGAAGCGGAAACCTCATCTCCGCCGCCGGATTGACTGTGATCCGAATCGTTCCGCGGAACGGGTAGTCCGTCTCCTCCACCACATGCACGGCCGTACCGCCCAGCTTCGTACGCACCTCGCACGGAGAGTACGCCGCTGCGACCAGGCCGCTATCCTGCGACGCCATCCACAGGTTTGCCGCAAACTTCGGCCACCCCTGATGAAAGTTCGCCGCGCAACAGCCAAAGTTCGGCTCCAGGCCATACAGGTTGGACTCGGGGCCGTCCGTCGTCCACGGCTTCCGGTGCAGACTCACCTCAACCTGGTTCGGCTCCTGGTTATATTGGTGCGCCCACATATCATCCGTAAACGTGCCCGGCAGAGCATTGAAGGCAACCTGCTCCAGCCGGTCACCGAGCGCGGCATCTCCCACGATCGCGAGCGACTGTTCCAGCGAAAACATCGTCTCTACCACCGTACACAGCTCCGAACCCTGCGAAGGATTTCGCCCTGCGAAATGCTCATCGCAGGAGAACATCCCGTTCGGCAGCCCATGGTACTTGTCCAGCGCCGCCAGCATCTCTTGAACCCCGCGCCGATCCGCCTCCGCCCCTGTGACCACCGACCACACCGGCGCAGCCTTGATCGCCTGCCCGTTGTTCACGCCGTGGGTCGAAAGCGCGTAGTCCCCCAGCCCATTGTGCTCATTCAGCTTGATCATCTCCGGCGTGATGACCTGCGTAAACTTGAAGTCGGCGAAGTCCGCCTGCCAGTCGAAGCCCTGCTTGTGCAGCAATCGCGCGAGGTCCACCAGCTTCGGATCACCTGTGCGGTTATACAGCCAGATCACCACCAACGCATTGTCCTGCCAGCGAAACTTTCCCCAGTCGCGCAGCGGCCGGGCTGGCAGCGCCTCCATCTGGTGTGCGAAGTAACGCGACAACACCGGGATCACTCGTGGGTCGCCCGTTGCCTCCTCGTACTGCATCAGTGCCTTCAACATCACCATGCGCGGCCACCAGTCATCGTTGCTGGCCGGCCCAATCATCCCATTCGCCGCCTGGTGCGTCAGCGTCCAGTCGATAAACCTCTGCGCCTTCGTCTTCAGCCGGTCATCGTCCAGCAGGTACGCCAGCGGCAACAGTCCATCCAGGAAGTACGGCCCACGCTCCCATGATTCGCCCGTGCCCCCCAGCCACCCGCTGTTGCTCCCCACATCCGCCCACGTCTCGTCAAGGTGCCCGCCAAGACCCGTCGCCTGGATCTCCAGCTGCCTTCGCAACCAGCCGGCAGGTCGAACCGATCCAAGCGGAAGCAGATCGAACGCGTTCGGCGTCAGCGGTGCGCGATTCTTCACCGCCCCACGCATCCCCTCGCGAACTCCTGAAGCCGGCACGTCCGAGCCTTCCGGACCAATCTCCCTGCTAAGCCCGTAACTCACCTTTTCACTCAAGGCGAAACCAGCCGCCGCGCCTGCGAGCAGCTTCAACATATCCCGACGTTCCAGCGTGGTCATAAATCTCTCCCGCCCGTGGCCTGCTCCATCTGCGCATCAATTCCAGGAGCGATTCAGCCTTCCATACCGCAAAGTCCACAAGCTCGAACAGTCTCTCCTCACGTGCTCGCTCCAGTCTATAGTCCACATGACCGACCGCAGCGACGACCTGCACGCCTGGACCTCAGTGCCATAGACGCGCCCTATCCATCAATCGTGATCAGCCCCCGCTGAATGGCCGTTGTTGTGGCCTCCATCCGGTCTGAAACCTCGAGCTTCTCGATGATCTTCAGCACATGGTTCCGCACCGTGTTGTCGCTAAATCCCAGCGCATGCCCGATCTGCTTTTTGGTCGGCCCCTTGGAGAGCAGCTTCACGATCTCGAGTTCCCGGGCAATGAGGTTAGTCCGCATCATGCGCTCCGCCAAGCGCGACGCGATATGCCGCGGGATGTAGCGTTTGCCCGCGTGAACGGTGCGAATCGCGTCCAGCATCTCGCGCAACGAGGTGTCCCTTCAGCAGATATCCCTGCGCTCCCGCCTGCACCGCGCGATAGATGTCCTCGTCCGTCTCGTAGTTGGTCAGGATGATCATGCGCACGCTCCTGCCGGCAGATTTCAGGGCATGCAGCGTCTCCACCCCGCTCATCCCCGGCATGCGTAGATCAAGCAGCAGCACATCCGGTTCACGTTCCCCGATCATCCGGAGCGCATCCTCCCGCTTGCGTGGGAGCCGATCAGATCGAGCTCCGCCCGTGTGCCGAGCATGCTGGCAAGGCCGGCCCGTACCACAGGGTGGTCATCCACGATGAGGATTCGAATCTGGCCTTCCGGTGCTTGCAACATGACGAATTTGCCTCCACACATCTGCAGCCGAAATCATCGGCCGGGCCGCCGGTGCTCTTGGTGTCTTCAGTCCTGAGCGAATCGAAACCTGCGTTCCCTCGCCTGGACTGCTGCGGATCTCGAGTATCGCGCCAATGCTGGCCGCCCGCTTGCGCATGCTCCGGATGCCGAAGCCCGGCAGGTCGTCGCGTGTGACAAATCCGCCTCCATCGTCCTCCACGCGTAGCTGAACGAGGCCCCTCTCATAGAGGAGCCGGATGTCCAGCCTGGTTGGGTGTCCGTGTCGCACCGCGTTCGCGAGCGCCTCCTGCCCGATGTGGTACAAGGCATCGGCCACCCGCAAGGGCGTTCTCGTCACCTCGCCGGTGCAGGTCGCTGCGATTTGAACCAGACCGCCCTCCACCAGGCGGTTTGCGCACTCTTGCAAAGCGGTCAGCAGACCCTCGGTCCCGGGCTGCTCCGGCCGCAGCACGGCAATGCTGCGCCGCGTCTCCTCGTGGCTGTGCCACACTAGCTCACTGGCAAGGTCCAGCTGCTGCTGTAGCTTGGGGAACTGCTCCGGCATGCCTTCGCGAATGGCCTTCAATTGAAAGCCAATACCGGCAAAGCTTTGCGAAAGTGTGTCATGCATCTCGTATGCCATACGCTCTCGCTCCTCCAGCACGGCGCGTAACCTCCAGCTCTCCACGCGGTGGTAGAAGAAGTTGGCCACCATCGCGAGCAGCAGCAGCGCCGCCGCCGTCGCAAGCGCGTGACGTGCATTCCACCACGGCGGCCCGGCAAGAATCATTGCATCGTCGCTCGATCGCAGCAGCAGCGCAAACGGAACCATGTCATGGGTGTACACCGCATCCGAGACGGCGATGCCCCGCAGACGCAGCATGCTTCCCGGCTTCAGCGTGCTGTACAGCGTGTCGCCCCGTCCCCGGTTCATCACTGCCCGGAACGACTGAGGTCCAGCATCGAAGTCGAAGATCAGGCTGTCGTCGGGGCCGCGTTCCTTTCCCGCCAGCCGTCCCTCCACTTCGATAAAGGTTGCATCAAACACTCCCGTCGCTGCCTGGGACGCCGTCACCGAAACCGGTGGCATCGGTGTGTTCTCCCATAGCACTCGCACCGTCGCCTGCTCCATGGTCGGACTGAAGATCTTTGGTCGAACCCTGCCCGTCACCTGCACCTCATCACCCACCTTCAGGGCCTGCGTCTCAACCCTGCTGCACCGCCACGCCTCCGGTCGCGTCCTGCACAAACAACGCCGGCGAAGCCAGCACCACCGTTCCACGGACCGTCGCCGTGAGCGACTTTGAGGAGGTTGGAAGGCGAAGCGTGCGGATCAACTGTGCGTTGGGACTTGATGGCAGCGCCTGCGATCCTGTCGTCGGAGAAGACGCATACAGACCCCAAGGACTCTGCTCGTCATTCGCCCGCCTGCCCTCCATCCCGAACTCGCGTCCCGCAGCCGCAAGCATCTCTGTAAGATCGGCCGGGGCCGCGGGACGAATCACCACGTTACGCCATACACCACCGGACGCGTACGATCGCAGACCCGCCCGCCCGGACCGGATGCACTCGCGATCCGTCACGCCGATCGTCGTTCCCGCACCTCGCTCCGGCAGCAGCGTCGCTCTTACTGCCAGCTGGCACCCATACGCAAGCAGCTTCAGGTGATACCACTGCGATGCCCGCACACCCTGCTGCTGCAGCTCGAGCTTGTCGCTCATCTCCACCCATCCATGTCCGGCTCGACCAATCACGAGCGAGTTATCCAGCGTGCGCAGACCAGCGTAACCCGCATCTCCACCCAGGCCCAGCAGCATCACGTCCGCCTCGACCGAGTAGTCGGTCCAGCGCGACGATCCGGTCAGCAGCTTCGCTCCTCGCTCGTCCGAGTCGTTCCGCATCGATCCATTCACAAGCTCCCAAGTTCCACCAAACGCCTTCCACTCATCCGCATTTCCCTTCGCGAAGGAGTCGCGATACGGCAGACCGCGGCTGGAGCTGTGCCGATAGGCAATCCCACCCCACACGCACACAGCAAGCGACATGCCGGTCAGCCACAGGAGCCACTTTCGTCTGCGGATGTAGCGGCCTGCCGTCAAGGTGTCTTACTCCGCTTCAGGTTAGCGTCTCCCGGACGCCACCTCGTATAGAGCATCTCCTGCACCATCGGACCGCTGACGTCCTCCCGCCTCACCAGCGCCGGCTCAAACTGGACGCGAGCCGGAAAGGGTTGGCCCCGGAGTCGAGCATGGATCAGACGGACAGCCCGCTCCCCCATGCCACGCGTGTTCTGCACGATAACCGAATCCAGACTCGCATTCTCAAACGGCAGCGAATCCGGATCGAACCCGATCACCTTCACGATGTGCTTCCGGTGTTCGCTCTCGATCGTCGACACCGCCCCGCGCGTCGACGTGGATGTGAGCGCGACGATTACGTCTAAGTTCGGATTCTCTCGCAAGACCTCCTCTGCACCCTCCTGTTCGTGCCCAAAGTTAAACGTGCCCATGCGCCGGACAACAATGTGGATCTTCGGATAGGAGGTCGTCAAACACTGCTCAAAACTATCCGCGCGGATCATGATCCCCGCAATGTCCGGATTAATGCCGATTAGGGCCACCTCGCCCGCACCATGAATCAGCGCAGCAGCCCGACTCGCAGCGAGCCGGCCACCCTCCTGCTCGTCATTCAAAACATACGCCAGGTTCTCGCTCGCCGGAATCGGCAACGGCGAACCCACGATGACAATCCACAAGGTTTCCTGACGCTTCTCCGATGCTTAAAAGGTGACACTGTAAGCGAGGTCGTGGAATGCGCAGAGAGCCTCTATCCTAGCCAAGCCAGCAGCGAAGCAAGAACTGCGGCTCAGATCGTGGCTCTGATCGATGTGGAACAACGTGAAGTTGACGCTTTGAGCGATGCCTGAGTGGGAAAGGAACGTAGTCGACGAAGTGGCTCTCCGCCTAGCAGAAGATCCCTACTGGGGTGAAAGGCTTGCGCCATTGAGAGCAGGGAAGGCGGTACCCTTCGCCTGGCACCTAGCCGTCTTTGTCGAACCCTTCCTCTCTTACGTTCTGGATGGAACGAAGCGGGTAGAGTCGCGGTTCTCGGTGAACGACGCCGCACCGTATCGGAAAGTAGAGCGAGGAGATGTCATTCTTATCAAGTCTTCTGGCGGACCGATTGTCGGCATCGCCGAAGCTGAGGAAGCCACCTCCTACCAAATCGATGCCGAGGGGCTTGAGAGCATCTGCGCGAAATTCGGACAGGCACTCTGCCTCGAAGATGAGGACTTCTGGACCGCGAAACGAGGCGCATGCTACGCCACGCTGTTCAGCTCTCAAAAGTCAGCGGTACAGCGCATATTGAATGTGAGAAGCGTGACAAACGGGGCTGGGTGACATTGCGCTACCAACCGGTGCTGCAGTTCTACTAAACTCCCCTTGTCAGCTTTGCTCGTGCGTTCCAGTCGTGTGTACCAGATGACTTATCAGATCGCACTTGGTAGTAGCTCTTGTCAATTGTTCGCTGCTATCCGCTTGGACCAGCACTCAATCCTAGTTCTGGCAATAACATACTTGACACATCGTCGAAGACGGGCGGATCATGAGGGATGGGCGAAAAATCAAAGTTGGGGGAGTTCTGGCGATGGATCGCTCCAAATCCCATTTGGGAGCTTGTCAAGTGGATCGGGGGGTCCTCAATGTTGACTTCCTTTGGCAAGTGATCGACGCCGAAATCCATCGCAGTTCAAAGGATTGGCTGCTCTGGGGCTTCATCTTCGCTGTGGGGTTAGCTCTTGCAGTGCTGGGAGAGTGGCGGCGACGAAAGGGAGTAGCTTGTCATCCGGCGGAGTCTGCAGTCAAGCCCGCATGGTCGGGATACGAAGTGAAACGGCTTGGCGGGAGGCGAATGCGCTTCAGAGCCATCTCGTCGACCTCGGTCGTAGCCTGGATGGTCTGTTCAATCCGCTACAGATTGACGCGTTTCGACTTGCCGAACGCCTCCAAGTCTTCTTGAAAGAACTCGGCCCATGTCCGCCGAATGCACCCCCCAAGGCAGGAGCAGACGAGCCAATCTTATCTATCATGCAAGAGACACATAAGGCACAGGGCCGTGGCTAAACAAATTGGCGCATCGTTTTATGTTGGATTTCAAGAGCGATGTTATGCGGTTAGGGTATCGCTTTGGGGAGATAGGCGTTCGATCCAGCGAGGTGGACGCGGTACTTCAGGAAAAGTATGAGTACCACCACATCGAGCGGCTTCCCACCGCGATACGCAAGATGGCCGCTGATCCGACACTCTACGCAATAGAGAAAGGATGAGCAAGAATGAAGCCCGAATACCACGAAGGCTCTGAAGCTTTAGCCAAATTCAACGAACTGGCAACGAAGCTCTTTCGCGCTCCCAAACCCGCAACGAAAGAGACTCCGAAGCCAGCGCCCAAACCGAAGGAAACCAGCAAGGGTTAGCGTTTGTGCTGACCACGCCCTTGCCGATCCTTAGTGTGAGGTGGCAGCGCCGATGCCGGTTAGCTCGTTGTAGGTCAACCGCCGACCAGCAACGTTGCCCATCATCTTCTCGAAGCGGTTCTGGTCGTTCATGCCCCTTGCGGTAGTTGTAGCGAAACGTCTGCTCATCCAATTAACGAAAGAGGTGGAAGGGCTCAACCGAAACGTAGGTGCCGTGCATGTTGCGCTTGAGCAAGCTCCAGAAGTTTTCGAGGCCATTGGTATGAATCCGACCATTCACATATTCGACAGCATGGTCTACGACCTGATGGGCGTACTGCCCTGCAAGACCCTCGTAGGAGAGGAGAAAGTCGGTGTACAGCGCCGATCCCGCCTCAACATGCTTCTTCACCTCGGCTTGCAGCGCATGCTTCTTGCGGTTAGGTACAACCGCGGTGACGACCTTGCCGCCGCGCTGGAAGATGCCCATCACGGCGACCTTGTCCTTGGTCCCGGTGCCAGTGATACGACGGGCTTTCTTCGCAACGTGCATGTTGCGAGCCTTGCCGCCGATGAAAGTCTCGTCCGCCTCGACCTCGCCAGTGAGCTTGACGGTGGAATCCTCATGCATGACCTGACGGATGCGATGCAATATGAACCAAGCCGACTTTTGGGTAACTCCGATGCTGCGGTGCATCTCGTAGCTAGAGACGCCGTTCTTGCAAGCACCGATCATCCAAATAGCCATCATCCACTTATCGAGGCCAAGGGGCGAATCCTCGAAAATGGTTCCGACCTTGAGGCTGAATTGCTTCTTGCACCCGTAGCACATCCAGATACGGCGCGTCTTGATAAAGGAGTGCTTCTCCGACCCGCAACGGGGGCAAGCTACCTTGCCGTCTGGAAAGCGAAGATTGAGCGCGTACTGGAAAGCACGGTCAGGATCGCTGAAGTAAACAATGGCTTCTTGCAGTGTGTGAGGGGCTTCCATGACCTGATACAAGACCGAATCGACCGATGTGTCAAGTATATTATTGCCCTAGTTCTGTGTGAACGCAGGCCATCTTCGTCTGCGGGTGTCAGGAAGAAGTGGTGCGGCTATCTGTTCATATTGTGTAAACACGTATTCCACACGGGCCTGATCGGACGTGAACGGTTCTCGAAGGTAGCAACGGTCAACAGCGCGGTCAAGATGTTGATGAGCTTCAAGCAGGTCAGCGGGCATCAAGAGCGGGTCATACAGCTCACCCAGGGTTGAGTCTGGGTATTGTGCACGGGCATCTAGGACCGCTTGCGCTCGCTCTTCAAACCGCGCCTTCTGAGTGTCTGCAGCCTGCACGGGCCACGGACCACGGAAAGTTATTGTAGACAAGCGAGTTAGAATAGCGGTAGTCCGATTTCAGTCGCCCCGCAACTCGCCTTACCCAAGCCATGTGCATTGCAGAAGTCAGTATCCCAAACACAAAGCTGTTAGCGCCAGCTACAAATTGTGTTGTGTTGCTGCAGATGACCTGAGAATCGACCATCGCCATTGGAATGTGCGTCCTTCTTTCTGAAGAGACCTCCGGAATGCCAAGATAGGCCGTTTCGGGTTGTGAGATTTGCCTGAAAGAGCCGGACGGTTTGCATAAGCTCTAGTTGAGGCGGCTTTGCTGTCGTCCCGAAAGGCGGTCACTGCTTCAAGGCGTCTCCTCACTTGCGGCATGCGGCGGAGCTGAACCGGAGTCGCATCGACTAGCCATAAGCAATAGCGAACGACGTTGTCTATAAAGCCCCGACCACTCATATAACGGCGTACGAGAGAGCCGCCTGAGGCTCTTCTTCTAAGAGAGCGCGCCGTTCTTCTTCGTAAGCGTTTGATCTTTCCATCTGGCGGAAGAGCGAACATAGTGCAGTGCTTGAGCTAAGTGTCCGCTTATTTTAGGTGGACACCTATTTGGCGTCAGTCGTTATGCCGGTGGTGTGAGTGGAGGG
>JAABUX010002809.1_pt1 | contig 23987 bp, 16 predicted proteins | sample 5561851 | NCBI WGS metagenome assembly JAABUX01 (sample SAMN10711883, study PRJNA513361) | rock metagenome | isolation source: Antarctica rocks | place: Antarctica: Victoria Land, Richard Nunatak red sandstone | collected 2016-01-03 | reverse complement strand
TGGGAAGGTGACCGCAACGCCGAGGGGAGTCGGGTGATCTGGCGATTCACGACGGAGGATGCTCGGATCAAGCTCAGGCATCTTTACCCACAAATTTAGCCCTGGTCGTCTAGTAGGGTGGGCCGGGGGGAACGGGGCCCACCATGCCGAACCCGGTGGGCCTCGTTTCCCCCGGCCCATCCCACCCGGATTGGGCGGGTTGGGATTTAACTATTGGCCCGGGTGTGCGTGTGGACCGGCACCCTGTCCGGGCTGACCGCTGGTCGCCGATCGCCGATCGCCTTCCCCAGCGTGATCTCCGTCCCGACGCCGCTCGTCGTGTACATCTCGACGAGGAGCGAGTGCCGCATCCGGCCGTCGACAATGTGCACCTTCCTGACGCCGGCGTCGAGGCTAGCCAGGCTGGCCTCGACCTTGGGGATCATCCCCCGGTCGATGACGCCGCGGGCGATGAGGTCGCGGCAGTCGTCGGGGGTGAGGCTGGGCAGGAGGCTCGCCGGGTCGCCGCGGTCGACGAGGATGCCGGGGGTGTCGGTCAGGAAGACGAGCTTCTCGGCCTTCAAGGCCATGGCGACGGCCGCCGCGGCGGTGTCGGCGTTGACGTTGAACAGGCCGTCGTCGCCCTCGTCCTCGGCCTCGGCGAGGGAGGGGAGGACGGGGACGACCCCGGCCAGGCAGAGGGCGACGATGGGCTCGGCGTCGACCTCGGTCACCTCGCCGACACGCCCCAGGTCGATCGGGTTCCCGTCGCCGTCGGGTAGCGTGAGCCGGCTGCCGAAGAGGCACTGGTGGGTCTTGTGGTGCAGGCCCGAGGCCCGGCCGCCGAACTTGCGGATGTGGCGGACGATGTCCTCGTTGATCTCCTCGGCCAGGACCCGGGCGACGATGGCGAGGGTGGCGTCGTCGGTGTACCGTCGACCCTGGACGAACCGGGCCTCCAGGCCCGCGCGTTCCATCGCGTGGGTGATCGCCTTGCCGCCGCCGTGCACGACCACCGGCCGCATCCCCACGGTCTGCATGAAGACGACGTCGACGAGCAGGGCGCGGAGCGCCTCGGGGTCTTCCATCACCGAGCCGCCGAGCTTGATCACCGTGAACTTGCCGTGGAACTGGCGGAAGTAGCCCAGCGCCTCGATCAGCACGTCCGCCTTGCGGATCGCTTCCTCATGCACGTCGCGGCCCCCGTCACGCCCGAGCGTCTGGCAAACCGCCATCTTTCCACCCCCGGGCCCCGCTTGTAAAGGACAAATTGCGCGATCGACCTGCTAAGATGTGATGAACCGGGCGAGTCGGCCCGTCCCCGCCCCCGGCCCCCTCGGAGTCCGCCGCGTCGTGGAAGCGCCCCGTCGGCCCGATCCCGCCGACCCCGAGTTCGACCCCGCGCCGGCCGCGACGGTCCGGCTCCGGGATTTCGACCCGATCGAGCATCAGCGAGTCCTGGTCAACCCGTTCCTGGCCGTCCTGGCGGTGGTGGCCTGGTGGCGGCTGGCAAGCTCGCTGTTCCGGGGGCCGTTCCCGCCGCTGGCCGTGCTCGCCGCGCTCGCGCTGGCCGCCTTGCCCTTGCTGGTCCAGTATCACTGCCTCGACTGCGGCCGGACCGGGATCTACGCCCGGCTCCGACGCCACGCCTGCCCCGGCGTCCAGGCCCGCTGGCGGGAAGGGCGGAGGTCGCGGCTGCCCTTCCCCCGAGCCCGGTCGCAGATGATCTTCTGGGCCTACGCGATCGGGTCGGCCGCGCTGCTCGCGGCCGTCGCCGGCCTGCCCGCGCCGCGGCGTTGACGATCGGCCCGGCGGATCGGCCGGGATTCGGGGATAGGTCGGCCCTCCCCGCGCCATTACCTGATTGACGGGACTTCGAGGATCGGGAGGGCCGGGACCGTGGCCAATCCGCAGGGACAGGGCGCCGCCGCCCGCCAGATCCGCGCGCTCTTCGACTCGGGGACGCTCGTCGGGATGGGCGACGGCGAGCTCCTGGAGCGGTTCGCGACCCGGCCCGGCGAGGTCGCCGAGCTGGCCTTCGCGGCCCTGGTCGAGCGGCACGGCCCGATGGTCCTCCGCGTCTGCCGGGCGAGCCTCCGCGACCCGCACGACTCCGAGGACGCCTTCCAGGCCACCTTCCTCGTCCTGGCCCGCCGGGCCGGGTCGCTCCGGGTGGTCGACTCGCTCGGCCCCTGGCTCCACGGCGTCGCCTGCCGGGTCTCGGCCGGGACGAGGGCGGCGGAGAATCGCCGGAGGGCCCACGAGCGCCGGGCGGCCGACGAGCGCGCGGCGTCCCGGGCCGGTCCGCCGCCGCCGGTCGACGACCTCGGCCCGGCCTTGCACGAGGAGATCGAGCGCCTCCCCGCCCGGTTCCGGGCGCCGCTGGTGCTCTGCTACCTGGAGGGCCTGACCCACGAGCAGGCCGCCGACCGCCTGGCCTGCCCGCTGGGGACCATCCGGAGCCGCGTGGCCCGCGGTCGCGAGCGGCTGCGCCGCGCCCTCGCCCGCCGCGGGCTCGCCCCCTCGGCGACGCCCGACGCCATCCCTTCGCCCGCCGTGCCCCCCACGCTGGCGCTCGCCGCGGTCCGGCTCGCCTCCCACCGGGCGGCGGTCGGGCTCTTCGAACGCTGGTCGATCCCCCTCCTGGAAGGAGTGTTGAAGCCGATGGCCCTGCACCCGATCAAGTCCGCCGCCCTGATCCTGCTCGCCTCCGGGACCCTCGCCCTCGGCCTGGGCGTCACCGCCGGCCAGGAGCCGAGGCCGCCCGGCGACGCCCCGCGGACGGCCCCCGACGAGGGGCGCTTCGCGGCGATGGAGCGACGCCTCCGCGACCTGGAGCAGAAGCTCAACGCCCTCGGAGGCCCCAGGTCGGCGACCCGCCCGGCCGGTCTCGACCCCCGGGCCGTCCTCCGCAAGATCCGCCCCCGCTTCGACGACACCCTGATCGAGAAGGTGCTCGTCTCGCCCGGCCAGGCCGTCAAGGAGGGCGACCCGCTCGTCGCGGTCAGGAGCTTCCAGCTCGCCGCCGCCCGGAACGAGTGCCGGGCCCGCTTCGTCCAGTGGGACCACGACCACAAGTACCTGGTGACCCGAGAGCCGCTGGCCAAGGAAGGTCGGATCACCCAGATCATCTGGACCGACACCCAGAACGACGAGAAGAAGAGCCGGCTCGATTACCTGATCTCGCGCGACAAGCTCGCCATTTACGGGATGACGGGCGGGCAGATCGACAAGCTCCTCGAAGGGTTGGGCGACGACACCAAGGCGATGGAGGCGGTCAACATCCTCACGCAGGACATCTCGCGGATGACCATCGTCTCGCCCGTCGACGGCCAGGTCGTCGAGGTCCCGGCCGAGCCCGACGACTTCTTCAACACCAAAGACGTCCTGCTCATCATCGCCACCCCGAAGCCCTGAGCCCTCGGCCGCCGAGGGCGGTCGATCGTCTCCGGCTCATCGCCGACCGGACCAGTCCCCTCAACATTCCGACCGCCCGCCCGAAAGAGGCGACTAACGGGCCGAGGCCGGAGGCGATGATCTCCTCGGGGGACCGCCGCCCGGACCCCGGCAGGGCTCGCCAAGGTTCCGTAGGTTGGATGAAATCCACCAATCCCTCGATCGGGCCCGAGCCTTTGGTGGCTTGCATCCACCCAACGTAAGACTGGGCATCTGGTGGCTTCGGGGACAGGGTAGGAGACCTGGCGGGAACCGTCGGTTGGGTTCGTTTTTCCAGGAGGGGGATGGCAGAGCCAGTCACGCCGTTGGGTTCGTTTCTCCCGACCCCGAAATCCGGCCCTCGGCCGCTCGCAAGTCCTCTCCAGTTCACGGTATAGGTTCGGTTCTGGCGAGACCGATTTGGAGCGGGCCCCGGCCGCCCGGGGGACTCTGTCGCTTGACATCCGATCGCGGCCGAGAGAACAATTGACGTCCCCTGCCGATTTCGCGGCGATCCGCGGGGCCGGCATTGAGCGGCGACGGGGCGTCGACCCGCCCGGCCCGCCCCCGTGCCGCCGACCCGCCCGCGATCCGGTGACGACGCCGTCCCGCCCCCGAGTCCTCCCGCCGCCCGCCGGACGTCCTTGCCCCTCGGCCCTCAGCGAGACGACCCAGCGATGATCACAGCCGCGCGATCGACCGCCCAAGACCTGCTGGACGAGATCCTGGCCGAGCGGATCATGATCCTCGACGGCGCGATGGGGTCGATGATCTACGCCCACGAGCCGACCGAGGAGGATTACCGGGGCTCGCGGTTCGCCCGGCACTCGCACCTGCTCCGCAACTGCACCGAGATCCTGGCCCTGACCCAGCCGAAGATGATCGAGGACATCCACCGCGCCTACCTGGAGGCCGGGGCCGACATCATCGAGACCGACACGTTCAACAGCAACGCCCTCTCGATGGGCGAGTTCGGGCTCGACGAGCACGTCCGCGAGCTCAACGTCCAGGCCGCCAAGATCGCCCGCCGCGCCGCCGACGCCTACACGCGCAAGACGCCCGGCAAGCCCCGGTTCGTCGCCGGGAGCATCGGGCCGACCAAGAAGCAGCTCTCGATGGGCATCGGCGACGACCCGTCGCGTCGCGACGTCACCTATGGCCAGATGGTGGCCAACTACAAGGAGCAGATCGCCGCGCTGGTCGAGGGGGGCGTCGACCTCCTCCTGCCGGAGACCTCGTTCGACACCCTGGTGATGAAGGCCTGCCTCTTCGCGATCGACCAGTACTTCGAGGAGACCGGCAACCGGCTCCCGGTGATGATCTCGGGCACGGTCTTCGACAGCGGGCGGACGCTCTCGGCGCAGCCGATCGAGGCGTTCTACCTCTCGGTCTCGCACTTCGACGCGCTGAGCGTCGGCCTGAACTGCGCCATCAGCGTCGACCAGATGCGGCCGGAGATCGAGAGCCTCTCGGCGATCAGCCGGTCGCGGGTGAGCTGCTACCCCAACGCCGGCCTGCCCGACGGCTTCGGCGGGTTCCTCGGCGACCGCGAGCACACGGCCCGGACCCTCGGCGAGTTCGCGCGCAACGGCTGGCTCAACCTCGTCGGCGGCTGCTGCGGGACCACGCCCGACTGGATCTCGTCCATCGCCGAGGCCGTCGAGGGGGTCAGGCCCCGGTCGGTCCCCGACACCCCGGTCCCCGCCGCCTACAGCGGGAGCATGCCGCTGATCGTCCGGCCCGAGGCCAACTTCCTGATGGTCGGCGAGCGGACGAACATCACCGGCTCGCGCAAGTTCGCCCGCCTGATCCGCGAGGAGAAGTTCGAGGAGGCCGTGGCCGTCGCCCGCGAGCAGGTCGAGGCCGGCGCCAACATCCTTGACGTCAACGTCGACGAGGGGATGATCGACGGCGAGGCGGCGATGAACCGGTTCCTCAACCTGGTCTCGGCCGAGCCGGGCGTCCAGGAGGTCCCGGTGATGGTCGACAGCTCGAACTTCGCCGTGATCGAGGCCGGGCTGAGGTGCGTCCAGGGCAAGCCGATCGTCAACTCGATCAGCCTGAAGGAGGGCGAGGCGAAGTTCCTGGAGCAGGCCCGCAAGGTCCGCCGCTACGGCGCCGCGGTGGTGGTGATGGCGTTCGACGAGGAGGGCCAGGCGGTCACCAGGGACCACAAGGTCGCCATCTGCGAGCGGGCGTTCAAGCTCCTCACCGAGGAGGTCGGGTTCCCGGCGTCGGACATCATCTTCGACGCCAACATCCTGACCGTCGGCACCGGGATGGAGGAGCACGCCAACTACGCGGTCGAGTTCATCGAGGCCGTCCGCGAGATCAAGAGGCGGCTGCCCGGGTGCAAGACCAGCGGCGGCGTCTCCAACGTCTCGTTCTCGTTCCGCGGCAACGACACGGTCCGCGAGGCCACCAACGCGGCGTTCCTGTACCACGCCATCAACGCCGGGCTCGACATGGGGATCGTCAACCCCGCGCAGCTCGAGGTCTACGACGAGATCCCCAAGGATCTCCTCGAACGGGTCGAGGACGTCCTGCTCAACCGCCGGCCCGACGCCACCGATCGCCTCACCGAGTTCGCCGAGACGGTCAAGAAGAAGGGCAAGAAGGCCGAGACCAAGGCCCTGGCCTGGCGCGAGGGGGGCGTCGAGGAGCGGCTCCAGCACGCCCTGATGCACGGGATCACCGACTTCATCGACGCCGACACCGAGGAGGCCCGCCGCAAGCTCGGCAAGTCGCTCGAGATCATCGAGGGGCCGCTGATGGCCGGGATGAACGTCGTCGGCGACCTCTTCGGCTCGGGCAAGATGTTCCTGCCCCAGGTGGTCAAGAGCGCCCGGGTGATGAAGAAGGCGGTGGCCTACCTCGAGCCGTTCATGGAGGCCGAGAAGGTGGCCGCGGGCGGCGTCGGCGGCGGGCGCAAGGCGCGCGGCAAGGTCCTCATCGCCACGGTCAAGGGGGACGTCCACGACATCGGCAAGAACATCGTCGGCGTCGTCCTCGGCTGCAATGATTACGAGGTCATCGACATCGGCGTGATGGTCCCCTGCGAGAAGATCCTCCGGGCGGCCCGCGACCACGACGTCGACATGATCGGCCTCTCGGGGCTGATCACGCCGTCGCTCGACGAGATGGTCCACGTCGCCAAGGAGATGCAGCGCGAGGGGTTCACCATGCCGCTCCTGATCGGCGGGGCCACCACCAGCGCCAAGCACACCGCGGTCAAGATCGCCAACCACTACAAGGGGCCGGTCGTCCACGTCAAGGACGCCTCGCGGAGCGTCGGCGTCGTCGACCGCCTGAACCGGCCCGAGGCCCGGCCCGAGATCGACCGCGAGAATCGGGCGATGCAGGAGAAGGAGCGCGCCGCCTTCGCCAAGAAGGTCCGGCGCAAGCTCGTCCCCTACGCCGAGGCCCTCCGCCGCCGCTACGCCCCCGACTGGTCGACGGCGGCGATCGACGTCCCGGCGTGGCTCGGGCCCCGGGTCCTCGAAGACGTCCCGCTCGGCGAGATCGTCCCGTTCATCGACTGGTCGCCCTTCTTCATGGCCTGGGAGCTGAAGGGGAAGTACCCGGCGATCCTCCGCGACCCCGTCGTGGGCAAGGTCGCCACCGAGCTCTTCGCCGACGCCAAGGCCCTGCTCGACCGGGTCGTCGCCGAGAAGCTGTTCCGGGCCCGCGGCGTCTCCGGCTTCTTCCCGGCCAATTCGGACGGCGACGACATCATCCTCTATACGGACGACTCGCGCACGGCCGAGCGCGGCCGGATTCACGCGCTCCGCCAGCAATGGGAGCGCGAGGGGCAGAAGGACTTCCGGAGCCTGGCCGACTACGTGGCGCCCGTCGCCTCGGGCCGGGCCGACTACATCGGCGCCTTCGCGGTGACCACCGGCCACGGCGCCGACGAGCTGGCCCGCCGGTTCGAGGCCGACCACGACGACCCCGGCGCGATCATGGCCAAGGCCCTGGCCGACCGCCTGGCCGAGGCCTTCGCCGAGATGCTCCACCGCCGCGCCCGCCGCGACTGGGGCTACGGCGTCGACGAGGCCCTCGCCCCCGAGGACCTCATCGAGGAGCGCTACCGCGGCATCCGCCCCGCCCCCGGCTATCCCGCCTGCCCCGACCACACCGAGAAGCGGGCGATCTGGGACCTCCTCGCCGTCGAGCCGTCGACCGGGATCTGGCTCACCGAGAGCCTCGCCATGCACCCCGCCGCCTCCGTCAGCGGGCTCTACTTCGCCCACCCCGGGGCCCGCTACTTCGCCGTCGACCTCATCACCAAGGACCAGGTCGAGGACTACGCCCACCGCAAGGGGATGCCCCTGGCCGAGGCCGAACGGTGGCTCTCGCCCAACCTGGGCTACGAGCCGGCCTGAGTTCGCCGCGGTGGCCTGGGCGGCTTCGGCCCCGATCTTGCTCGGTAATCCCCGGGGGGCCGGCCGCGGCCCTTCGTATAATCGAGGCGGGCTGACGACGGGGTCGCCAGTCGAGGGCCGGAGCATCCACCCCGGGAATCGAGGCTCAACCATGATCCGTCGCGTCGCGTCCGTCCTGATCGCCGGCGGCCTGGCGTCCCCCTGGGCCTCGGCCCAAGGCCCCGCGAGCCCGGCCCCGGCCCCGTCGTCGTCATCGGGAGCGGCGGCCGGCAATGTCGGCAACGGGCGATCCTCGTTCTCCGAGCCGATCACGACCGACCCCTCGCACCCGAACTACCACGCGGGGGCCCATTGGACGATCATCCGCCACAACCCGCTGCCCCGCCGGGCCTCCTCGAATTCTTACGACCCGTACCAGGAGCGATCTTCGGGGGGCTACTCGTCGCCGTCCCAGTCGGGCTACTCGACGGGCGGGGTCGGCCGCTTCGCCGAGTACTACGACCAGAACACCCCGCGCGGCCAGGTGGACCAGCACCCCGTCCCGGTCGCCCGGTTCGACAGCGGCGGCGGCCCCGACCGCGCCGAGCAGATCGCGGCGCAACAGAATGGTCAGGCCCGGGACCGCAACCTCCAGAACACCATCAACACCTACGGTCGACCTTACGGCGCCTATGGCGTGGGCTTCGGCTACGGCCTGGGACTCGGCGGCGGCCGGCTCTACACCTATCCGTACTGAATCGCCCGCGGGGCGGACGCCCGCCCCGCTGACGGCGACCGTCCGGGATCGAGGATGGTTCATGGGTGATGGATGATGGCCGATCGTCGGGGGAGGCTGACGGATTGCCGCCTTGGGGGAACGATCGGCCTCTTCTCAACCATCGGCCATGAATCTCCACCTCCTTCGTGGTTGATTCCCGGCCGGTCAGTCTTCCTCGATCCCCGCGCGGGAGCGGGCCCAGCGGTCGACGAGGTTCTGCTGGACGTTGGGGGGGGCGGGCTCGTAGGAGCGGAACTCCATCGTGTAGCTGCCCCGGCCGCCGGTCATGCTCTTGAGGTCGGTGGCGTAGCGGAGCGTCTCGGCCAGGGGGGCGGTCGCGTGGATTGCCTGCTGGCCGCCGGGCAGGGCCTCCATGCCGGTGATGTGGCCGCGGCGGGTGGCCAGGTCGGCCGAGATGTCGCCGAACTTCTCGAACGGGGCGACGATCTCCAGCATGACGATCGGCTCCAGCAAGGTCGGCCGCGCCGCGGCGAACGCCTTGCGGAACGCGGCGGCCCCGGCCGTCTTGAACGCCTGCTCGGAGCTGTCGACGGCGTGGTGCGAGCCGAAGAAGACCTCGACCTCGACGTCGACGACCGGATTGCCCGAGACCACGCCCTTCTCCAACTGCTCGCGGACCCCCTTCTCCACGGCCGGGATGAACTGGCTGGGGATGACGCCCCCCTTCACGGCGTCGACGAAGGCGAACCCCTCGCCCCGGGCCCGGGGGCGGACGCGGATCTGGACGTCGGCGAACTGGCCTCGGCCGCCGGTCTGCTTCTTGTGGCGGTGGTGCGCCTCGGCCTCGCCGGCGACCGACTCCAGGTAGGGGACGTGCGGGACGTGGGTGTTGATGTCGAGCTTGTACCGGGTCTTGAGCCGGTTCTGGATCACGTCGAGGTGCAGCTCGCTCATCCCCGAGATGACCAGCTCGTGGGTCTGCGAGTCGCGGCGGAAGGTGAAGGTGGGGTCCTCGTCGGCGATCCGGGCGAGCCCGGCGGAGATCTTCGGCTCGTCCTCGCGGGCCTTGGGCTCGACGGCGCGGGGGACCATGGGCGTCGGGAAGTGGATCGGGTTGAGGGCCAGGCGGGGGGTATGGCCATTGGCGGCCACGGTCACGGTGTCGGAGATGTGGAGGTCGTCGAACTTGGGGATGGCCACGATGTCGCCGGCGATCGCCTCCTTGACCTCTTCCTGGGCCTTGCCCTGGAGCCGGTAGAGGTGGCCGGGCTTGCTGGTCTTGCCGGTCCTGAGGTTGACCAGCGTGCTGTCGTGGGTCATCCGCCCGGAGTGGATCCGGAGGACGCTGAGCTTGCCGACGAAGAGGTCGTTGGTGGTCTTGAAGACCTGGGCGACGAGGTCGCCCTCCTCCAGGGGTTGGAGCTCGATCTCGTCGTCCCCGGCGACCTTGTGGCCGAAGCGGTGGACCTCGTCGGGCTTCAGGCTGATCTCGGCGAGGAGGTCGAGCATCTCGCGGACGCCGAGGCCCTTGCGGGCCGAGACGCAGGCCACCGGCACGAGCTGGCCGGCGAGGATGGCGGCATGGGCGGCGTCGCGGAGGGTCTCGGGCGGGATCGTCTCGCCTTCGAGGTAGCGCTCCATCAGGATCTCGTCGGTCTCGACGATCTGCTCGACGACCATCCGATACGCCTCGGCCGGCGCCATCGGGCAGCCCTCGGGGGCGTCCCCGGGCGGCCCGAGGACGTCGACGACGCCGGAGAAGCCGGCCCCCTGGCCCACCGGCACGAAGAACGGCACGCATCGCGGGCCGAACGCCTCGCGGATCTCGCCGAGGACGCGGGAAAAGTCGGCGCCGTCGGCGTCCATCTTGGTCACGGCGATCAGGCCGCCGAGGCGGAGCCGCGTGGCCTCGGAGACGATCCGGCGGGTGTTGGTCTCGATCCCCGAGGTGGCCGCGACGGTCATCACCACGTTCTCGACGGCGGCCAGGGCGCTGAGGGCGTGGCCGATGAAGTCGGGGTAGCCGGGCGAGTCGATCAGGTGGACCTGCTTGCCGGCCCATTCGCAGTGGAGCGGGTGGCAGTCGATGGTGAAGTGGCGGCGTTTCTCCTCGTCCTCGGAGTCGGAGAGGCTGGTCCCGTCGTCCACCGAGCCCCGGCGCCCGGTGGCCCCGGCGGCGTAGAGCAGGGCGTCGGCCAGGGTGGTCTTGCCCGACGCCCCGTGTCCGGCCAGGGCAATGTTGCGGATATCGGCGATGTGATAGGTCGTGGTCATGGCGCCTCCCCCAAGGTTTGAGCTTGGTGATCTCGCCCGACCGGCGACCGCGGCACCCGAGAATTGGGAGCAGGGAGAAGTGAGGGAGCAAGGCGGGTCACGAGGCCCGCGTCAGGGTGCCGTGGAACGGTCGCCGGCGCGTTCCCGCGCCTCGATGAGCCGGAAACGCCCTTCGTACAAGGCTCGTCCGACGATACAGGCGGCGACCGGCAGGGTCGCCAGCGCCGCCAGGTCTTCGAGCCGGGCCACGCCGCCCGACGCCGTCACCGGCGTCCTGAGGCGTTCGGCCAGGGCCCGCGTCGATTCCAGGTTGGGCCCTTCGAGCATCCCGTCGCGGGCGATGTCGGTGTAGATCACGCCGGCCAGCGGCAGGTCGTCGAACCGGAGGGCCAGGGTCGCGGCGTCGACGGAGGAGACCTCGAGCCACCCCCCCGTCGCCACCCGGCCGTCCCGGGCGTCGAGCCCCAGGATCAGCCGGCCGGGATACTTCGCGGCCATCGAGGCGAACCAGGGCGGGTCCTCCAACGCCCGGGTCCCGACGATCACGCGGTCGAGCCCGGCGTCGAGCCAGGCCGCGATGGTGGGCTCGTCGCGGACGCCCCCGCCGAGCTGGCAGGGGACCTTGACCCGGGCGAGGATCGCCCGGACCGCGTCGCCGTTGACGGGCCGGCCGTCCTTGGCGCCGTCGAGGTCGACGAGGTGGATTCGCGAGGCCCCTTCCGACTCCCAGCGGGCGGCCATCGCCGCCGGGTCGTCGCCGAAGACCGTCTCCCGGGCGTAATCCCCCTGGCGGAGCCGGACGCACCGCCCTCCTCTCAGGTCGATGGCGGGGACGACTTGCATGATTTCTTCACCCGATCCTCGGCGAGACCTCGCACTCCCCGGATCGTAGCCCCGTGCGCCGGGCCCCGCAAGGGCCAAGTCCCGCCCTCGGGCGTTGCGGGGCGGGGCGGCTCCCCTTTACGATCGAGGGGGACGGCGCGTCGCCGAATCCCCGCCGCGAGGAGGCCCCGAATCACCGACGATTTGCGAGACGACCCGGCCGCCGGGGCCGGGGTCCCGAGGCCCCCGGGCCTCTGGACGCGCGACCTGCCCGTCGAGGCGGTCGGCCTCTGGCTGGCGGCGCGGAAGGTGCCCCTGGCCCTTGGGGTCGGCATCGTGACCCGGCTGGCCCAGTATCTCTATGACCGCCCGTACTGGCTGGACGAAGGGTCGTTGGTCGCCAACATCCGGGGGCTGACACCGGCCGGCTTCTTCGGGCCGCTGGGCAACAGCCAGCTCGCCCCGCCGGGGTTCCTGGTGGCGTCGTGGGCGGCGATGGGTGCGCTGGGGGATTCCCGGCTCGCGATCCGGCTGGTCCCGCTGCTGGGGGGGATCGCCTCGCTGTTCCTGCTCCGGGCGGTGGCCCGCCGCTGCCTGCCCGACCGGGCCGTCTGGCTGGCCGTCGCCCTGTTCGCGGTGGCCAACGACCCGATCTATTTCGCGTCGGAGGCCAAGCAATACTCGACCGACATCGCCGCGGCCCTGGCCTGCACGCTCCTGGCGCTGACGCTGGGCGCGGGGCCCTTGTCGGCGGGGCGGGCGGCCGTCCTGGCGGCCTCCGGCGCGGCGGTGGTCTGGTGCTCGCACCCGGCGATCTTCGTCCTGGCGGCGGTCGGAGTCGTCGGCCTGGGGCGGGCGTTGGCGACGCGCGACGGGCGCTCGGCCGGCTGGTGGATGGCGGCGGGGCTGGCCTGGGTGGCGAGCTTCGCGGGCGTGCATGCCGTGGCGATGGACCAGCTCGACCACCGGGGGTCGATGTGGGCGTTCTGGGAATTCGCCTTCCCGCCGATCCCGCCGCGATCCGCCTGGGACCTCACCTGGCCCGTCCGCCGGATCGCGTTCCTGTTCGTCAGCCCGCTCAACTTCGACGCCCCGTTCGGCCCGAGGCTCTCGATGCTCCCGGCCTTCGGGCTGGCGATCCTCGGCGCCGTCCGGCTCGCCAGGGCCGACCGCGGCCGGGCCTTGGTCCTGATGTTGCCGGGCGGTTTCGCCTTCCTCGCGTCCTGCCTGCGGCTCTACCCGTTCCACGGGCGGCTCCTCCTGTTCCTGACCCCGACGCTCCTTATCGCGGTGGCCGCCGGGCTCGACCGCGTCCGCGAGGTCCGGGGCCGCGGCCCCGCCTATCTCGCCCTGCTGGCGATGACCCTCGGGATGCCGGCCGCGACCGCCGGCTACCGGCTGACCGCCCCGCGCGACCGCGATGACGCCAACCCGGTCGGCGACCTCCGCCCCGGGGCCCTCGACCCTATCCGGTTCCCGCTCTGAGCGGCGGGGATCGAGGACGGATGGCTGACGGCTGATGGCCGAGGGAAGGCCGATCGTACGGAGCAGGGTGGGAAAATTCGCCATTTCAGATCCCGGATTTCAAATTGCAAAGCGAAGCTCCAAGACGCTCTGCAATCCTGAAATCTGCGATCTGAGATCCCGGACGAGAGGACCCGATTCCGCATCATTCCCCGGGAGCGGCGTCATCCGCCTTCCCCGCGATTGACGACCCATCACTCATCAATCATTCCCCGTCCGGTTCCCGCACCGAGGCGGAAGCGATCAGAGCCGGGCGAAGTTGGCGTACATGGCCAGCCCGACGCCTTGGCTCTTCTCGGGGTGGAACTGGGTGGCCATCAGGTTGTCGCGCCAGACCACGGCGGCGAAGGGGCGGGGGTAATCGGCCTCGGCCGCGACGTCGGAGGGGTCGGCGGGCCGGGCGTAATAGGAGTGGACGAAATAGACCGAGGGGTCCGGCCCGAGCCCTTCCAGGAGCGGGGCGGGCCGGCGGATATCCAGGGTGTTCCAGCCCATGTGGGGGACCTTCAGGCCGGGCTCGGGGGTGAACCGGACGATCCGGCCGGGGAGCAGGCCGAGCCCCCGGTGCTCGCCGTCTTCCTCGCTGACGTCGAAGAGGAGTTGTAGGCCGAGGCAGACGCCCAGGCAGGGCTTGCCGGCGCGGGCGGCCTCGGAGAACGCCGCGCCCAGGCCGGTCCGGTGCAGCTCGGCGATCGCGTCGGCGAACGCCCCCACACCCGGGAGGATCACCTTCGACGCCCGCCGGACCTCGTCCGGGTCGGACGTGACCGTCGCCCCGTGGCCGACGGCCTCCAGCGCCTTCTGGACGCTCCGGAGGTTGCCCATCCCATAATCGATGATGGCGATCATGTCGCGCCTCGGCCCGCGGTCGTGCCCGATCGAAACCGCCAAGATACCAGAGATCGCCGCCCCGGTCAGCGTCCGGAGTCGACGAGCAAGGCCGGGCGGACCCGTCGGGAGCCGCCCGGCCTCGAAGTTCGATCATCGCGACGACCTCGGCCTCAGCGGGCCGCGACCGGGGCGCCGGCCGGGGCGACCGGGGCCGCCGCGGCGGGGGCGACGGCCGGGACCGGCGGGGCCGGAGCTTGGGCCTGGGCCGCGCCCGGGTTGGCGATCGGCTGGCCGTTGGGGGTCAGGACGACCCGCATCCAGCCCGAGGGGTCGAGCGGGGAAACCTGGCCGATGTCGAAGCCCTGGAGCTTCACGTTGGCCAGCGGGGCCTTGATCGGCACCTGCTGGAGCTTGGTCCGGAACCCGGCCAGCGCGATGTTGGCCTGGAACGGGCCCATCGTCGTCGGGGCGTTCTCGTCGTCGCCGATCGTCTGGACCTTGCTGCCGGGGCCCCAGACGAGGTCCTCGACCTTCGCGTCGAACTCGAGCGGCTTGCCCGGCTCGCGGGCCGGGACGGAGAAGGAGAGGACGAACTCGGCGTTGGGCACGAGGAACCGGAGGACCTTGGCGTTGCCACCCAACAGGCCGCCGGCGGGCGCGGGGACCTCCATCTGGAAATCGCGGACGAGGACGACCAGGAAGCCGCGCTGGTCGGCGGCGAACTCGGGCGGGACGGACGGCTTCTTGATCCGGAGGGCGGTGACCTTCGGATTGTTGGCGGCCCGGGCCTCCTCGATCTGCTTGAGGAACTCGGGGTAGGCGACGTTCTTGCCCACCGTCACGCCCTCCTTGGGCGGGGCGTTGGGGTCGGTCGCCTTGGTGACGACCATCACGTTCTCGACGTCGCGGGCCTGGTCGCCCGCCAGGAGCCCGGCGACGACGTTGGACATGATCGAGCCGAGATGGACGTCGACCGAGACGCCCGACTCGGGCACCGCCAGCGCCGGGGGCTGCGGCATGTCGGCGCCCAGGGCGTCGGCGAACCGGGCGTGGCCGATCGTGCCGCCGACCAGGGCGTTCGTCGGTCGGGAGCGGAGCGTCAGCCCGGTCACCCGGAAGTCCTGGATGGCGAGCGTGTCGTTGCCGACGAGGACCCGGCGGAGCTTGGCGTTCTGCTCGGCCTCGGCCGCCGGGACGCGCTCGGCGGCCTCGGCGTTCGACCCGTCGACGACCCCCTGGGCGATCTTGGGATAGGCCTGCTGCTGGATTTTCTCCGTCAGCTTCTCGCGATTCAGGCCGAGGATCGCCAGGACCCCGCGGGCCAGCCCCTTGCCGGCGATCGGCATCGCCCCGACCGCCGCCCCGATGGCGTGGGACGAGGCCGGCGAGAGCGAGAGGCCGGTCGAGGGCCGGAGGATCGCGGTGATCGTCAGCTCGGGCGCGTCGCTCGACGTCGCCCCGAACTGATACAGCTTGGCGACCTTGCGCCCCTTGCGGTCCTGCTGGAGCTGCTGCTGGAAGTCGGTGATCGGGGTGACGGTGCTCGCCAACTGCTTGTTGTAGAAGGCGATCCCCTCGTCGCTGGGGATCAGCCCGAAGCCGGTCTTCGGCCCGGCGGTCACCTGCGAGACGTAGCCGTTGCGGTAGATCGGCCCCGAGGTGACCACGTTCTGCGACAGGAACGGCGCGAGCGAATACACATCGGCCGAGACGTCGAGATTGGGCAGGCTATACAGGCCGACCACCGAGGACTGAAGCTCGGCGGAGTAGAACCAGTTGATCGACCGGTTCGTCGACCGCAGGGCGGCCAGGACGCCGGTCAGCCGCTTCAGGGCGGCCCGGCGGGCCTGCACGGTCTTGGCCCCCTCGTAGGAGGCCAGGGCCGAGGCGAGGTCGTCGCCGACGAACTTGACCCAGCGTTGATGGTTCGCGGCGGAGTCGGGCGACGCGGCCTTCTGGCCCTCGACGAAGTCGACCAGCCGGCGCTCGGCCCAGGCGATCCGGATCCTCGGGGCCAGCCACTCGTCGAGCGCCCCGCGGACCTTGATGATGGGGGTCCAGGCGACGCCCCAGAGCGCCAGGTCCATCTGGTGCAGGCGGTTGAGCGAGGCCAGACGCGCCTTGTCGTCGGCCGCGGCGGCGTAGCTGGCGAGCTCGCCGTTGAGGGCGTCGAAGAAGGTCCTCCAGCCGGCCGCGGCCGGCGGGATGGTCGCGCCCGGCTGGTCCCAAACCCGGGTGATCTCGGCGATGGAGCGGCCGACGGCGTGGAAGCTCGGGGCCGCCTTGGAGGCGTTCAGGGGCGGGGGCGGGGCGGCGTCCTGGGCACGCGGGGCGGCGCCCGGGGCGATCCCGGCCCCGCAGAACGCCAACAGTAGCAAGCCGGTCTGGCGTCTCATGCATCCTCCGGTTGTCGCGAGCGGATCGTGGGGAGAGTCGAGCCGACCCTTCTCCAATACATCGCGAGATTTATGGTCGGGAAATCAAGGCTTTCGTCGCCCGGAGCCGGCGGCCCGGGCGGTTGTTCCGAGGATTCGGAAAGCCCACGCGAGGTGGGCCGATTTTCGCTCGACCGGCCGGGCCACGCCGGGCCGTCGATCGCCGGTCGCGCCGGTCGGGGGCAAGTCGGGAGTCGTCAGAGTCAGCACGACTTGTGCCAATCGCCCAGGCCGGCGACTCGCCCGAAGGCGGATCTCGGCCCATCTCCCGGCCCCGGCGAAGCGGGCGGAACGTCGGGACAAACCGCCGTCGGCTTTGTTACAATCGTGCCGGGCATGCCGCCCACCCGTCCCGGGCGACGGGCCGCGCGGCGGGGTCCTGCCCGCTTCCTCATTCATCATCGATCCGACCGAATCTCCTGCCGGAGGAGTCCGATGCATCGTACGATCCGTCTTGGCCTCGCGCCGGCCGCGTTGCTCATCGCGGCGCTGTCCGGCTGCGAGCGGGCGGCGCCGGGCGTCCCGCCGGCCACGAGGCCCCCCGCCGCCGCCTCATCGGCCGGCGCCGGGGCGGAGAAGCCGGCCCCGAAGCCGAAGGTCGCGCTCGTCGGCGACCGCGAGGCCGGCGTGGTCGCCCCCCGGGTCGCCCGGCAGGCGACGCCTCAAGAGCCCAGCCCGTTCCGGTTCGCCGAGGTCGCGCAGGCCTCCGGGATCGACTTCCGCCACTTCTCCGGGATGACCGAGGCGCGGCACTTCCCGACCGCCAACGGCTCGGGCGTCGCCTTCCTCGACTACGACAACGACGGCAGGCTCGACGTCTACTACGCCTCCGCCACCCTCCTGCCCCTGGGGACCGCCCGGAGCGGGCCGAACCGGCTCTACAGGAACCTGGGGGGCGGCAAGTTCGCCGACGCCACCGAGTCGTCCGGCCTCGGCTTCGCGGGCTTCTGCCACGGGATCATCGCCGGCGACGTCGACAACGACGGCGACCAGGACGTCTTCCTCTGCAACTACGGCCCCAACGCCCTCTTCCTCAACAACGGCGACGGCACCTTTCGCGACGCCAGCAAGGCCGCCGGCGTCGACCGCCCCGGCTGGTCCTCCGGCGGGGCCATGCTCGACTACGACGGCGACGGCGACCTCGACATCTACGTCGCCAACTACGGCACCTGGAAGCTCCCCGACGACGACGTCTTCTGCGGCGACAGGGCCAACAACATCCGCTTCTACTGCTCGCCGCGGACCATCAAGACCACCAAGCACTTCCTCTACCGCAACAACGGCGACGGCACCTTCACCGACGTCTACGACCAATTCCTCGTCGACACCTCGGGCGCCAAGGTCCCCGGCCGGGCCGACGGCCACGGCTTCGGCGTGGTCACCGCCGACATCGACGGCGACGGCAAGATCGACATCTACGTCGCCAACGACATGAACCCCAACTTCCTCTTCCTCAACCGCGGCGACGGCACCTTCGAGGACGCCACCGAGTCCTCCGGCGCCGCCTACGACGAGCGGGGCCAGGCCCAGTCGGGAATGGGGGTCGACGCCGAGGACGTCGACAACGACGGCGACCTCGACCTGATCGCCTCGAACTTCTCGTTCGAGTACAACACCCTGCACCTGAACCTCGGCAAGGCCTCGTTCATGGACGTGACCCCGATGTACGGCCTGGCCGCCGACACGCTCCCCTACGTCGGCTGGGGGATCGGCCTCGTCGACCTCGACGGCGACGGCTGGCCCGACTGCTTCGTCGCCAACGGCCACGTCGACAACAACCGCAAGGACGCCGGCCAGGACGCCGAGTACGCCGAGCCCCCCCTGCTCCACCGCAACGTCGCGGGCCGGAACGGCCAGGGGCGACGCTTCCAGCTCTCGACCCGCGACGTGGGGCCGTACTTCGCGACCCGGCACGTCGGCCGGGGGGCCGCCTTCGGCGACTTCGACGACGACGGCGACGTCGACATCGCCGTCAACCACAAGGACGGGCCCGCCGGCCTCCTCCGCAACGACACGCCCGCCGCCAACAACCGCTGGGTCCGGCTCCAGCTCGTCGGCACCAGGAGCAACCGCGACGCGATCGGGGCCAAGGTCACCCTCGAACTCGACGGCCGGACCGTGGTCCGCCAGCGCAAGGGGGGTTGCAGCGTCTTCTCGGCCAACGACCCCCGCCTGACCATCGGCCTGGGCCCCGCGGCCGAGGTCCGCAAGCTGACCGTCCTCTGGCCCTCCAGGGCCGTCACCACCCGCGAGCACGTCCCGACGAACCAGGCCCACCGGATCGTCGAGGGGGAGTAGGCGCATGTTGAGGACGAAGGCGGAGGCGGCCGACGGCGATCCGGCCCCGGCCGCGGCCCGGCCCCGATGGCCCCACCGGGCCGCCGTCGGGGTGGTCGCGGCGGTCGCCCTCGGCGGCTTGGTGGCGGTCGCGTGGCCCTCGACCGACGCCGAGACGCTCTGGAAAGAGGCCAGGGCGGAGTTCGAGGCCCGGCGGTTCGACCGCGCCGAGGCCCTGATGCGGCGCGTGGGCAAGCTCCGCGCGCCGACCCCGCTCGACTCGACCCTCCGGGCCCAGTTGGCGATGGCCGCCGACCGCAACGAGGAGGCCCTCGTCGACCTCGCCCGCGTGCCCGACGACCACCCGATCGCCCCGCAGGCGAGGCTCCAGGCCGGCCAGATCGAGCTCCGCCGGAACCGCTTCGTGGCGGCCGAGGCGCTGTTCCTGAGGGCCCTGGCGATCGACCCCCGGCGGGTCCAGGCCCGCCGCGAGCTGATCTACATCTACGGGATGCAGCTCCGTCGGCCCGAGCTCAACGCCGCCTTCCGGGTCCTCGCCGAGCAGGCCCAGTTGACCTACCCGGAGGCCTTCCTCTGGTGCCTCGCGCGTGGGGTGACCTGGGAGGCGGCCGAGATCGTCGAGACCCTCTCGCGCTGCCTGGCGGCCGACCCGGCCGACCGCTGGGCCCGGCTGGGCAAGGCCGAGGGGCTCCGCGAGCTGAGCCGGCTCGACGACGCCGAGGCGACCCTGGCCCCCCTGCCCGAGTCCGACCCCGACGCCCGGGCCGCGCGGGTCCGCCTGGCCCTGGCCCGGGGCGACGACGACGCGGCCGAGGCGCTCCTGGCCGGCGGCCCCGCCGACCACCTCGGCCTGGCCCTGCTCCGCGGCCAGCTCGCCCTGGCCCGCAACGACGGCCCGGGGGCGCTCCGCCACTTCCGGGTCGCCTACGAGCGGGCCCCCGAGCGCCGCGAGGCCGTCTTCGGCCTCGGCAAGGCCTTCCAGCTGACCGGCGACGCCGACGCCGCCGCGCCGTACCTCGAAGCGGCCCGCAAGCAGGACCGCCTGGCCACGCTGGTCCAGAAGGCCGCCATCGTCGCCAACCGCGACGACCCCGCCCTCGTTCACGACCTCGGCGCCGCCTGCGCCGCCATCGGCCGCCTGCCCGAGGCGAGGGCCTGGTACGAGCTCGCCATCGCCCGGGACCCCGGCGACGCCAAGGCCCAGGAGGGCCTCGCCCGCCTCGGCGACGCCAAGGCAAGCCCCCCGTCGTGGTGAGCGGTTCGCCTTGCCCGCGCCGCCGGCCTCCGCTACCATGCCGCGGCCCGTCGCGACCCCGCCCGTCGTCCCGTTCCGGGAAAGGACTCCCGCCCATGCCCCGCCTCGCCATCGCGGACGCCCCGACGGCGCCCGCCCCGCCCGCGCTCTCGGTCGTCGTGGCGTCGGTCAACGGCTGGTCGATGCTCGGGCCGACCCTCCGGGCCCTGGACGCCCAGCCGGGGCGGGCGAGCCTGGAAATCCTCGTCGTCGAGGCCGTCGGCGGCGAGACCCGGCGGCTCGCCCGCGACCACCGGCCGGCCGTCGAGGTGATCGCCGTCGACTCCAAGAAGACCATCCCCGCCCTCCGCCACCTGGGCGTGATCCGGGCCCGGGGCGACCTGGTGGCGATCCTCGAAGACCACGGCGAGGTCGCGCCCGACTGGGCCGCGGCCCTGATCGAGGCCCATCAGGGCCCCTGGGGCGCCGTGGGCGGGACGGTCGAGAACGGCCGCGACGGCCTGGTCAACTGGGCGGCCTTCTTCTGCGAGTACGCCCCCTACATGGGGCCCGTCGCCGAGGGAGAGTCGACCGACCTGCCGGGCAACAATATCGCCTACAAACGGCCCCACCTCCTCCGCCACGCCCACGAGCTCGAGCAAGGCCGCTGGGAGTCCTGGATCAACGACAAGCTCCGCGCCGACGGCGTGCCGATCGCCTCGACCAACCGCGCGGTCGTCCGCCACATCAAGCCGTTCCGCCTCGGCCACTTCCTGGTCCAGCGGTTCCACTTCGCCCGCTCCTACGCCGGGATGAGGCGCGTCGACCAGTCCGCCGCCAAGCGGGTGGCCTACGGCGTCGGCTCGATGGCCCTGCCGGCCCTGCTCACGCTCCGGGTGACGAGGACCGCCCTGGCCAAGCGCCGACACCTCGGCCGGTTCGCCGCGAGCCTGCCCCTGATCGCCCTGTTCTACACCGTCGGCGCGGCCGGCGAGATGATCGGCTACCTCACCGGGCCCGGCGACAGCCTCAGCAAGGTCGAGTGACGTCGGGGCGAATCGGGGTTCCGGGACATTCCGCGGTTTTCGACGGGTTCGGGGGGCGATAGTAATAGGCGGACGCGGCCCGCCGGCCGTCGACCCCGGCCGCCAGCCGCCTCCCACCCCGGAGCCTCTCCCAGCATGAGCCCGACGATCCCCCCGCCGCCGACGCCCGAAGCCCCCCGGCCCACCTCGCTCGACGAGGTCGGCGCCCTCCGCGCGTTGCTCGACGCGATGAAGTCGCGGGTCGTCAGCGGCCTGGTCCTGGCGCTGCCGATCGCCCTGACCTTCTGGATCATCTACCAGCTCTACTCGATCCTCAACGGCGCGATCCTGGTCCCGGCGAGCTGGGTGGTGCGGAAGCTGCTGGGGTTCCGGACCGACATCGACGGCAACTCGGCCTGGCTGAACTACATCGCGCCGATCATCGCGATCGTGCTGGTCCTGGGCCTGCTCTACATCCTCGGCCTGTTCGCCCGCTCGGGGGCCCGGCGGGCGTTCGACTGGGTCCTGCTCCGGCTGCCGGTCGTGACGACGATCTACAAGGCGACGAGCAACGTCATCCAGTCGCTCGAGGCCCAGCGCCACGGCAATTCCTTCCAGCGGGTGGTCCTGGTCGACTTCCCGCATCCCGGTTCGAAGGCGCTGGCGTTCGTGACCAGGTCGCTCCGGGACGCGACGACTGACCGGACCATCCTCTGCGTCTGCGTCCTGACCGGCGTCTTCCCGCCGGCCGGCTTCACGCTCTACGTGCCCGAGGAATCGGTCACCGACGTCGACTGGTCGGTCAACCAGGCGCTCCAGGCGATCCTCTCGGGCGGGATCACCACCCCGGCGGTGATCCATTACGCGACGGGCCTCCGCGTCCCCCCGACCGGGCCGATCGTCGACCCCTCGGGCCACCCGATCGCGTCGGCGGGGGTGCGTGACGGGCCGGCCGATTAGCCCCGGCCGGGCGGGCCCGTCCCGGGGAAGATCGCGTTGAGTTCGTCGGCCAGGCGGACCGAGGCGCGGGCCATCTGCTCCAGGAGGATGGGCTCGGTCCGCTTGAGGTAGTCCGGGCCCAGGACCACGCCGCTGGGGACGGCCTTGGGCGCCCCCTCGGTCGCGCGGTAGGCGAGCTTGGCGGCCTGGAGGCTCTCGTCGGCCCAGTCGTCGACGGCCTTGCCGGACCAGGCCTTGACCGCCGCGGGGGTGATCGCCCGCTCGACCCGGTCGACCCACGCCCGGTCGTTGCCGCCGATGTGGCGGATGAGGTCGGAGTCCCAGACCCGGTGGAGGTTGGTGCCCTCGCCGAAGAACTGGACCTGGGTGAGGTTGCCGCCCCGGTCGTTGTTGTCGCCGACGTGCATCGGCTGATGGACGTCGGCGACGAAGTGGCCGAGGAAGAGGAGGGCCCGCGACCGCTCGGCCTTCGGCTTCGTCTTGTCGTCCAGGACCTTGCGGTATTGCTTGATCTTGACGATGACGTTGCCGTCGCCGCGAACCTCGCGGCCTTCGAACGTCCTGGTGGCGATCGGCACGTTGATGAAGTGCCAGGACGCGCTGGCGGGCACGGCGTCGTGCCCCTCGTGGTCGGCCCAGTTGGCGACGTCGGCCAGGGTGTCGCCGTCGTGGAGGAGGTCGCGGACGGCGGCCTTGGCGGCCGGGCTGAGCCGGTCCTCGGCCACCTTGGCGATCACCCGGTGCCCTTGCGGGCCCCAGGCGAACGCCGGGGTGGCGACGGCCAGGGCCGTCAGGATCGCCGCCGATCGGAGCGCAGCTCGGGGCATCGCGGCGGCCTCTTTCACTTGACGGTGATGATCTCTTTGATCTTGCCGAACTCGCCTTCCTTGATCCCCTTCACCTTCATGATGTCCTCGACCGTGGCGAAGGGGCGGGCGTCGAGGATCGCCTGGGCCTTGACCGGGCCGATCCCGGGCAGGGCGTCGAGCTCTTCGCGGCTCGCCTTGTTGATGTTGACCTTGGCCCCGGGCGCGAGCTTGGGGGCCGCCTTCTCCTTCGCCTCGGCGACCTTCGCCTTGGCCTCGGCGACCTTCCCTTTCGCCTCGGCGGCCTTGGCCTCGGCGGCCTTCTCGCGGGCGTCGGCGACCTTGGATTCTGCGGCCTTGGATTTCACCTCGGCGGCCTTCTCCTTGGCCTCGGCGGCCTTGGGCATCGCCTCCTTGGGGGCGGCCTCGGCCTTGGTCTTCGACTTGGCGGCCGGGGCCGCGGTGCCGAACTTGAGCCGGCCCTTGAGGGCGTCGAGCTTCTCCGGGCCGATCCCCTTGAGCTTGGCGATGTCCTCGTAGCCCGAGTAGGGCCGGCCGGCGATGATCTCGCGGGCCATCACGGCGCCGATGCCCGGGAGGGTCTCGATCCGCGCGATCGGGTCGGAGTTCACGTCGACCGGCGTCGGCAGGGGCCGGACGACGGCCAGGCCCTTGAGTCCGTCGATCGTCCGGGCCGGGACGCCGGGCCCCGCCAGGTCGGCGACCGCCTTGTGCGGGCGGCCGTCGATGATCTTCCGCGCGGTGGCCTCGCCGATCCCGGGGAGGGCCATCAGCTCCTCGGCCGTGGCCGAGTTCAGGTCGACCGGCTCCGCCGTCGCCGCCGCCTTGGCCTTCGCCTTCTCCTTGGCCTGCTCCTTGGCCGGGGTGATGGTCTTGGTCGCCTGGGCCAGGCCGGTCGGGCCGTGGCCGAGCCACGCGACCAGGGCCAGGGTCAGGATCGCTCGCGGTCGGGAGCCGAAGGGCGCGATCAAGGGAGGCCTCCGCTTTCGTCGGTGTGGGGACGGGGTTGGGCGTCGGAGGGGTGCATCGGGCGATCGAATCGAGTGGGGATCGACCCGATCATATTCCGTCCGATCCGCGCCCGCAAGGAGATGACCGCGGATCGTCCGGGCCGGGGTGAGCGTCTCGAATGTAGGTGGAAAATTTCGTACAACGGAGGGCGTCGATGCGTTCTCCAAATCTCTTCGCCATTTCTTCACGGAAGGTCACCCCATGCCCCGGACCTGCCTCGATCTGACCC
>JAABUX010002808.1_pt1 | contig 23987 bp, 22 predicted proteins | sample 5561851 | NCBI WGS metagenome assembly JAABUX01 (sample SAMN10711883, study PRJNA513361) | rock metagenome | isolation source: Antarctica rocks | place: Antarctica: Victoria Land, Richard Nunatak red sandstone | collected 2016-01-03 | reverse complement strand
CAGCAGAGAGTAGGAAATGCTGCGCCATGACACCCGCCAGAAAGTCGGTCCTGCAACCTTGTTCCCACAATCGGCCGCCACGTACAACCCCCAGCACGTCAGTGGCGGTTGCTACATAAGACCGCACGATCGTGCTGGACTAGTGGCACGCGGCCGTGCGCGTCGAGCACGCGCTGCAGGCCGCCCGCGGCCTCGGCGGCAGGCCCGGCCGACACGCATCTTGCGGACCAGGCGGTTCCGCGGCCTGGAGCGTGCGAAGTGGCGCTTGTGGCACGGGCGCTGGGCAGGGTGCCAGCGCAAGCTCGCCGCCCTGTGCCGCTGGACGGAGCGCAAGCCGCTGCGTGACGTGGCCGGCATCGGCCGCCTTCAGCGGCACGCAAGCGAGCTGCTGGGCTACCTCGAGCGCAACGAGGATGCGCTGGTGCACTACGCCACCCGACGTCGGCGTGGTGAGCCGATCTCGACCGCGTTCGTGGAAAGCGCAGTCAATGAGATCATCGCCAAGCGCATGAACAAGAAGCAGCAGATGCGCTGGAGCCGGGCCACGGTGCAGCCCGTCCTCGACGTGCGCACGGCGGTGCTGAACGACACGCTCGAGGACGCCTTCCGCTCTCGCCACCCAGGCTTCCGGCCCGCCAACGATGATCAAAACGCGACAGCAGCCGCAGCGTGATCACCCCCCACGATTTTGAATGCTCTCTGAACTGGGGGAGAGACGCCGTCGTTCATGCAACGGTGCGGATCGCGACGGCGTTTACCTCGTCGGTTACCTTGCCCTGGAACGTGGCGAAATTGGCTTCAAACAGGCCGACCAGCTTGCGCGCGGCCTCATCATAGGCGGTTGCATCCGACCAAGCCTGCCGAGGATCCAACACGGAGTTCGGGATGCCTGGCACATCCTGCGGCATCATCAAGCCGAAGTGCGGATCCTGTACGTAATGTGCATTCTTCAGGCTGCCGTCCAGCACAGCGGCGAGCAGGGCGCGCGTGTGCTTAATGCTCATGCGGCTGCCGACGCCGAAGGCGCCACCGGCCCAGCCGGTGTTGACCAGCCAGCAGTCGGTGCCGTGCTTGGCGACTAGCTCGGCAAGCATCCGGCCATACACCTCCGGGTGACGCGGGATGAAAGGGGCGCCGAAGCAGGTTGAGAACGTTGCTTGCGGCTCCCGTTCCATGCCTTTCTCGGTACCAGCGACCTTGGCTGTGTAGCCGGACATGAAGTGATACATTGCCTGGGCAGTGCTGAGTTTGCTGATTGGCGGCAACACACCGAAGGCGTCAGCAGTCAACATCACCAGGTTGCGCGGCTGCCCGGCCCTGCCTGACAAGTCGCAGTTAGGAATGAACTCGATGGGATAGCAGGACCGGGTGTTCTCGGTCAGCGCACTATCGGTCAGATCCAGGTTGCCAGCCTCATCCGCGACTACGTTCTCCAGAACGGTTCCAAAGCGGTGTGTGGCGGCGTAGATCTCCGGCTCGGCTTCTTGGCTGAGGTTAATGACCTTGGCATAACATCCCCCCTCGAAGTTGAAGATGCCGTTCGGCCCCCAGCCATGCTCGTCATCGCCGATCAGGGGGCGGCTCGGGTCGGATGACAGGGTCGTCTTGCCGGTGCCAGACAAGCCGAAAAACAAGGCGACATCGCCGGGGCTGCCGTCAGTGGTGCGGCTGACGTTGGCACTGCAGTGCATGGGCAGCACGCCCTCGGCCGGCAGCTTCCAGTTCATCACGCCGAAGATCGATTTCTTGATCTCCCCGCCATACTCGCTGCCAGCGATCACGACGAGTCGGTCGGTGAAGGAGGCAGCGATGGCCGTGCTGCTGCGGACGCCATCGGTCGCCGGATCGGCCTGCATGTTGGGGGCATGCAGGATGACCCAGTCCGGACTGAAGCCCAGCAACTCCTCAGCCGACGGACGGATGAACATGTTGCGGGCGAACAAGGTATGCCATGCCTCGGTACTAATCAGGCGGACGCGGACGCGGTGCTCTGGATCGGCGCCGGCATACAAATCCTGGGTGAACAGTTCCCGCCCCTGCAGGTAAGCCTGCACTCGGCCGCGCAGGGTGACGAAATGCGCCGGGTCCAGCTTACGGTTGCCAGGCCGCCACCAGATGTCGTCGCTGATGGCCGGGTCCCCAACGGAAAACTTGTCCTGCACGGACCGGCCGGTGTGGACGCCAGTTTTGACGATCAGCGCCCCTTCTGCTGACAGTCGGCCCTCTCCCCGGCGCAATGCGTGGGTGACCAGCGCGGCAGCAGCCAAATTGGCGTGCACCGGGCCGCTCGGCGCCAGGCCGGTGCCGGCCAGCGGGGATTGGTCCGTCGTGGCGGCAACTGCGGAAGGGGTAGGCTGGTAATTCATTGACAGTTTCCCTTGAGCAGTTCCGCCATAAGAGCGGGGACGGATAAGGACGATACGGGCTCTTAGGCGAGGCTATGCTCCCCGTCCAGGCCCGCCGGCCAGGGTTTTCCGTGCTGCATATGCGAGACGGACCAGTTGCGTACGGATGCCGCCGGCATCCTGTACCGCGTTGGGCCAAGCGACCCGTATGGTAGTTTCTTGCCGGCCGAGGTCGCAGCCCTCCACGTCGCAGGCCACCATCAGCCAGCCGGGGCCATCTGCACCCTGGGCCATAGCGATGGCGTCCAAGGCATCCGTGTGGTCGGTGTTGCAGTGGGCCAGCACCTCTGGCTCGACGGCAGCCACGGCCTCGACCGCAGCCGGGTCGGTGGCGAGGTCGGCGCGCTTGAGCCGGGTTGCGCTGGCAAAGCCGCCGATGAACTGACCGCCGCCGGGCTGGATGCGGTAGAGCTGGAAATCGGCAAATACAGCATAGAACGCGGCGTAGGGGTGCAGCGCCACCCAGCGGGCCTTCAGCGCCGGGTCGGGCTCATGCGCCGCCAGGCCGGTGACGGTCAGGCGCGGGGCGGTCTGCGGGTTCAGCCCCGCCGGTGAGCCGGCAACCATCAAGGCGCAACGTGGCTCGTCCCGCAGGTGACGGGTGTGTTCGGACAGGCCGGAGAGCAGCATCAGAATGGAGCCGTCTGGCGCGGTGGCAGGCGTGACAAGGGAGGCGAAGGGCTGACCGTCGGCGCTGGTGGCCAGGGTTCCGCCGCGCGCCGCGCGCAGCAGGGCGCGGGCATCCTGAATGGGGGTGGTGGTCGGCGTGTCGCCGGTGCGGGCATCGCTCATTTTGTGGTCTCCCAGTATTCCGCCATAATCATGATCTACATGGCGCGTCGGTGTCAGGCGGCCAGGATTGCTTGGCAAGTAAGGGTTTGTCCCATGAAGCACACTATTGCCTTGGTCGATGACGACCGGAACATCCTGACCTCGGTGTCGATGACCTTGGAGGCAGAGGGCTTTCAGGTCCGGACCTATACCGATGGCGAAAGCGCCCTACAGGGCCTGATTGCCCGGCCGGTTGACCTCGCGGTGCTGGATATCAAGATGCCGCGGATGGACGGGATGGAACTGTTGCAGCGCTTGCGGACGCGCAGCCAGTTGCCGGTGATCTTCCTGACCAGCAAAGACGAGGAGGTGGACGAGCTTATGGGGCTGCGCCTCGGCGCGGACGATTATATTACCAAACCCTTCAGCCAACGCCTGCTGATTGAGCGCATCCGTGCGCTGCTGCGGCGCAAGGAGGCCAGCCGCGCTGAGGGCGCGGGTGCGGCGGCCGGTGGCATTATGGCGCGCGGCGACCTGGTGCTGGATGAAACCAAGCACCAGTGCACCTGGCGTGAGAGAGACATCCAGCTTACGGTTACCGAGTTCCTGCTTGTTAAGGCGCTCGCCGTTCGGCCTGGTATGGTCAAGTCCCGTGATCAACTGATCGATGCCGCCTATGGCGAGAATATCTACGTGGACGACCGAACCATCGACAGCCATATCAAGCGCGTTCGTAAGAAGTTCCGCGCCATGGATGACAGCTTCGACCACATCGAGACGCTGTACGGCATCGGCTATCGCTACAAGGACCAGTAATGCCGGACACTGGCCTCCTGCCGAAGGCCGACGCAAGCCCGGCGATGCGAAGCGGCCGACGCCGCTGGGTATCCCCGCTGCTGCGGCGCATCCTGCTGGTCAACGCGTTGCCCCTGGTTTTGCTGGTGGCTGCCGTGTTGTATCTGGACCAATACCAGGCGGGCCTGCTGGAAGCCAACGTGCAGGCACTACGGGAGCAGGCCCGCATCTACGCCGGCGCACTCGGCGAAAGCGCCATACAGGAGACCGACCCAGACAACCCGATCCTGGTTGCCGACCAGGCACGTCCCCTCCTGCGTCGCTTGACTGAGCCGACGCCCAACGCCCAGGCCAGGCTGTATGCACCAGATGGCCACTTGATTGCCGACAGCCGGGTGCGGGAAGGCCCTGGCGGCGCCGTGGTGACGGAGCCGCTGCCACCCGCCGCAATTCGCAGCCCGGTGATGGGCACCGTCGGCGCAATCTACGACAAGCTGATGTCCTTGCTGCCCCGTAAATCGGAAGGTCCGTTCGTGGAGATCAGTCCTGATGCGGCCGGAGTCGACTGGCAGCCGGACCTGAAGGAGGAGTTGCGGATCAACGGCAGCAATCTCGGCCGGGAGATGCCGCCCTACATTCGCCGCACCGGTGAGAACCGGCTGCTGGTGACGGTAGCTGAGCCGGTGCTGAGAAACCGCCACACGGTGGGAATTGTGCTGCTGACGCGAGAGGCGCGGGAGGTGGATGACAGCCTGCTGACGGTCCGAGCCAGCATCCTAGGCCTGTTCGCGCTCGCCTTGGTGCTGACAGTGGCACTGTCCTGGTATCTTTCCCTGACAATCGCCCGGCCAATTCTTCGGCTCGCCGGCGCGGCGCATGAGATGCAAGAAGGCCGCGGTCGGGCCAGCACCGTGCCAGGGTCGCTGCTGCGCCGGACCGACGAGGTTGGTGAGTTGGCCCATGCGTTGGCGGAAGGCGCTGCCGCGCTATGGGCGCGTATGGACGCCACCGAACGCTTCGCCGCCGATGTAGCGCATGAAATCAAGAATCCGCTGAGCAGCATCCGCAGCGCCATCGAGACCTTGCCGCGGATCGAGGACCCGGCGCGGCGCACCCGGCTGCTTGCCATCATCTCTGAGGACGTGACCCGCTTGGACCGGCTGATCAGCGACATCAGCGACGCGAGCCGGGTGGATGCCGAGCTGTCGCGGGCCGCGACGGAACCGTTGGACGTCGTTTCAATCCTGAAGATCTTGACCGAAATCGATGAGGCGACGCGGCAGAATGGTGATCCGGTTGTCATGCTCGACGTGCCGTCCACACCGTTGCTGGTGCGGGCCGTTGAGGATCGCCTGGTGCAGGTGCTGCGGAACTTGATCGGCAACGCCCGCAGCTTCTCTCCCGCCAATGGCCGCATCCGGTTGCAGGCGCGGGAGGCCGGAGGAGTTGTGGAGGTGGGGGTAGAGGACGACGGGCCGGGCATCCCCTCAGCCAAGCTTGAGCATGTGTTCGACCGCTTCTATTCTGAGCGGCCGGCAGGGGAGAGCTTCGGGCAGCACTCTGGCTTAGGACTGTCGATCAGCAGACAGATCGTCGAGGCGCTGAAAGGCCGGATCGCTGCGGAAAACCGCTATGGCGAGGCCGGGCGGGTCGTGGGAGCACGGTTCACCGTGTGGCTGCCCCGGGCCTGATCGCCCGCCGCCGCACCCTATGTTTCACGTGAAACGCTGGTCAGGCCAGGCTGGCAGGGCAGGCATCACAAGATGCTTCCATTTGCTGCAGAACCGGGCCACATAGCCAGCCTTATGCACCTGTATGCAAGCTGTGCCGCCCGGGAAGGGTGTGGTGTGCTGCTCCTGGGACCGTCGGGTTCAGGGAAGTCTGACCTTTTGCTGCGCTTACTCGTCCAAGGTTTCACGCTTGTCGCTGATGATCAGGTCTTTATTGAGGCAGGCTGGGCTGCACCACCTGTGGCGCTGGCGGGGCTTCTCGAGGTGCGTGGCCTGGGCATCGTGCGCTTGCCCCACATAGCCCCGATCCGGCTGGCGCTTGCCGTGAAGCTCGGCATTGGCGATCGGCTTCCTCAAGCGGCGACACACATCCCAACCGGTCTGCCTCTTGTGTTGATTGATCCGAAGCAGGCATCCGCCACCGCCCGGCTTGCCCTCGCTCTGGACTGCGCCGTAGGTCGGGTGACGCAGGTGGCCGGTGCATTCGCGACATCTGCGCCACCATGCCCGGCTTCCGCGTGAGCGGCCTGCGAGTGGTCCTGGTCAGTGGGTTGTCCGGTGCAGGCAAAGCATCCATCCTACGTGCGCTGGAGGATGCCGGATACGAAGCGGTAGATAATCCGCCGCTGACGATGGTGCCTGACCTGGCCAACCGGACTGAGCGCCCCTTGGCCATAGGTCTGGACGCCCGCAGCCGCGGCTTCGATGCTGGGCTGGTGCTGGCGACCCTGGCCGACCTTCGTCGAGACCCAGCACTGCAACCCGAGCTGATTTACGCCGCGGCCGACGAAACCACGCTCTTGCGTCGATATACCGAAACCCGTCGTCGCCACCCTCTCTCGCCGCAAGGTCGCGTGATCGACGGCATCGCGGCAGAGGCAGCACTGACCCGGCCGTTGCGCGACGCCGCCGACCTAGTCCTGGACACCTCCGGCCTGCCATTGGCTGACCTTCGCCGCTTGATCGAGCAACGTTTCCGGCCGCAACCAGGTGGGGGCACGGATGCCAAACTGGGCGTTGCGTTGATATCGTTTGCGTTCCCCGCTGGCCTGCCACGCGAAGCGGACATGGTGTTCGATGCAAGATTTCTGCGCAATCCGCACTACGACGCCATATTGCGTTCAAGGACAGGGCTGGATGAAGCCGTAGCTGCCTATGTAGAAGCCGATCCTGACTTCGTCCCATTCTTCGATGGTATTATCGGCCTGCTCCGCCTCGTCCTGCCGCGGTTCGTGCAGGAAGGTAAGAAGTACGCGACGATCGCAGTCGGCTGCACCGGTGGGCGGCACCGGTCGGTTCGCATCGTCGAGCGCCTGGCGCAGATGCTGCGAGACGACCAGGCCAGCGCTGAGGACGCCGCGTGCAACGGCTGGCAGGTCACGGCCAGCCATAGGGAGTTGGCGCCTGGACAAGGCGTAACGGCGGCGCTGAGTGAATTATCCAGGGATGACGCGGCCTAGTGCCGGCTTAGGGAGCCTGAACACACATTATGATTGGCCTTGTGCTGGTGACCCACGGGCGCCTCGCCGATGAGCTTCGTTCCGCTATGGAGCATGTCGTGGGTGCGCAACGTAACGTCGCGACCGTCTGCATTGGTCCCGAGGACGATATGGAAGACCGCCGCGCTGACATCCAGGGCAGCATAGACCGTGTGGACACCGGGGACGGCGTTGTGCTGCTGACTGACATGTTCGGCGGCACTCCCAGCAATCTTGCAATCTCCATGATGACCCGCGCGGGAGTGGAGGTGATCAGCGGCGTCAACCTGCCGATGCTGGTGAAGTTGGCGAAGGTGCGGTCGAGCCAGAATCTGGGTGAGTGTGTGGACTGCGCCCAGGCGGCGGGACGGAAATATATCGCCTCTGCTTCCGCAATCCTTCCGCACTGCCGCAAGAACGGGAATGGGCAGTGCGAGTAATTGGACGACCGCTTGGGCAATCTACTACATGACTGATCCGGAGCCGGCGCGAAGCGCGACGTTGCTGACCCGTACCGTGACAGTGGTGAACATGCGTGGCTTGCACGCCCGCGCCGCAGCGAAGTTCGTCACCCTGGCCGAACGCTATGGCGCATCGGTTGAAGTCGTGCGGGACGGTCAATCCGTGTCGGCGCGCTCGATCATGGGACTGATGATGCTCGGAGCCGGGCAGGGAGCGCAGATCGAGTTGCAGGCGGACGGTTGGGACGCAAAAGAAGCATTGGAAGCCTTGGCAGGCTTGGTCGAAGCCGGATTCAATGAGCGGGACTAGCGCTGGGCCGGAACCGGCGCTGGAACGCCGGCTGTTTGGCATTCCTGCCTGTGCCGGCGTCGCAATCGGCCCGGTGTTCCGGACGACGGAAGCAGCGCCGAAAATCACCCGCCATAGGATTCAAGCCGCCGATGCCTCGGCCGAGATTGCTCGGCTGGATGCCGCCCTGCTTCAATCCCGTAAGCAGTTGCTCAAGCTTCGCAGCCGGCTGTCCGTCCTGCCAGAGGAAAGCCAGGGCGAGATCTCGCCGCTGCTGGATGCCTACTTGCAGATGCTTGGACCGTCCCGCCTGGTCCGCGGCGTCCGCACCCGGATTGGCGACCGGTTGGTGTCGGCCGAAACCGCCGTCATGGAAGAGGCAAATGCCGTTGCCGCTGCCCTGCTGGGCACCGCAATAGAGGAGGGCGGAGGCGCTAGCCAGCGCAAGGCGGACGAAGTCCGCGAAGTCGGGCGCCGCCTTGTCCGAAACTTGACGCGGGCGCCGTTCCGCAGTTTCGCGGGTGCTGTTCAGGGTGCTGTCTTGATCGCCGAGAGCCTTCGTCCCTCCGATGCCGCCTTGATCGATCCTGCCCGCATTGCAGCCGTGGCGACTGAGGAAGGTGGGGCCGACGGGCATACTGCGATCCTGCTGCGTGCCTTGGGGGTTCCCGCGGTCCTGGGTGCCCCTGGCATAATGGCTGGCCTCCGCGCAGGCGACACTGCCATCGTCGATGGTGTGACAGGTGCTGTCACCCTGAACCCGTCCCCCCACACGTTGGCGAATGCACGCCGGGCCGTGGTCAGCTTCGCGCGGGATCGACAGCGGCTGGGCCGGTTGCGCCGCCTTCCATCGGTGACGCTGGATGGCGAGACGGTCAGCCTGCAAGCCAACCTGGAGCTGCCGGTCGAGTTGCCGATGGTGGCCCAGTGCGGCGCCACCGGCATCGGCCTGCTGCGGACCGAGTTCATCTTCATGAACCGGGATACCGTCCCCACCGCCGACGAGCAGGCCGACACCTATCGCACGGTGGTCGAAACCATGGCTGGCGACCCCGTGACCATCAGGGTGCTGGACTGGGGCGGGGAGAAGGAAATCGAGGCCCTGACCGCTGCCGGCGTCGTGCCCGAGACCACCGATGCCAACCCGGCGCTTGGTCTGCGTGGTATCCGCCTGCTGCTGCGCCAGCCCGAGCTGTTCGAGACGCAACTGGCTGCCATCCTGCGCGCCGCGGTAGCTGGACCGGTACGGGTGCTGTTGCCAATGGTGACGAATGTGGCGGAGGTCCGCGCCGCCCGAGTGATCTACCACCGGGTTGCCGACCGGCTGCGTAAGCAGGGTCAGCCGATGCCGAAGGCGCTGCCGCCGCTGGGCATTATGGTGGAAACGCCCGGCGCCGCCCTGTGCGCCCATGCCCTCGCCGGTGAGGCTGAGTTCTTTGCCATCGGGACCAACGACCTGTGCATGTATGCCCTGGCAGTAGACCGGGGCGAGACAGACATAGCCGAGCTATATGATCCCTTGCACCCCGCCATGCTGCGCCTGATCCAGATGGTCGCAGAAGGCGCCGCGCAGGCCCGCATCCCCGTGTCGGTCTGCGGCGAGATGGCCGCCAACCCGGCGCTGACGCCGTTGCTGATCGGCCTGGGCCTGCGTAGCTTCAGTACCAATGCATCGGCGGTGCCACGGGTGAAGCAGGCCGTCCGCGGCACTACTATCGACGACTGTCAGCGGCTAACTTGGCAGGTGATGAAGCAGGGTGACGCAGAGCGCACGCGCGACCTAGTCGCCAGATTTGGGCAGTAGCCGGCCCCGGTGTGAACCGAGGCCGCTAAGCTGCTACCCCGCACGGCGACGGCGATACGCCGCCAGGCCGAGTAGGCCGGCGCCGAGCAGCGACAGGCTGGCAGGCTCCGGCACTCCCGTCTCCAACTGCAGGTTGTCGATGGCCGCATAGGCCTGGTCGAAGCTGGTTGCCGGCAGGTTGACCAGCAGCGTGTCGATCTGCTTCCCGGCCAGCCCGGACGCCAACTCCGTCGTCCAGTTCGCATAGCGACTAGGGTTGTCGTTTGGGCCGGGAAAATCGACCGCATTCACGGTATAGCTGTCGGTCCCGACGGTCTGGCCACCGAGCAGGCCGGTGACGGTGACGGTGCCTGGAGTGCCAGCTACGACGTTGAACGTGGCAACGTCAGTGCCGAGGAAGCTAAACGTCTGCCCCACCGTGTTGCTGACCACCTTGAGAATGCCACCGTTGATGGTGCCATCGGACTCCATGTCCTGACCGGGATTGCCGTTTCCGGCGACATAGAGTGAGTTGGTCGTAGGGTCGGTGGTGGACGGGCTGTAGGTGAACCCAACCTCGGTCGCCGAGGCCGTCCCGTTGAAGAAGTTGGAGGGCGGCGCCTCGAACCCGATCGTCACGGGAACAGCGTGCGCCGAGGTGAAGGTGGAGGCTGCCAGCACAGCCAACACAGGCGCGACACTCAGTTTAGCGAGACGGAACATCTTTTTTCCCCTGATGCACGCACGCCCATAATGGGCTGCGTCCACACCGCGACGACAAGCAGCAGTGATCTGGTGCTATACAGCATCATTACTGGGACTAGTTAAAGACCTATGATGGTAGGATTATTTAACTGGCCCCGCGCAGAAATTGGAGTTGCCGGATCGCGTCGCCAACTCATCCGCCGGCGTGATGACCGGACAGCTCCTCCCCCGCGTCCCGCCGCAATCGCAGCGACACCGGCGCCGCCAGCAGCGCCACAGCCCCCACCAGCAGGAAACCAACGGAGAAGTCGGCCAAACCCGGCGCTGCACGCCCATGCAGCACCGTCGAAGCCTGCAATGCCGCCGCCCCGACCGTGATGCCCAGGGTCAGCGAAAGCTGCTGGATGGTGGCATACAGGCTCGTTGCAGCACTCATCCGCGGGCGCGGGATGTCGGCGTAGGCAATGGTGTTGTAGGCGGTGAACTGCAGGGAGCGTAGGAAACCGCCCGCCAGCAGCACGCCATACAGCCCAGCCACCGGCCAGCCTGGACGGAACGCCGCGCAGGCCGCAACAAGCAACGCTGACAGCGCACCATTCCACAGCAGCACATTGCGGAAGCCCAACCAGCGCAGGCCCCATCGCGTCGCTGGCTTCATTACGATGGCGCCGGCCGCGGACGCAAACGTGACCATTCCGCTCTGCGCCGCCGTCTCGCCGAAGCCGAGCTGCAGCGGAAGCAGGAACGGTATGGCGCCGATGCCCACCCGGAACAGTGACCCGGCCACTGCCGAGACCGCGAACGTCGGGATGCGGAGCAGGGACAGGTCCAGCAACGGGTCCGTCAATCGCCGGGCATGGCGCAGGTAGGCCAGCCCGGCGAGGATGCCCAGCCCGATCAGCCCACCCGAGGCCAGGGGTGGCATCACGCCACGGCCAATGGTCTCGAACCCGAACATCAGGCCGGACAGCGCCGTGCCGGATAGCAACAGGCCCAGAACGTCCAGCCGAGCCACTTGCGGTTCCCGCACATCCTCTACATAGCGCGTCACCAGCACCATCCCTAGCACGCCGATGGGCACGTTGATGTCGAAGATCCAGCGCCAGTCGGCATAGGTCACCAGGAGGCCGCCGATGGGCGGGCCAACGACGGGGCCGACCAGCGCCGGCACTGTCAGCCAGGCCATCGCCGCCACCAACTCGCTTTTCGCGACCGACCGCAGCAGCACCAGCCGCCCCACCGGCACCATCATCGCGCCGCCGATGCCCTGCACGACCCGGGCTGCGACCAGACCCCACAGGCTGGTGGACTGCCCGCACAGGATTGAGCCGAAGGTGAACACGCCGATGGCCGCCCGGAACACCGTACGCGTGCCGAACCGGTCGGCGAACCAGCCGCTGACGGGGATGAACACCGCCAGGCTGAGCAGATAAGACGTGAGCGCCACATTCATGTGCAGCGGATCAGCGCCGAAGCTGTGCGCCATCGCAGGCAAGGCGGTCGCAACGACGGTGCCGTCCAGGTTCTGCATGAACAGCGCACAGGCCACGATCAGCGCCGTCAACCGGGTCCGCCGTGGATCAGGGCTTGGCTCGGGGAGCGGGTCGGGGGAACTGGCCCGGGCGGCCGCGGGAGTGCTGGCGCTCAGGGAAGGTCGCTGGCGCTCAATGGAAAGCCGCTGGCGCTCAAGGGATCAGGACGGTGCTGCCGGTGGTCTGGCGCGCCTCCAGCGCCGTGTGCGCAGCGGCAGCATCCTTCAGCGCGTAGCTCTGGTTGACCCGGATGTGGACCGCGCCGGACAGCACCGCCTGCATGAGGTCCTCGGCGCCCGCCACCAGGTCGGATCGCAGGGCAGTGTAGGTGGCCAGGCTCGGCCGGGTCAGGAACAGGCTGCCCTTGGCGGCGAGTACGCCGAGGTCGAACGGCGGGACCGGTCCGGACGAACTGCCGAAGCTCGCCATCAGGCCGAGCGGCCGTAGGCAGTCCAGGCTGGCGGTGAACGTGTCCTTGCCGACGCTGTCGTACACGACGGGCACCATGCCCCCCCCGGTGATGCGCTTCACCTCGGCTGCCAACCGCTCATGACCGATGATGACGTGCGCGGCCCCGTGCGCCCGCGCCAGGTCGGCCTTTGCCTCGGTGGAGACCACGCCGATCACCGTGGCGCCCAGGTGGCTCGCCCACTGGCACATGATCAGCCCGACACCGCCCGCTGCGGCGTGGACCAGGATGGGGTCGCCAGACTGCACCTTGTAGGTGCGGCGGAGAAGATACTGTGCGGTCAATCCCTGCAGCATCATCGCTGCGGCCGTTTGGTCGTCGATCCCGTCCGGCAGCGTCACCAAGCGGTCGGCGGAGATGACGCGGTCCGTCGCGTATGCGCCGATAGGCCCAGTGGCATAGGCGACGCGGTCCCCAACCTTGACGTCATGCACGTCGGCCCCGACTGCCTGGACGATGCCGGCGGCCTCCATGCCCAGCGTAGCGGGCAGGGTCGGTATCTTATACAGGCCGGTGCGGAAATAGACGTCAATGTAGTTCAGGCCGACGGCGGTTTGATGGACCAGCGCCTCGGCCGGCCCGGGTTCGGGGGTCGGCACGTCTTCCCAATGCATCGCCTCGGGGCCGCCATGGGCGTGGATGCGGATGGCCTTGCTCATGGTGGTCTCCAGGGACGGCCGGGTCAGGCCGGGTAGGGGCGGGATTCTAGGGCGAGCAGGAAGCGCTTGGTGTCCGGCCCATCGGCGCCGGAGTAGCCGCCAAGCCCGCGTCTGGCAACGACACGATGGCAGGGGATCAAGATGGGAAGCGGATTGACCGCATTGGCGCCGCCGACGGACCGCGGGCCACCGCCGGCCATGGACGCCACCTGGGCGTAGGTCCGCGTCTCGCCATAAGGAATGACCGCCAGCGCCGCCCAGACACGCTGCCGATAAGGGGAGCCATAGGGCGCCATCGGCAGGTCAAAGCTGATCCGTTCCCCGTCGAAGTACTCCTGCACTTGGTCACGCGCCCGCAACAGCAGCGGCGTCGGCGTCTGGTCCCGCCCCCACCCCCAGTCGAGGGCAACGAGAGCGTCTGCATCTTCGGACAGCGTAACGGCTCCAAGCGGGGTGTGCAGTGACAGTTGCGGCAACCAGGCCTCCTAGCCGGATTTGCCCGGGCGGTGCGGGTGGGATGCCATCCCTTGCCGCTCCGGCTGTCAAGTCATGGGGTGCCGGCTTGCAGGACGCCGGCCTGCAGGGCGATGACGGCGACTATAGACCTTTGATCCACAAAGGCGTGCTCAAACATCCTTCGCCAGCCGCAACCCATCGAACACCGCAGCATGGATGTTGCGGCTGGCCACCGCGTCGCCGATGCGGAAAAGCTGGTAGCGCCCTGCCTCGTTCCGCACCACGTCCTGCGCCCGGCCGCCCAGCAGCGCCGCATGGTCCACCTCGCCGCCGTTGCGCGACGCCGGCTTCAGCGCCTCATACAGCTCGTCCAGCGGCAGGGTGCCGTGCTCTACCACCACGTGATCTACCAGGCGCTGCTCGGTCTCCGTGCCGTAGTCGCTGCCCAGCACCGCGACCAGCCCGTTCCCCGCCCGCCGCACCGACAGCAGCCGGGTGTTCACCGTCACCCGCACGCCCCGGCGGCGGAAGATGCGGGCATAGGCGGCATGGTTCAGCCCGCCGATCTCCGGCGCCACCATGCGTTCCGGCGTGACCAGCTCCACCTCGGCGCCAGCCTCGGCCAGCACCTCGGCGGCCTGCATCCCGGGGTGGGCGCCGTTGTCGTCATACACCAGCACGCGGCCGGACAGCGTGGCGCCGCCCCCCACTACGTCCCAGCTCGAGACCACCAGCTCGTTGCCCTCCTGCAGCACCTCGGTATCCGGCACGCCGCCGGTCGCCACGAACACCACGTCCGGCGCCAGCGCCAGCACGTCATCAGCCCCGGCATAGGTGTTGAAGCGCAGCTCCGCCCCCAGCCGCGCCAGCTCGGACAGCCGCCAATCGACGATCCCCACCAGCTCCCGCCGCCGCGGGGTGCGGGCGGCCAGCAACACCTGGCCGCCGGCGCGCTCGGTGGCCTCCAGCAGGGTCACGCGGTGGCCGCGCTCGCCCGCGACGCGCGCCGCCTCCAGCCCGGACGGGCCGGCGCCGACCACCACCACATGCCGGGCCGGGCCGGACGCCAGCGGAATGACGTGCGGCATCGTGGCCTCGCGCCCCGTCGCGGCGTTATGGACGCACAGGGCCTCGTTGCCCTCGTAGATGCGGTCCAGGCAGTAGGTCGCGCCGACGCAGGGACGGATGCGCGCTTCGTGCCCGGCCATCACCTTGCGGGCGATGTGCGGGTCGGCGATGTGGGCGCGCGTCATGCCGACCATGTCCAGCTTGCCCTCGGCGATGGCGTGCCGGGCCGTCGCCACGTCGTTGATGCGGGCGGCGTGGAAGGTCGGGAACCGCGTCGCCGCCCGGACCTCCCCGGCGAAGTCCAGGTGCTGCGCCGTGCCCATGCCCTGGATCGGAATGACGTGCGACAGCGCGTTGTCGGTGTCCATGTGGCCGCGCACGATGTTCAGGAAGTCCACGACGCCGCCGCTGGCGAAACGCCGGGCGATCTCCACCCCGTCCTCCCGGGTCAGGCCGATGTCCCAGTCCTCGTCCGCCACCATCCGCACGCCGATCAGGAAGCGCGGCCCGACAGCATCCCGCATCGCCTGCAGCACCCGGACCGAGAAGCGCATCCGGTTCTCCAGGCTGCCGCCGTGCTCGTCGTCGCGCTGGTTGGTGGCGGGGGACCAGAACTGGTCCGGCAGGTGACCGTAGGCGTCGATCTCGAACCCGTCCAGCCCGGCCGCCTGCATCCGCTGCGCCGCCGCGGCATAGTCCGCCACCACGCGGTCCAGGTCCCACGCCTCGGCCGCTTTCGGGAAGCCGCGGTGCGCCGCCTCCCGCACGCGGGACGGCGCCAGGATCGGCAGCCAGTCCGCCTTGTTCCACGCGGTGCGGCGGCCAAGGTGGGTAAGCTGGATCATCACCGCCGAGCCATGGTCGTGGCACTCGTCGGCCAGACGGCGTAGCCAGGGCACGATCTCGTCCTTGTAGGCCAGCAGGTTGCCGAACACCGGGGGACTGTCGGGCGACACCACCGCGGACCCGGCGGTCATGGTCAGCGCCATGCCGCCACGCGCCTTTTCGACGTGATAAAGGCGGTAGCGGTCCTTCGGCATCCCGTCCTCGGAGTAGGACGGCTCGTGCGACGTGCTCATGATGCGGTTGCGCAGCGTCAGGTGCCGCAACTGGTAGGGCTGCAGCAGGGGATCGCGGGAGGCGGGGCTAGGCGGGGTGGGGCTGACGTGCATCGTGCGCTCCTGCGGCGGCGCGCTGCCGCCGCTCCTGGTTGGGGGGCTGGCCGAACCGCCCGCGGTAGGCGGCGCTGAACCGCGACGGCGTGGCATAGCCGCAGGCCGCACCCACGGCGGTCACAGGCATCGCCGTCTCCCGCAGCAGGGTGCGTGCACGTTCCAGCCGCAGCCCGGCAGAGTAGGCGGCCGGCGTCTGGCCCAGGTGGCGGCGGAACAGCCGCTCCAACTGCCGGGGCGACAGGCCGACGCTGCGGGCGATGGCGGCGGCGTGCATCGGGGCCTCGGCCGCGTCCTCCATCACGCGCAGGGCGTCGGCGAGCTTGGGGGGGACGGCCGGGCCTGCGGGGGTGCGCTGGCGTTCGGTGCCGGCGCGCACGCGGTCCACCAGGAACTGCGCCGCGACGGCCGCGGCCAGCGCCGGGCCAAGCCGCGCCTCGACCATCGCCAGCATCAGGCTCAACGGCGCCACTCCGCCGGTGCAGGTCACACGGTCGCGGTCCACGGCATAGAGGTCGCCGACGAACTCCACCTCGCGGAACTCCTCCTCGATGGGTGCGAGGTCCTCCCAGTGGATCGCGCAGCGGCGTCCGCGCAGCAGCCCGGCCTCGGCGAGCGCAAAGGCGCCGGTGCACAAGCTGCCCAGCGCCACGCCCTCCCGCGCCAGGCGTCGCAGGGCCGCCGTGACCCGTGCGTCCACGGCCTCCCGCACATGCACGCCGCCACAGGCCAGCAGCAGGTCCGGTCGGGCCATCGCGGTCAGCGCCACGGTGGGGTGCAGCGCCAGGCCGTTGCTGGCATCTGCCGGCGTGCCGTCCGGCGTGACGACCTGCCAGGCATAGGCGGGCTGACCGCTCAGGCGGTTGGCCATCCGCAGCACCTCGATGCCGTTGGCGCAGGCGATCATGGAGTAGTTGGGCAGGGTCAGGAACGCCAGGCGGTGCAGGGCGCCGAGGTCCATGACGGTCAGCGGTCTATGACGAGGTCGCTGGTCGGCCGGGCGCAGCACAGCAGGGCGAGGCCGGCGTCGATGTCGCGCTGGCGGATGCCGCCGCCGTGGCGCATCTCGACAGTCCCCGACACCACGCGGCTTTTGCAGGTGCCGCAGACGCCCTTGCCGCAGGCCGACGGCAGCCGGATCCCGGCGGTGCGGGCGGCGGCGAGCACGGTGGCGCCGGGCGGGCAGGCGATGTCGCGGCCCAAGCGGGCGAAGCGGACGGTGAAGGCGGCGACCTGCCCTGCCTCGCCGGACATGGGGGCGTCGCGGGCCGTCGGGGGTTCAGCAGCGAGAAGCCCTTCCCGAACGATGCCAAGACCCGTCCGCTGATCCGCAGGTCCCGGCCTGTCGAGCGTCAGCAACCCGTCATTGCGAGCCGGCTTCGGCGCGGCAATCCAGGAGCCGCCAGGGCCGGCGTCCGTGCTGATGGCCCCTGGATTGGCGCGTCCCTCCGCCCCTCGCAATGACGGATCGTCGGGCGGTGCGGCGGGGAGGGACGCCTCCGCAGCAGCGTCCTCGAAGGTGAAGCTCTCCTCGTGATAGCGGCTGGGATCGGCGCCGGCTGCGTCCAGCATGGCGCGGACGGCGGCCATGTATGGCGCAGGTCCGCAGCAGAACACCTCGCGCTCCCGCAGGTCCGGCGCCAGCAGCCCCAGCATGGTGGGCGACAACCGGCCGCGGAAGCCGTCCCAGCGCGCGCCCGGCGCATCCCCCTCGACAACCGCCACGGACCGGAAACCCGGCCGGCGCTGCATCGCCTGCAGCTCCTCGGCGAACACCAGATCAGCCGGGCTGCGCGCGCTGTGCAGGAACAGCACATCGGCGTCGCTGCCCAGGTCGTGCAGGGTGCGCGCCATGCTCATCAGCGGCGTGATCCCGCTGCCGGCCGACAGGAACAGCAGCTTGCCCACAGGTTGCATCCCGCAGGAGAACTCGCCCATTGGCCCCGAAGCCCGCACCCGCACCCCCGGCTGCATCGCCCCGTGCAGCCAGGCCGAGCCAGGCCCGCCCGCAGCCAGCTTCGCCGTCACCTCGATCCGCCACGGGCGCGTCGGCGGGGAGGCGATGGTATAGGACCGCTGCACCCCTGTCCCATCCAGTTCACCAGCCACCGGCAAGTCGAACGTCATGAACTGCCCCGGCAGGAAGCGGAACAGCCGTGGCTGCACCGGCGCGAACACGAACGTGCGGACATCACGCGTCTCCGCCCGCATCGCCACGCAGACCAGTTCCGCATCCTGGTCCGCGTCCCAAACCGGCGGCAGCGCGTCCGTCATGCGCGCAACCTGGCCGTCATGCGCTCGACGTACCACTGGCAGAACTGCTCCACCAAGCCCTCGGTATGCGGCGAGTACGGGCCAGGCTCATAGGCGGGGCTGCGGACCCCGGCCTGGGTGATCTCCACCAGCGCCGCATCCTGCCGGTTGGTCGCCTCCCATACGCCGACGAGATTGGCCGGGTCGTAATCCACGCCCTCCACGGCATCCTTGTGCACCAGCCAGGTGGTCCGCAGCAGCGTCCGGTCCGGGCCGAGCGGCAGCACGCAGAACGTCACGGCGTGGTCGCTCATCAGGTGGTGCCGAGTTCGGCTGCGTCCAGAACGTCAGCCCGCCCAGCCGCGCATCAGTGAAACCGCCCAGCAAGCGGCGGCAAGCGGCGCGGGTGTCCAGGGTGTGGCTCTCCCCAGCCTGCGCGAGCGGCAGGCGCTTAGTGCGGAAGCCGGTGGCGCGGCCGGTCAGGTGCTCAACCCGGCGGGACGGCAGGCCCGCAGCCTCCCAGCGGGCGTGCAGGTCGTCTATCATGCTATCGTAGCGGGCCGCCTCTGCCAACTCGCCAGCGTCCAGGCTCTCGGGCGCGAAGCCGAAGCCATAGGCGAACAGCGGCACCGTCAGCTCCGGGTGGTTGGCCGCGCAGTGGTAGCACTCGCGGTTATTCTCCATCGTCAGCTTCCAGTTGCCGTGCTCCACCAAGTCCACCTGCCGGGCCACCCTTGCGTCCCGCAGGCGGTGCGGCAGCAGGTAGGGCTCCATCGCCGCGGCCATATCCTCGATATCGTCCGGCGGGTCATCGGCCAGGCACACGAACAGCAGCCCGGCAACCGAACGCAGCGCAACCGGGCGCAGGCCGCGGCAGGCAGGGTCGAAGCCCTCCCCCATGTGGTCGGCAAACAGCAGGCGTCCGTCCAACGCGTAGGTCCAGGTATGGTAGCGGCAGACCAGGTTGCCGACCTGGCCCTTGCCGTCCGGCACCAACTGCGCGCCGCGGTGACGGCAGACATTGTGGAAGGCTCGAACCTCGCCGTCGTCGTCGCGCAGCACCAGAAGGGGTGCATCGCCGATGCGGAGCGCCATCACGTCGCCGGGTTCGGGCACATCCGGCTCCTGGCCGATGAAGATCCAGTGGCGGGCGAAGATCAGGTCCATGTCGGCACGGAACACGTCGGCGCCGGTGTAGAACGGCGCGGCCAAGCTATGCCCGGGGCGGCGGTTCAGGAGCAGACGGGACAGGGTGTCGTGCATGATCGGCCTTAAGCTGATCGCGCAGCATCGCGCGGCCAGGCCACAGGCGCTAACGATAAACCGGCACGCCCTGCACATTTTCCGGCACGGCCCTGTCGCGTCGCAAAAACAGCTTTCCATGCCGCCCGGCGGTGGTGCTAGCCTTCACGGATCGTTGAGGGTCCCCCATGACGCAGGCCGCACGTTGACCGCCGCACCGATGATCGTCGCCGAGGGCGTAAGCTGCGTGTTCGGCACGCGGGAGCAGGACGCGCTGGCGATGGCGCGGGCGGGCGAGAGCCGCGCGGCGATCCTGGACCGCACCGGCACCGTGATCGCGCTCAACGATGTGGGCCTGCGCGTGGACGAGGGCGAGCTGGTCGTCGTCATGGGCCTGTCCGGCAGCGGCAAGAGCACCCTGCTGCGCTGCCTCAACCGCCTGGTCACGCCGTCCCGCGGCAGCATCCGGGTGGCCGGGCAGGAAGTCACGGCGATGGGCGCCCGCGAGTTGCGCGAGTTCCGCCGCCGCACGTTCGGCATGGTGTTCCAGCACTTCGCCCTGTTCCCGCACCGCACGGTGCTGGAGAACGTGGAGTTCGGCTTAGAGGTCCAGGGCATCGCCCGCACGGCCCGGCGCCGGTCGGCGGAAACCGCCCTGGACTTGGTGGGCCTGGCAGGATGGGAAGACAAGCGGCTCGGCCAGCTCTCCGGCGGCATGAAGCAGCGCGCCGGCCTGGCGCGGGCGCTGGCCGCGGACGCCAGCATCCTGCTGATGGACGAGGCGTTCAGCGCGCTCGACCCGCTGATCCGCCGCGACATGCAGGGCGAGCTGGTGGCGCTGCAGCGGCGTCTGCGCAAGACGGTCGTGTTCGTCAGCCACGACCTGGACGAGGCCATCGCGCTCGGCGGCCGCATCGCGCTGATGATGGATGGCGCCATCGTGCAGGACGGCACCGCGGAGAGCATCCTGGCCGCGCCCGCCACGCCCTACGTCGCACGGTTCGTGGCGCACATCGACGTGTCCGGCGTGCTGCGCGTCGGCACCTTGGCCGACCGCGACGCCCCGCCGCCGCCGGGCCAGCGCGCATCGCTACAGGCCGACATGACGTTGCGGGAGGCGCTGCCGCTGCTGGCGTCGGAGCCTGACGGCCTGCCGGTGCTGGACGCCGCCGGCCGGCACCTGGGCGTGCTGTGGCGCACCACCGCCCTGTCCGCCCTAGCCCGCTCCCACACAGCCTCGGGTCCGCAGAAGGAAGAGCCTGCATGGACATCACCATCCCTCGATTCCCGCTCGACAACCTATGCGACGGCGCACTCGACTGGCTGACCGCGCACGGTGCCGGAACCACCCGCGTCCTGAGCCGCACCGTCTCCGCCTGGGTCAGCGGACTGACCAGCCTGCTGCAATCCGTGCCCCCCGCGATGTTCATCCTCGTGGCTGGCCTTCTGGCATGGCGCGGCCGGGTGGCGGCTGGGGCTGCTGACGGTGGCGGGGCTGCTGTTCCTGTGGAACCTGGGCCTGTGGGCGCCGATGCTGGCGACGCTGGTGCTGGTGGTGTTCTCCACCGCCGCCGCCGTCGTGATCGGGCTGCCGCTGGGCATCATCGCGGCGCTGCATGCGCGGACCTGGCGCGTGGTGTCGCCCTGCATGGACGTGATGCAGACCATGCCGAGCTTCGTGTACCTGATCCCGGCCATCCCGTTCTTCGGCCTGGGCGCGGTGTCGGCTTGTTTCGCCACCATCATCTTCGCGGCGCCGCCGACCATCAGGCTGACCGCGCTGGGCATCCTGCAGGTGCCGCACGAGATGACCGAGGCCGCCGACGCCTTCGGCTGCACCCCCTGGCAGAAGCTGGTGAAGGTGCAGTTGCCGCAGGCGCTGCCCACCATCATGGCCGGCGTGAACCAGACGATCATGCTGGCGCTGTCGATGGTCGTCATCGCCGCCATGATCGGCGCCGGCGGGCTGGGCCGCGAGGTCTGGAGCGCCATCCAGCGGCTGGAGGCCGGGCGCGGCTTCCAGGCCGGCATCGCCATCGCCGTGCTGGCGGTGATCCTGGACCGCGTGACCCAGGCCATGTCGCGCCGCAGCCGTGCGGCCTAATTCAACTATAGGGACCCCTGCCATGCTCCGTCGCTCGTTGCTGCTCGCCGCCGCCGCCGTCCCGTTCGCCCTCCAGCGCGCCCGGGCCGCCGGCAAGCCGCCGGTGCGGATCGCCTACGTCGAATGGTCCGACGCCGTCGTAGCCACCAACATCCTGGCGACGGTGCTGCAGGACATGGGGCACGAGGTCACGCTGACCCCGGTGTCGGGTGCTGCGATGTGGCAGGCGGTGGCGTCCGGCGACGCCGACTGCATGGTGGCGGCGTGGCTGCCCGGCACCCATGCCGCCTACTACGCCAAGCTGAAGGACCAGGTGGACCTGGTCGGCCCCAACGTCACCGGCGCGCGGCTGGGGTGGGCGACGCCGGAGTACTCGCCGCTCAACTCCATCGCGGACCTGAAGACGCAGGGCGGGCTGGTCGATAACAAGGTGATCGGCATCGACCCCGGCGCCGGGCTGATGCGCGCGTCGGAGAAGACGATCAAGGAATACGGCCTGGACAACATCACCCTGGTCGAGGGCAGCGACGCCACGATGGTCGGGGCGTTGAAGGACGCGGTCGCCCGCAAGCAGCCCATCGTCGTCACCGCCTGGACGCCGCACTGGATGTTCGCAGCGTTCAAGCTGAAGTACCTGGCCGACCCCAAGGGCGCGCTGGGCGGCGAGGAGACGGTGAACACCGTCGCCCGCAAGGGTCTTCAGGCCGACATGCCGGACGTCTATGCCGTGCTGAGCAAGTTCCGCCTGTCCCTGGATGACGAGCAGGCCGTGATGATGCAGAACCAGGCCGCCGGCGTCGACCCGGCCAAGACCGCCGCCGCCTGGGTGCAGGCGAACCCGGCCGCGGTGAAGACCTGGGTCGGTTGACGCGGCTCGGCTTGGAGGCGCCATGACATTCGACGTAATCCCATGACCTTTGACGTAATCATCGCCGGCGCGGGCGGCATGGGCAGCGCCGCCGCCTGGCAGTTGGCCCGGCGCGGCCAGCGCGTGCTGCTGCTGGAGCGGTTCGACATCCCGCACGCCCACGGCTCGTCGCACGGCATCAGCCGCATCATCCGCCTGCCGTACTACGAGGACCCGGCCTACGTGCCCCTGCTGCGCCGCGCCTACGAGCTATGGCGCGAGGCCGAGGCCGCCAGCGGGCAGGAGCTGCTGGTCACCACCGGATCAGTGGACGCCAGCCCAGAAGACCACGCGCTGTTCCAAGGCGCGCTGGGGTCCGCCCGGCAGCACGGCCTGCCGCACGAGGTGCTGACGGGCGCGCAGGTCAACGCCCGCTTCCCCGGCTACTGTCTGCCCGCCACGCACCGCGCCGTGTTCCAGCCCGACGGCGGCCTGGTCGCCAGTGAGCGCGCCGTGGTGGCCCATGTGGCGCTGGCCCAGGCGCAGGGCGCGGTGGTCCAGGCCCGCGAGCGCGTGCTGGGCTGGGACGCGCACCCCGGCGGCGAGGGCGTCGTCGTCACGACCGACAAGGGCCGCTACCACGCCGCGCGCCTGGTGCTGACGGCCGGGGCCTGGATGGGCGAATTGGCGGGCCTGCTGGCGGGCATGGCCGTCCCGGAGCGCCAGGTGCTGGCCTGGCTGCAGCCACACCGGCCGGAGTGGTTCGGACCCGACCGTTTCCCGGTGTTCAACCTACAGGTGGACGAGGGCCGCTACTACGGCCTGCCCGTATATGAGGTGCCCGGCTTCAAGTTCGGCCGCTACCACCACCAGAACGAGACCGGCCCGGCCGACACCTTGTTGCGCGAGCCGGACGCCGCCGACGAGGCGTTGCTGCGCGGCTTCAGCGAACGCTATTTCCCGGACGGCAGCGGACCCACGATGGCGCTGCGTGCGTGCATGTTCACCAACTCCCCTGACGAGCACTTCATCTTGGACCATCACCCGGACCATCCGCAGGTGGTGCTGGCGTCACCGTGCTCGGGCCATGGCTACAAGTTCTGCAGCGTGATCGGGGAGGTGCTGGCCGACCTTGCCACCGGCGAAGGCGCGACGCGGCATGACATCGGCTTCCTGCGGCTGCGGCGGGCTGCTCTACCCCAAGCCATGGTGGCTGCCGCAGAGTAGGTAAGGGGCTGGCTCCTCGCTGGTCCCAGAGGGTCAGACGCCACCCGATCCGGCGCAGCTCTTGCTCCGCGTTCAGCGGCCAAGGCTCGAACGCGCAGGCAAGGATGTACCATGAACCGACGCAACTTCCTGGCGTCCACGACAGCAGTGCTCGCCTTGCCGCATGTCGCCCGTTCACAGGACGCCCATACCTTGCGCTTCATCCCGCAGGTTGATCTGCCGCTACTCGATCCCGTGGCGAACAGCGCCTACATCACACGCAGCCACTGTTTTACGGTGTTCGACACCCTGTTCGGCCAGGGCAGCGCCTACGCTCCCCAGCCACAGATCGTAGCTTGTCATCCGGAGTGCGCGTTGTCCTGCGCGACAACGCTCCTCGCCGGACGATTGAGGGCAACGGCTAGTGGCTGATCATCCCGGTCTTATGTAGCAACCGCCACCTCTGCCGTATTCGTGACGAGGCTATCGCAGCCTATTCTCCTGGCCATTGGTGTTTCCAGGAGAGGGTTGATGGGCGAGCTGCCTGTTATGGATGCGCTGC
>JAABUX010002807.1_pt1 | contig 23993 bp, 20 predicted proteins | sample 5561851 | NCBI WGS metagenome assembly JAABUX01 (sample SAMN10711883, study PRJNA513361) | rock metagenome | isolation source: Antarctica rocks | place: Antarctica: Victoria Land, Richard Nunatak red sandstone | collected 2016-01-03 | reverse complement strand
TCCACGAGCACGATCCAAGGCCGATACGCCGCGAAATCCGCGCCCTCGAGCACCGCCTGCTCGGCACCCTCGACGTCGATCTTGAGAAAATGGATCTCGCCCGCCGCGTGCTTGCGGCAAATCGAGGCTAGCGTATCGACCTCGATCGTCGTCGCGACCGAGCGCAGCCCGAGCTCGCCGTAGCGCGACGCCGCCCCGTCGTCCAACGTCGACAGCCCATAATCGGCCCCGTCGACCACGTAGAACGGCATCACCCCCGGCGCCTTGCCGAGTGCCAGTTGCAAGTTGACGTCGCGCGGCCGCGCCGCCGTCAGCCGCAGGAACGCCGCCGCGGTCGGCTCGACATTGATCCCGCGCCAGCCGCGGTCGTAGAACGCCCGGGTCACGGAATCCGTGTCCGGATGCGACGCGCCGACATCGATGTAGAACCCGGCCGCCACGTCTCCCAAAGCGCGCCACAGCAAGACATCTTCGAAATTTTGCGCGTAGGAGACGAAGGTCATTCGCGTCTCGTAGACCAATTTCGGGGACCTTGCCCAGCGAGGAGATTCCCGCTAGCACGCGCCCCATGGCAAGTTGGATGAGGCGGCTGCTCAAGTCCGAAACGGACCCGGCGCCTGCCTCCGCGCCTCCCCCGCCGCCGCCGCCCGATGTTGCAACGCGCGACGATCCGGCTGTCGCGACACGCGACGATATCGCCGCCTGCTTCCGGCTGCTCCTCGACCGCGACCCCAACCCGGAAGAGCTTTCGGGCCACATGGCCCAGGCCGGCCAACCCCTCGGCCCGGTCGTCGCCGGCTACGTCAACAGCCTCGAATTCGCCCGCCGCGGCCTGCTCCGCTCGACGGCCTCGCCGCCCGTGCTCGTCGAGCGCGACGGGTACCGGCTTTACGCGCGGCCGGACGACGCGGCGGTCGGACGCCACGTCGTTCACGGCAGCTACGAGCCGGAGATCGAGGCGATCTTTCGCCAGCTGCTGCGCCCGGGCATGGGCGTCGTCGATCTCGGCGCCAACCTCGGCTATTTCACTATGCTCGCCGCCCACCTCGTCGGACCCGGCGGCTTCGTCTTCGCCGTCGAGCCCAATCCGGACAACGTCCAGCTCATCGAGGCAAGCCGGCGACTGAACGGGTTCGCTCACGTCACGGTGTCCCAACTCGCGGCCGGGCGCCGGGTCGAGCTGCTGATGCTGAACGCGACGCACAGCAACGGCACGACGTCGACGATCGGCGCCGGGCTGGATCAGGTGCTGACGGCGCGCACGGTCGCCGCCGTGCCGCTCGATGCGCTGATCGACGAGAACCGCCGGATCGACCTCGTCAAGATCGACGTCGAGGGCGCCGAATACAACGCGCTGCTCGGCGCCGAACGGTTGCTCGCGCGCAATCGCCCGGTGATCGTCTCGGAGTTCAGCCCCGGCCTGCTGACCGACATTTCGCGGATCGACGGCCCCGGCTACCTCGCCTGGCTGCACCGCCTCGGCTACGACATCGCCGTCGTCCTGCCCGATGGCGGGCTCGAGGCCGCCGGCCAGGACACCGCGCGGGTGATGTCGGCCTACGCCGCCCGCGGGATCGATCACATCGACCTGGTCGCAACACCGCGGTAATTGGCCCCGCTACGCCTCGCCGCGGCACCTGCGCCTCGCCGTGGCCCGCTACGCTTGGCCGTGGTAGGTTGCGGGCATGATGAAGCTGGGGATCGTGGCGCTGGGCTTGGTGTCGCTGGCGCTTGCCGCGACGGTCGGGCTCGAGCTGCGTTCGGGCCGCAAGCCGGCAGCGCTGCCGGCAGCCTCGGCCACCCTTGAGACCGCGTCGGCCAAGCTCCCGCCCGCGGTGGCCATCGAGCGCCAGGACAAGGCATGGGTCGAGATCGTCCTCGCCCGGCCGGTGTTCTCCCCCTCCCGCCGTCCGCCTTCGGTCGCGCGCGTGGCGCAAGCCGCCGCGGTCCAGGCCAAGCTGCCGCGGCTGGCCGGGATCATGGTCGACGGCGCCCGCCGCAGCGTCATCTTCGCGCCCGAGGGCGACCGCAAGCCGATCATCGTCGCCGAGGGCGGCGAGTTCGACGGCTACCGGGTGGAGCGGATCGAGGACGGGCGCGTGACGGTAAGCGGCCCCGGCCTGCGCCAGGTGCTGCGCCCGAGCTTCAACCCGAACGCCCCGCCGCCGCCGCCGCCGATCGCCGCGGCGATCACGCCCGTGCCCGTGCCGCAGGCCCCCGCCTTCAACGGTCCCCCCGGTCTCGACCGGATGCCCGCCCTCGTCGCCCCCGGCCAGGGCCCGGTCACCCCGACTCTCCCGGGCCTGCCGAGCCTCAGCGGCCTGACCGGCATCCCCGGCCTCGGTCCCCAAACCGAACGATACGGCCGCTAAGAGCCCACCTAGCGCCTCGCCCGCGAGCGCCGGACAGGACCAGCCACCATGACTCCCGCATGACACCCGCATGACACCCGCAGAATTCCGCCGCCACGGCCACCGCCTGATCGACTGGCTCGCCGACTACCAGCAGACCCGTGCAGCACGCCGCGCTCGGTGCCGTAGCCGAAGCGGACCTGCTCGAGCCGCAGACCGCCGCCCGCGAGCCGCAGCGGCGTGGCACCCGGCGCGTCCGGCATCTGCCGCGGCACCGCGATGCTGCGCATGCCGTCCTGCACCTGGCCCAAATTCTCGAAGATGCCGGTCACGCTACGGGCCACGAAGCCGGCCATGTTGGTGATCTGGAAGGTGAGCGGCAGCGCGGTCGCCACCGTGCCGACGCCGATCTCGCCCCGGCTCCACAGCGCCAGCGCCACTGCCCCGGTCGCGGCCAGCAGCAGCGCATTGATTAGCGTCAGCGCCCCCGTCATCGTCGTGATCGCGCGGGTCTGCGACTGGAACGCCTCGGTATGCTCCTCGATCGCTTCGCGGACAAAGCCGTCCTCCTCCTCGGCGCGGGCGAACAGCTTGACGGTCAGGATGTTGGTGTAGCTGTCGACCACGCGCCCGGTGAGCAGCGAGCGCGCCTCGCTGTTGCGCCGCGAGCGCTCGCGCAACTGCGGCACCATCACCCGCAGCAGCACCGCATACAGCACGAACCAGCACACGATCGGCGCCGCCAACCGCCAGTCCACCGAGGCGAGCAGCACGATCGCGCTGCCGCCGTAGAGTATAATGTACCAGACCGCGTCGACGCCCACGACGAGGACGTCGCGCAGCGCCGGGCCGGTCTGCATGACCCGGTTGGCGATGCGGCCGGCGAAGTCGTTCTGGAAGAACGTCCAGGACTGCCGGACGACGTGGTAATGCGCCTGCCAGCGGACGCGGTTGGCAAACGCCGGGTTGATCGCTTGGTTGATCAGCAGGAATTCGAAGATGAACGCGAGCGGGCGCGCCACCAGCACCAGCGCCGCCATTCCCGTCAGCGGCCAGAACTGCTCCTGCAGCAGCGTCTCGGGGGCATGCCCGGCGATCAGGCCCACGATACGGCCGATGCAGACCGGGATCAGCAGATCCAACCCGGCCGTGAACAGCCCGGCCACCAGCAGCGCGAACAACACCCCCCGCGCCTGGCGCGCGAAATACCAGAAGAACGCCGTCGTCGTGCGCGGCGGATCGGCTTCGGTCACCGGGCCGGTGGGCGCGACCAGGCGCTCGAAGGTCAGATATAAACGCTGGAGCAGCATCGTTGTGCGTTGCACCGGGGCGCGGCACCGGTCAATCCGGGCCGGGTCACAATGCGGGGGGATGGCGCGCATGCGAGGATTGCAGTCTGGAGAATCATGGACGTGAACGGGCGGCGCATCCTGGCTGGGCTGGTGGCGACGGTGGCGCTGGGCTACGGCGGCGTCGCGGCGACGCTCTACCTTACCCAGCGCCAGATCCTGTTCCGCCCGGACACCGCCCGGCCCGAAGCGGCGGCGGCGCGCGTGCCCGGGCTGCAGGCGATCACGCTGCGCACGGCGAGCGGGCTCGATCTGCTCGCCTGGTGGCTCCCCGCGGCGGAAACGGCACGGCCGACGCTGCTCTATTTTCACGGCAACGGCGGCAACCTGACCGACCGGGTCGATCGCCTGCGCCAATTCGCGCGATCGGGGTTCGGCGTCCTAATGCCGGAATACCCCGGCTATGGCGGCAATCCAGGCGAGCCTAGCGAGGCGGCGCTGGCCGAGACGGCGGAGGCGGCGCTGGCGTTCCTGGGCGCCCACGGCGTCGCCGACGCCGACATCGCGGCCTACGGCGAGAGCTTGGGCACCGGCGTCGCGGCCCGGCTCGCTGCCGGCCGCCAATTGGGCGCGCTGGTCCTGGAATCGCCGTTTACCTCGGTCACCGCCCTGGCGCGGGACCGGTACGGGTTCTTGCCAGTGTCCTGGCTGTTGCGGGATCCGTTCGACACATTGGCGCGCATCGGCCGGGTAGCCTCGCCGGTGCTGGTCGCGCTGGGCGCGCAGGATCAGGTCGTGCCGCCGGCGATGGGGCGGGCGGTGTTCGCCGCCGCGCACGAGCCGAAGCGGCTCTGGGTCGCGCCGCAGGGCGGGCACGAGGACCTGGCGCGGTTCGGGCTGATCGGCGTGGTTTCCGAGTGGCTCGCCGGGCTGCCTCGCCAATAGGGTTGCCGCGCCGATAGGGCAGGCGCGGCTGGGCGGACCTTGACGGACGCAGGCCGGCGTTGAATTTTAGCGCGCTGGCCCATGGCGCGATCGCGCCATGCCGGAACCGAGCCTGACGGTTCCGCCCGCCCCCAACCCTTGCGAGTGGTGTCCATGAGTTCCGTCCGCGTCCGAGTTGCCCCCTCACCAACCGGCGAGCCGCACGTCGGCACCGCCTATACGGCGCTGTTCAACGTGCTCCTCGCCCGGCAACTCGGCGGCGAGATGATCCTGCGCATCGAGGATACCGACCAGGCGCGCAGCACGCCCGATTCCGAGCAGAAGGTGCTCGAGGCGCTGAACTGGCTCGGGCTGCATTGGTCGGAAGGCCCCGATGTCGGCGGACCCTACGGCCCCTACCGCCAGAGCGAGCGGCGCGCGCTGTATCAGCCCTTCGTCCAGCAACTGCTCGACGACGGGCACGCGTTCAAGTGCTTCTGCACCCGCGACCGGCTCGAGGAGATGCGTCGCGGGCAGCGCGAGCGCGGCGAGCAGCCGAAATACGACGGCCACTGCGCGCACCTCGCCCCGGCCGAGATCGCCGCCCAGGAGACCGCCGGCATCCCCCACGTCGTCCGCATGCGGATCCCGACCGAGGGCGAATGCACGTTCCAGGACGGCATCTACGGCGCCATCAGCATTCCCTGGGCCGCGGTCGACATGCAGGTGCTGTCGAAGGCCGACGGCATGCCGACCTACCACATGGCCAACGTCGTGGACGACCACCTGATGCGCATCACGCACGTCGCGCGCGGCGAGGAATGGATGTCCTCGGTGCCCAAGCACCTGCTGCTGTATCGCTACCTCGGCTTCGAGCCGCCGCAGTTCATGCACCTGCCGCTGCTGCGCAACCTCGATCGCAGCAAGCTGTCCAAGCGCCGCAACCCGACCTCGCTGTCCTATTTCCGCAGCAGCGGCTATCTGCCGCAGGCGTTGGTCAACTTCCTCGGCCTGGCCTTCGTCTCGCTCAGCGAAGGCGACGAGCTGCTGACCCTCGATCAGCTCGCCCAAGCCTTCAGCCCGGCCGCCGTCGCCAAATCCGGCGCCGTGTTCGACGTCCAGAAGCTCGACTACCTTAACGGGCGCTGGCTCCGCGAGAAGCTCGACGCGCAGAGTTTCCGGGCCTCGGTGCTCGATTGGGCGAACACCAACGACCGCCTCTCCGCCGGGCTCGAACTCGCGCGCGGGCGCATCGCCAAGCTGAGCGACTTGCCCGGCCTGATCCGCTTCCTGTTCGACGCCGACCTCGGTCTCAAGCGATCCGACTTCGAAGGCTTGAAGGTCAGCGCCGAGGACAGCGCCCAGATCCTGGCCGCCGTGCTGCCGATGGTCGACACGCTGGCGGAGTGGTCGATCGAGGCGATCGAGGCGGAGGTGCGCCGGGTCGCCGACGAGACCGGGCGCAAGCTGCGGCTGGTGATCCTGCCGCTGTTCGTCGCGATCTCGGGCAGCACGCGCTCGCTGCCGCTGTTCGATTCGATGTTCCTGCTTGGCCGCTCCGTCGTCCGGCAGCGGCTCAAGGCAGCCCTCGCCGCGGTCCAGCCCCCCGCGTGAACCAGCCCCGGAGGCCGCGCTGGGCTGACAAGGCGCCCCGCAAACCCGATTAAGCCCGCCGCAACCCGGTGAACTGCACCAGCCCCTTGACCGCGCCGGTCAGGTCCGACCGGGTGGCCACGGGCTGGTAGTAGGAGCCGAGCGGCAGATACGGCACGTCGGGGAGCGCCTGGGCCTGCATCTTGGCGCCCAGCGCGGCGTCCTGCGTCCGGTCGTCGGCGAACAGCCACTCGTCGCGCAGTGCCTCCAAGGCCGGCAGCGTCGGCCAGCCGTTATAGGCGCCTTCGCCATTGCCGCGCATGAGCTGGTGGCTGCCGGGATTGCTCATGTCCCACCCGCCCGAGAACGCGGCGAACATGTGCCAGCCGCCCTTGTCCGGCGGCTGCCGGCTGACCGAGCGCTGCACCGTCGTGCCCCAATCGGTCGCGATCACCTCCACATTGAGGCCGATCTTGCGCAACATGTCGGCGCCGACCTCCGCGATGGCGTTGATCCGCGGCACGTCGGTCGGCTCGAGGTAGACGATCTTCTCGCCGCGGTACCCCGCCGCCTCGATGGCGCGCTTGAGCGAGCCGATATCGTGGCGCCCGCTCAGCGCCTGCATCCCCGCATCGTTGGCAAGCGGCGTCCCCGGCGTGAACAGCCCGGTCTGCGCATTGAACGGCGCGTTGCTGCCGACGACGGCCTCCATGAACTCGCGCTGGTTGACCGCCTGCAGCACCGCGCGTCGGATCGCCGGATTGTCGAACGGCGGGAACAACTGGTTGAAACGCAGGAACCCGATCAGCCCCTTCGTCTCCATCACCTCGACCCGCAAGCCCTTGGTGGCCTGCAGCGACGGGACCAGGTCCATCAACGGCTGCTCGACGTAATCGACCTCGCCGGCCTTAAGGGCTGCGACCTGCGTGGCCGGGTCGGGCGTCGTGATCCACTCGACACGGTCGAAATACGCGACCCGCGGCCCGGCGCAGAAACTCGGCGTGCCCTCGCGCGGGACATACGCCTCGAACTTTGCATAGTGGTTGCGCACGCCCGGCACCCGCTCGGCGGCGAGATAGCGGAACGGGCCGCTGCCGACCATTTCGGTCAGCCGCTTGCTCGCGGGCGTCTCGGCCAGCCGCTCGGGCATGATCACGGCCATCGTGTTGGTCGGGTGTGCCAGCGCGTCGGGCAGCAACGGAAAACGGCGGCGCAGGCGAAAGCGGATCGTGCGGTCGTCAGGTGCGGCGAGCTCGGCCGTCGCGATCGCGAGCCCCTGGCCGAACGCGTCGCTGACCCACCAGCGCTTGATGCTCGCCACGGCGTCGCGCGCCAGCACCGGGGTGCCGTCATGAAAGCGCAGGCCGTCGCGCAACGTGAGCGTCCAGGTCAGCCCGTCCGGCTCGGTGGTGAACCCGGCCAGCATCTGCGGCTGCGCGACGCCGTTCTCGTCCCAGGCGAACAGCGTGTCGAACACCATCAGCGCGTGGGTGCGGGTGACGAAGGCGCTGACCGCCGGGTCGAGCAGGGCGAGGTCGGCATAGGGGATGAACTTGAGCGTGGTGGCCGACGCCGCGCGGGCCAGGGCCGGCCGGGCCAGGGCCGCAGCCACGCCGGCGCATAGAAAACTACGTCGCTGCATCTGATCCCCGTCGTCAAACGGGGAGATCGGTGCAAACGACGTGCCTAACCGGCCGCAGCCGCGGTCTTGCCCCCGAGATAGGCCGCGCGCACGTCCTGGTTGCCCCACAACTCGTCCGGCCGGCCGCTCACGAGCAGGTTGCCCGTCTCCAGCACGTAGCCGCGGTCGGCCACGCTCAGCGCCATGTGCGCGTTCTGCTCGACCAGCAGCACCGTCGTCCCGCGCTCGCGGATGTCGGCCACGATGCGGAACACCTGCTGCACGATCAGCGGCGCCAAGCCCAGGCTCGGCTCGTCCAACAGCAGCAGTTTCGGCCGCGCCATCATCCCGCGCGCGACCGCCACCATCTGCAACTGCCCGCCCGACAGCGTCCAGCCCAGCGCATGCTCGAGCCGTTTGAGGTCGGGGAAGAAGCCGAACATATCGTCCGCCTCGCGCTCCAGCACGCGCCGACCGACGCCCTTCCGATTGCTGCCGCCGAGCAGGATGTTCTCGCGCACCGTCAGCCCCGGGAACACCCGGCGCCCCTCGGGCACGTGCGCGATCCCGAGCCGCACGATCGCCTCCGGCTTGCGGCCGATCAGCGACTGCCCGGCGAAATCCAGCTTGCCCGAGACATGCGGCACCAGGCCCGAGATCGCGCGCAACGTGGTCGACTTTCCGGCGCCATTGGCCCCGAGCAAGGCGACGATCTCGCCCTCGTCGACCCGCAGCGACAGGCCCTTCAGGACGTCGGCGGCGCCGTAGCGGGCTTGCAGCCCCTCGAGTTCAAGCAGCTTCATCGCGCGGCGTCCCGAGATAGGCGGCGATCACGTCCGGATGGCCCAGCACCTCGCGCGGGCCGCCATCGGCGATGCGGCGGCCGAAGTTCAGCACGGTGATGTGGTCGGCCACCTGTTCGACCAGGTTCATGTCGTGATCGACGATCAGGATGGTCAGCCCGTGCCCCTTCAGCCGCCGCAGCAGCAGGCCGAGCGCGTGTTTCTCGGTCAGATTGAGCCCGGCCGCCGGCTCGTCGAGCAGCAGCAGATGCGGGCTGCCGGCCAGCGCGCGGGCGATCTCGACGTAGCGCTGGTAGCCGTAGGAGAGCGTGCCGACGAGGCGGTTGGCGTCGTCGCGCAGGCCCACGAAGTCCAGCGCGGCGAGCGCGCGGGCGACGACGCTGGCCGGGCTCTCGGCGATGTCGTTGCCGGGCCGCTCGGCGCCGATCATGACGTTCTCGAGCACGGTCATGCCACGGAACACGCGGATGTTCTGGAACGTGCGCGCCAGGCCGAGCCGGGTGCGGACATGGGGCGCGGTCCCGGTGACGTCGCGCCCGGCCAGCACGATCCGCCCCGCGGTCGGCCGATACAGCCCGGTGGTCACGTTGATGAACGTGGTCTTGCCCGACCCGTTCGGCCCGATCAGCGCGTGCACGGTGCCGCGGCGGACCGCCAGATCCACCCCGTCGAGCGCCTTCAGCCCGCCGAAATGCTTGGCCAGTCCAGTAATCTCGAGCGCCCGCTCGTCCGACACCACGCCCGTTTGCGACAGCAGCGGCAACGGCGGCACGGCAGCGCTCGTCGCCGGCCCCGCCCGGCGCATCCGGCTCGCCACCAACCCCCACAACCCGTCCGGCAGGAACACCATGATCAGGATCACCGCCGCGCCATACACCGCCAGGTAGAGGTTGCGCAGGCTGCGCAGCACCTCCGGCAGGATCACCAGCAGCACCGTGCCGAGTAGCGCGCCGAATGGCGACTGCACGCCGCCCAGCAGCGCCATCGTCAGCAGCACGATGCTCTCGCCGAAGGTGAACTGGTCCGGGCTGATATAGGCGAACGCGCCCGCGAACAGCCCGCCGCCGAGGCCGCCCAGCAGCGCGCTGATCGCGAACGCGAGCACCTTGGTGCGGAAGATGTCGATCCCGCACGTGCTGGCCGCGATCTCGTTGTCGCGCACCGCCTGCATCGCCCGCCCCAGCCGCCCGGTCTTCAGCCGCCACGCGAACCAGATCACCCCGGCCAGCACCGCCAGGCACAGCGCCAGATAATGGTCGCCCCGCTGCAGATCGACGAACGGCACGCTCGGGCGCGGGATCCGGCTCACCCCGTCCGGTCCGTGCGTGAGCCCGATCCAGTTAATCAGCACCAGCGTCAGGATCTGCTGGAAGCTGATCGTGACCATGGCCAGGTAGTGCCCACCCAGGCGCAGGCTGGCCAGCCCGAGCGCCACCCCGAACACCCCGGCGACCACCATGCCCAGCACGAGCGCCAAGAAGAACGGCAGCCCGAAATCGGTCGCCCCCAGCCCCACTCCGTACGCGCCGAGCCCGAAGAACGCAGCCTGTGCCAGCGAGATCTGCCCGCAATAGCCGAGCACGATCACCAGCCCGATCACGCCGATCGCATAGGTCGCCGCCTGCATGACGATGTTAAGGATGTAGCCCGACTGCGGCAGGAACCCGGCCACCGCGATCACGGCCACGATCGCGACCGCCAACGCCGGCAACCCGCGCCACGCCCGCACCACCGGCGCCGGAGAGATCATCGCGACGTTCATGCCTTCTCCGCGATCTTCTCGCCGAACAACCCCTGCGGACGGATTAGCAGGAACAGCAGCAGCATGGCGAACGCGATCGCGTCCTTATAGGGCACCGAGATGAACGCCGCCCCGAACGTCTCGACGATGCCGAGCGCGAGCCCGCCCACGATCGCGCCGGGAATGTTGCCGAAGCCGCCGATGATGTTGGCCGCGAACGCCTTCAGCGAGATCAGCGCCCCCATGCCCACCGAGACGAACAGCACCGGCGCGACCAGTATCCCCGCCAAGCCGCCGAGTGCCGCGCTATAGGCGAACGTGATCAGCACCATCGCGGCGACGGGAATGCCTAGCAGGCTCGCCATCTCCTTGTCCTGGCTGGTCGCCTGCAGCTTCTTGCCGAGCAGCGTCTTCTCGAAGATCAGGTATTGCAGCAGCACCATGACCGCGGCGGCCACGATGATGGCGAGGTATTGGCTGTCCATGAACACGCCGCCGACCTCGAAGCCCGGATTGTCGAACAGGCCGGGCAGCACGGCCGGGCTGGGGCCGTAGAGGTAGAGGACGGTATTGGCCAGGAAGATGCTGGCCCCGATCGTGCTGATGATCACCGGCAACTGCCCGCGATGCCGCAACGGCCAATAGGTGGCGCCGGCGAATAGCACGCCGAAGCCGGCCATCACGATGACCGCGAGCGGCAGCGCCACGTAGTACGGAACGCCGAGCTGGCTCGTCAGCACGACCATGGCATACGCCCCGAGCATGCTGAACTCGCCCTGCGCGAAGTTCACCACGCTGGCGGCCCGGATCAGCAGCACGAAGCCGAGCGCCACCAGCGCATAGATCGCCCCGATGCCCAGCCCCGTAAACAACAGTTGCGGAACGAGGTCGATCAACGAACGGCGCTCATTCCTTCACGTCGATCCGCCGGTCGAACACGATCTTGCCGCCGTCGTTCTTGACGATGTTGTAGCCGCGCAACCCGTCGCCGTTCTCGTCGAAATTGTATTCGCCCTCGGCCCCGGCATAGCCCTTGATGGCGATCATCGCCGAACGGATCTTCTCCGGCTCGACGCTCCCGGCGTCGTTGATGGCCCGGCCGAGCAGGTTGATCGCGTCGAACGTCCAGGACGACTGGTTGTCCGGGATCGTCTTGTGAAGCTCCTCATATTTCTCCGCGAACGCCTTGCTCGCCGGCGTCGCATCGACGGCGTAGTCGGCCACGCCATAGGTGCCGTAGAGCGCGGCCTGGGCCAGGTTCAGCGCCGTCGTGTTGACGATCGAGGGCGACCCGACCCAGGGGATGCGCACGCCAAGCTGGCGCAGCTGGCGGGCGAAGATGCCGAGGTCGCTCTCGAACGTGAAATAGCTGCCCAGCACGTCCGCGCCTGACTGCCGCACCGCGAGCACGACGGCGGAGAAGTCCGACGCCTGGTTGGTGTAGCCCTGCATCAGCAGCGGCGTGATGCCCTTGTCCTTCAGCGACGCCTCGAGCGCCTTGCCGCCGTTGGTGCCGAACGCGTCGGTCGAATAGACGATCGCCCATTTCTGCTTCTTGAGGTCGTTGACGCCGAATTCGGCGATCACCTTGCCGGAGAAGCTGTCGTTTGGGCGGCAGCGGAACAGCCACTTGTTGCCCATGTGCGTCAGCGTCGGGTCGGTGCCGCCGATCATCATCGGCTTGCCGATCTTGAGCACGTCGGGCGCCATCGCATGCACCTGGGTGCTGCGGATCGAGCCGACGAAGGCCGCGATGTCGGCCTGCGAGGCGAGGCGGCTGAAGGCGAGCACGGCGCCGGGGTTGGTGGTCTGATCGTCTTCCACGACCAGCTCCATCTTCTTGCCGAGCACGCCCTTCTCGTTGACCATCGCGAGCGCCTGCTGCGCGCCTTGCAGCTGGAACTTGCCGGCTTCGGCAGCCGGGCCGGTGGAGGGGAACACGCAGCCGATCCGGATCGTATCGGCGGCGCGCGCGATATGCGGAGCCGCGAGCAGCGCGGCGGTCCCGAGCCCGAGGCCGCGCCTGGTAATGATGACGGACATGACTTCCCCCCTGCGGGCCGCTCGGCCCTCTGGAGCGAGAGAACCATAGGGCCGCCGATGCAGCAACTCGCCTGCACTCCTACTCCCTGTCCCGCCAGCGGAAGAGGGCAGGCGACCACGAGCAATACGCTAACAAGTTGTGCTAAGCCGCCGGGCGAAACTCGTGCAGGAAGGCGCACCGTGGCCCCAGAATTTCAGACCACCTCATTTCAAAGCACCTCGCGCTACGTCGCCTCCCGCGACCTCGAAGTCGCCGTCAACGCCGCCGTCGCGCTGCAACGCCCGCTTCTCGTCAAGGGCGAGCCCGGCACCGGCAAGACCGTGCTCGCGCACGAAGTCGCCGCTGCGCTCGGCTTCCCGCTGGTCGAATGGCACATCAAGTCCACCACCAAAGCGCAGCAGGGCCTCTACGAATACGACGCCGTCTCCCGCCTGCGCGACAGCCAGCTCGGCGACCCAAAGGTGGCCGATATCGGCAACTACATCGTCCGCGGCAAGCTCTGGTCCGCGTTCGAGGCCGACGCGCCGCAGGTCGTGCTGATCGACGAGATCGACAAGGCCGACATCGAGTTTCCCAACGACCTGCTGCTCGAACTCGATCGCATGCAGTTCTTCGTCTACGAAACCCAACAAACCATCACCGCGCGCCACCGCCCGGTGGTGATCATCACCTCCAACAACGAAAAGGAGCTGCCGGACGCGTTCCTGCGCCGCTGTTTCTTCCACTATATCCGCTTCCCCGACCGCCCGACCATGGAGCGGATCGTCGCCTCGCACTATCCGGGCCTGCGCGACGACCTCGTGCGCGAGGCGCTGAACGTGTTCTTCGAGGTGCGCGAGATGCCCGGGCTCAAGAAGAAGCCGGCCACCTCCGAGCTGCTCGACTGGCTCCGCCTGCTGATGATCGAGGACATGCCGGCCGAGGCGCTGCAGAACCGCTCGGCCGCGATCCCGCCGCTGTACGGCGCGCTGCTCAAGACCGAACAGGACGTGCACCTGCTCGAGCGGCTGGCGTTCATGAACCGGCGCGGCCGGTAGCGATGTTTACCAGCTTCGTCTTCGCGCTGCGCGAGGCGGGCGTGCCGGTGTCGCTGACGGAGTATCTGGCGCTGCTGGCGGCGATGCGGGCGGGGGTGGCGGACTACGAAGTGGAGGATTTCTACTTCCTCAGCCGGGCCGCGCTGGTCAAGGACGAGCGCCATCTCGACCGGTTCGACCGCGTGTTCGGCCAGGTCTTCAAGGGCATCGCCGCGGCGGGCGGCGACGGTCTGGCCGGTGTGGCGGCGCGCGAGCTGCCCGAGGAATGGCTGCGCCGGATGGCCGAGAAGCACCTGACCGCCGAGGAAAGGGCGCAGATCGAGGCGCTGGGCGGGTTCGACAAGCTGATGGAGACGCTGCGCCAGCGCCTGGCCGAGCAGAAGGAGCGCCACCAGGGCGGCAGCAAATGGATCGGCACCGCCGGCACCTCGCCGTTCGGCGCCGACGGCTACAATCCTGAGGGGGTGCGGATCGGCCAGGACGAAGGCCGCCACCGCCGGGCCGTGAAGGTGTGGGACAAGCGCGAGTTCCGCGACCTGGACGACGGGGTCGAGCTGGGCACCCGCAACCTCAAGCTCGCGCTGCGCCGCCTGCGCCGTTTCGCGCGCGAAGGGGCGGCGACCGAGCTCGACATGCCCGGCACGATCCGCGCGACGGCGCACAACGCGGGCTCGCTCGACCTCAAAATGGTCGCCGAGCGTCACAATGCCGTGAAGGTCCTGCTGTTCCTCGACGTTGGCGGCTCGATGGACGACCACGTCCGCGTTTCCGAGGAGCTATTCTCCGCCGCGCGCAGCGAATTCAAGCATTTGGCATTCTTCTACTTCCACAATTGCCCCTACGAATACGTCTGGCGCCAGAACCATCGCCGACAGGACATGGCGATCCCGACCGCCGAGCTGCTCCGCACCTACGGACCCGATTACCGCGCCATCTTCGTCGGCGACGCCACCATGAGCCCCTACGAGATCATCCAGCCCGGCGGCAGCGTCGAACACTGGAACGACGAGCCCGGCGCCGCCTGGATGGCCCGTCTCACCGGCCATTGGTCCCGGGCCGCCTGGCTCAATCCGGTGCCGCGCGCCGAGTGGGAACACACCCATTCGGTGCGGATCATGCGTCAATTGATGCAGGATCGTATGTTCCCGCTGACCACGGCCGGGCTGGACGACATGACCCGCGCCCTGAGCCGCTAGGACCACTCTCGCGCATGCACACAAGATTTGGGGCTGGCAGAATGCCCACTCATGCATTAGACCACCGGTTCTAGCGTGAAAGATAGAGACGATGTCGACTGGTACGGTAAAGTGGTTCAACGCGGACAAGGGGTTCGGCTTCATCCAGCCGCAGGATGGCGGCAAGGACGTGTTCGTGCACGTGACGGCCGTGCAGGCTGCTGGTTTGACTAGCCTGAACGATGGTCAGACCGTCACGTTCGACGTTGTGACCGAACGCGGCAAGCAGGCGGCCGCTAACCTCAAGCTGGTCTGACGCAAGCAGGGCGCGCCTTGGCATTCCCGCCGGGCGCGCCCTGCTTTTGCAATCTCAGGTTTCTGCGATCGCACCGTAGGTTTGCCGAGCGATGACCGCCTCTTCGTCGGTCGCTATCGTCCATACCTCTACCGCCGACCCCTCCCGACTGATGCGTCCGCTTCTAGCCTCCGGGTCGAGCGACAGGCCGAGCCACCTCAGGCGGGCCACGATGTCGCGTCTGACGTCGCCATCATGTTCGCCGATCCCGCCGGTGAAGACGAAGCCGTCCAGCCCGCCCAAAGCCGACACCATCCCCGCCGCCTCGGCCGCGACCCGGTAGCAGAACAACGCGATCGCTTCGGCCGACGCCGCCGACCCGTCGGCATGCAGCTTGCGCATGTCGCCCGACACGCCGGTCAGCCCCAACAACCCCGATTCTCGATACAGCAGCCGCTCGAGCGCGTCGGCATCCATCCCCCGTCGCAACAGCAGCAGCACCACGCCCGGATCGAGCTCGCCGCAGCGCGTGCCCATCACCAGCCCATCGAGCGGCGTCGTGCTCATGGTCGTCTCGACGCTGCGCCCCGCCGCGAGCGCGCACAGGCTCGCACCGCTCCCCAGATGCGCCACGACCACGCGCCCGGCCGCGAGATGGGGCGGCAGCTTGCCCGCGATCGACTCGTAGGACAGGCCATGAAACCCATACCGGCGCAGCCCCAGGCGCGGCGGCAGCGCCAGCGTCCGCGCCAGCGCCGGCATCGAGCGGTGGAACGCGGTGTCGAAACAAGCCACCTGCGGCAAGTCCGGCCGCGCCGCCCGCGCCGCCCGGATCGCGGCCGCGTTGTGCCCCTGATGCAACGGCGCGTACTCGGTCAACGCCTCGATCTCGGCCAGCGCCGCGTCGTCGACCACCACCGGGCCGTCGAACCGCTCGCCGCCATGCACGACCCGGTGCCCCACCGCCTGCAACGCCCCGTGCCGCCCGGCCCACTCGAACAACGCCGGCAACACCGCCTCGTGCCCCGACCCGGCCATCGCCGGCGGCTCGAGCGCGCCACCGCCGTCATCCCGAGCCCAGACCGTCGGCGACCCGTCCAGGTCTTCCACCTCGCCCCGCAAGTGCACCCGCTCGCCTTCGAACAGCGCGAATTTGAGGCTGCTCGAGCCCGCATTCAGCGTCAGGACGGCCATTGCCACCCCCGGATCTCGGGCAGGTCCTGGCCGTGCTCGCGGACATACGCGGTGTGATCGACCAGCCGGTCCCGCAGCGACTGCGCGAAATGCGCGCTCACATCCTGCACCCGCGGCACCCGCTCGATCGCGGCCAGCGCCAGCGTGAACCGGTCGAGCCCGTTCAGCACCGTCATGTCGAACGGCGTCGTCGTCGTGCCCTCCTCGCGGAACCCGTGCACGTGGAATCGCTGCGCATGGCTCCGCCCGTGCAGCAGGCGATGCACCATCCATTGATAGCCGTGGAACGCGAAAATCACCGGGGCGGCTGACGTGAACAGGCTGTCGAACGTGGCATCGGCCAGGCCATGCGGATGCTCCGTGGTCGGCTGCAGCGCCATCAAGTCGACCACGTTGACGACGCGGACCTTCAGATCGGGCAGGCCCTTTCGCAACAGATCGACCGCCGCCAGCGTCTCCAGGGTCGGCACGTCGCCGGCGCACGCCATCACCACGTCGGGCGCGATCCCCTCGTCGTTGCTCGCCCAGCCCCAGATGCTGGCGCCGGCCGCGCAATGCCGCACCGCTTCCTCCATCGACAGCCATTGCGGCGCCGGCTGCTTGCCCGCGACGATCACGTTGATGGTGTTGCGGCTGCGCAGGCAGTGGTCGGCAACGCTCAGCAGCGTATTGGCGTCCGGCGGCAGATAGATCCGCACCACGCTGGCCTTCTTGTTGGTCACGTGGCCGATGAAGCCCGGGTCCTGGTGGGTGAAGCCGTTATGGTCCTGGCGCCAGACATGGCTGCTCAAGAGATAGTTGAAGCTCGCGATCGGGCGCCGCCAGGGCTGCTTGACCGCCTCTTCGAGCCACTTGGCGTGCTGGTTGAACATGCTGTCGACGATCGGCACGAACGCTTCGTAGGACGCGAACAGCCCGTGCCGCCCGGTCAGCAGATAGCCCTCGAGCCAGCCCTGGCAGCAATGCTCGCTGAGGATTTCCATCACGCGGCCCTCGGGGCCGACATGCTCGTCGGTCGCGATGACCTCCGCCATGCTCTCCCGCGGCGTCACCTCGAACACGTCGTCGAGCCGGTTGCTCGCGGTCTCGTCCGGGCCGAACAGGCGGAAATTCGTCATGTTCCGCGCCATCACCTCGCGCAGGAACTGGCCGAGGATGCGGGTCGATTCGATCTGCTCGGCGCCGGGCGACGTCACCGCGACGCCGTGGGCCCGGTAATCCGGCAGATCGAGCTCGCGCAGCAGCAGCCCGCCGTTGGCGTGCGGGTTCATGCCCATCCGCCGCGCGCCCGCCGGCGCCTGGTCGAGGATCGCCGCTATCGGGTGGCCACCCTCGTCGAACAGCTCCTCGGGCTTGTAGCTGTGCATCCACGCCTCGAGCTGGCGCAGCCGCTCCGGATGCTGGGCCAGCTTGTCGAGCGGCACCTGGTGCGCGCGCCAGGTGCCCTCGACCGGCTTGTTGTCGACCGATTTCGGCCCGGTCCAGCCTTTCGGCGAGCGCAGGATGATCATCGGCCAGGCCGGCCGGGTCAGGTCGCCGCCCGCGGCCGCGGCGCGGATCTCGGCGATGCGGTCCAGTGTGGCGTCCAGGGCGGCGGCGAACGCCTGGTGCATCGGCGCCGGATCGTGCCCGGCGACCACGACCGGCGCCCAGCCGTAGCCGCGGAACAGGCTCAGCAGCTCCGCCTCCGGGATCCGCGCCAGCACCGTCGGTCCGGCGATCTTGTAGCCGTTGAGGTGCAGGATCGGCAGCACCGCGCCGTCGCGCGCCGGGTTGAGGAATTTGTTGCAATGCCAGCTCGTCGCCATCGGCCCGGTCTCGGCCTCGCCGTCGCCGACGACGCAGGTCGCGATCAGGTCCTTGTTGTCGAACACGGCGCCAGCCGCGTGCAGCATCGAGTAGCCGAGTTCGCCGCCCTCGTTGATGCTGCCCGGCACGTTGGCCGCGTCGTGGCTCGGAATGCCGCCGGGGAAGCTGAACTGCTTGAACAGCCGTCCCAGCCCGGCGAGGTCGCGCGGCACGTGCGGCATCAGCTCGCTATAGCTGCCCTCGAGCCAAGCGCTGGCGACCATGCCGGGGCCGCCATGGCCGGGTCCGCAGACGTAGATCATGTCGAGATCGCGGGCGCGGATGGCGCGGTTGAGATGGGCGTAGATGAAGTTCAGCCCCGGCGTCGTGCCCCAATGCCCGAGCAGCCGCGGCTTGACGTGCTCGATCGTCAGGGGCTCTCGCAGCAGCGGGTCGGTGCCCATCAAGTAGATCTGGCCGATCGAGAGATAGTTCGCTGCCCGCCACCAGAGGTCGAGCGCGTGGAGTTCGCCGTCGTCCAGCATGCGGGCACTCCTTGTCGTCGGTTCGCCCCGCGTCAGCCCGTGGTGAAGTTCACCCAGATCAGGAAGCGGAGCATGCGATCGCCCAATTCGGGCGGCGAGGGCGGATAGTGCGCCGCCTTGGCGGCCAGCAGGGCGGCGTCGTCGAGCATGGCCGTCCCGGACGATTGCACCAGCGCGGCGCCGGACAGAGTGCCCGCGCGATAGGCGAGCTCGAGCCGCGCGCGGCCGGTAACGCCCATCATACGCGCCGAAGCCGGGTAATGCACGGCGTCCTGCACCGCCTCGCGGACCCGGGCGCCGAACGCGGCCTCGGTCGACGCAGTCCGAGAAGCGGGCGGGGAGGCCGGGGCAGGGAAGGCCGGGGCAGGCGAGGCCGGGGCGAGAGCAACGGGTGCCGGAGCCGCTACGAATGGAGCCGGCGTTGGCATCTCGGGCGCGTCCGCGACCGGCCGCCGCGGCCTGGGCTTGGCGGGCGTGGGGCGATGCACCGGCCGCTCGCGCACTGGCTCCGGCGCCTCGAGCGCGATCGGCGCCACGGACTGTGTCACCTCCGGCGCCGGCACGAGGTCCGCCAGCGCCGTCGTCGCCGTCGCGATCTCGGCCACTGGAGTTGTCGCCGGCGTCTCGGGCGCGGGCGACGCGGTCGGATCGGGCGCGGTCCGCGGCGCCAGGTCCGGCAACGCGGCCGTGGCGACCGGCGACGACGCGACTTCGGGCGGGGCGGGCGGCGGCGGCGGTAACGAGACGATGTCGATCGTCGGCGCCGGTGGCGCATCCGGCACCCGGTTCGCCTGCTTGAACACGGTCAACGCGGTGAACGCCGCGACATGCAAGCAAAGCGCCAGGCCGATGCCGACCGCAGCACCCGACCGCGGCGGCCGCTCGCTGCCGCGCAGCCGCAATCCGCCGATCGCGTGCAGTGCGTTAGCGGCTGGCATCATACCAGTTCGAGCGCGCCACCGATCCCCTCCGCCATCTCCCGGCAGCACTACTCTGGACCGAAAACGAGCGCACATGACCCTTTTGCGACGCGAGAGGGATCAGGTGGTGCGGGTGGTCGGAGTCGAACCGACACTCCTTGCGGAACCGGATTTTGAGCCGTTTTGAATGAGCTACGCTCCTCCACGCCCGAGTGCGCTGGAGCAGGATAAAGCGAGCTAGAACAGCGGTTTAGCTCCTCGTATCCTACACCGGTCCTCGACCGAACGCGACCCGATCCTCCCTAGCGCCGCTCCTATGTGGCTCCTGGAAATCGGGTCTAGCTAGGAGCCAGACATGCCTTCCATCAAGCTCACCAAGAGCGTCATCGACACCGCCAGACCCACCGCCCGCGACTTTGAAATCAGAGACACCATTGTCCCCGGCTTCATGTGCAAGATAACGCCCGCCGGGCGCAAGGTCTTCATGCTCTCGTACAGAACGCCCACCGGCGAGAGGCGGAAACCGGCGCTGGGCACCTACGGCCAGATCACCGTCGACCAAGCGCGCAAGCTCGCCCAGGACTTCCTCGCCTCCGTTCGGGGCGGAGCCGACCCGAGCCAAGAGCGGCAAGTCGCCCGCACGGCTCCGACCGTGAAGGATCTGAGCGACCGCTTCATGGTCGAGCACTCCGAGGCGCGGAATAAGCCGTCCACGGTCAAGGGCAATCGCATCACGCTGAAGGTCCATGTCCTGCCCGCGCTTGGGAAGATCAAAATCGCCGACGTGAAGCGGTCCGAGATCGCCGATCTCGTCGGCCGGCTGCGTGACAGACCAACCGCTGCGAACCACTCGCTCTCGCTCCTGCGAAAGATGTTCAATCTGGCCGAGCTCTGGGGGCTGCGGCCGGACGGCACGAACCCCTGCCGGCACGTGCAGAAGTACACCGGAGCCAAGCGCACCCGTCTCATCACGGACGACGAGCTGGCGCGCCTTTATGCCTACCTGGACCACGCCGACGCCGAGGGCCTGGAGCACCCGCTGCTCACCCTCGCGATCCGGCTGCAGTTCGACTTCGCCGCGCGCATGTCCGAGGTGCTCGAACTCCAGTGGGAGTGGATCGATTTCACCCATCGGCGGGTCGTCTGGCCAGACAGCAAGACCGGCGGCATGTCGAAGCCGCTCAGCGCCGAAGCCGCGCTGCTGCTGCGCACCGCGCCGCGCTACCAGAGCTCCAAGTTCGTCGTTCCGGCACTCTTCGACGGCTCTAAACCCATGTCGAAGCACACCTACTGGGCGGGCTGGCGCCGCATCCTAGAACGCGCCGGCTTGCCGCATTGCGGGACGCACGCGGTCCGGCACCGGGCCGCGACCGACATCGCCACTTCGGGGGTGCCGGTGAAAGTTGGCATGGCCCTCACTGCCCACAAGACCGTCACCATGTTCATGCGCTACGTCCATACCGAGGACGATCCAATCCGCGAAGCGGCGGAGACCGTAGCCTCGCGCAGGCGCAAAGTCGTTCAGGGTGCGGCTGCTGCGGCCGATGTGAACCTTCTTGAGCGACCGTCCACTGATCCGGCTACGGCCGCGGCGGCAGCCGCGCCAAGGGTGGTCAAGACGATCGTCGATCGTCGTTCGGCGAGCGCTGGGCTCGGCAACTATCACCCTACCGGCACCGGAAGGGCGAAAACCGCGCCGCGCCGCCGAAGCCCGCTCGTCAGGTCCCTCAGGTTGAGGGAGCGGAGCATGTCTGATTGCCGCAATCCCGAGGGCCGCTGGCCGCCACTGGAGATCATGCGGCGGGCGAAGGAGGTCGACGACACGGGCTTGATGCCATTCGTCGACACCGAAGCGGCCTTTCCGGAAGTTCGCCACGAAGGAGCACATCTCCGACGCGGCATTGTGCGAGGCGGTAAGCCGCGCCGAGATTGGCTTGGTTGACGCGGATCTTGGAGGCGGGCTCCTCAAGCAGAGGATCGCTCGGCCAGGGGCGGGACGGTCGGGCGGTTACCGCACCATCCTGATCTTCAGGTCGGAGGCGCGGGCGGTTTTTGTGTTCGGTTTCGCGAAGAGTGATCGGGCGAATCTGACCGCCCAGGAAGAGGCGGTCTACAAGGCGGCGGCCAAGCTGGTGCTGGCGTTCAGCGAGCACCATCTCGACACCGAGGTCGCGCGCGGTCGAATGGCGGAGGTGGATTGCGATGGCCCAGACGTACAAGAGCGAAGCGATGGCGGCCGTCCACGAGATGGTGGAGGGCTTTCATGATAGCGGCGCGATCGACAAGCAGACGATGCGGGAGTTCGACGAAGCGTGTTTGACGCCCGCCTCCATGCTAACGCCGGAAGAGATCAAGGCGATCCGGGAAAAGGAGGCTGTGTCCCAGCCGGTGTTCGCGCGCTACCTCAATGTTTCCAAGAACCTTGTTTCCGATTGGGAGCGCGGCAACAAGCGTCCGGGCGGCCCGGCTTTAAGACTGTTGACGATAGTGCGGAAGGGTGGGCTGCGGGCGATCGGCTGACACGGTCTTGGTCCTGCTTGGGGCTGGACGCGGGATAAACCATAAGCAAGGGTCCCACCCCATGAGTAAGCCCGAGAAGCGGGACGGCCGAGGGAGTGGAAATAGAAACATATGATTCACTTCCCGGTTTTCGAACACCTCCAGGTGAAGAACTACAGGCTGTTCCCGGGTACGGAACAGCAACCGGGGTTAGACTTCGTCATCATGCCGGGTCTCTCCATAATCGCGGGGATTAACGGCCTCGGCAAGACTACGCTTATAAACGTCCTGTTCCGACTGGTCGTGGGCCCGTTCGAGCTCCCGAAACTCGAGAACGCCGCACGATTTGGATCAACCGCCCGGGTGAGGGAGACGCCTTGGCCATCGCGCCGAGAGTTCTTTACTCGGCGCGTAGCCGACAAGGCCGAGCAGGCCACCGCGTCGTTGACGTTTGCGATCGGCGCCCAACGCTTTTGCATCGAGCGGTCGCTTGCGGACTGCCGGCTTCTGAGCGCAACGGTCAACGGCCAGCCCATTGATATCACGGAGGGTTTCGAGGCGGCATACAAGGATCAGGTCGTCGGCAGCGCCGGTTTGGGCAGCTTTGTCGACTTCCTCACCACGGTAAAGTTCCTGACCTTTTTTAACGAGGATCGGCGCGACATACTCTGGGACGATCAAGCGCAGCGCCAGTTTTTCCGCATTCTGTTCTCCTCTCCCGCGATCTCTCAGGAATGGGTCCAACACGAAGCTGAGATAGGGAGCGCGGACAGCTCTGCCCGCAACGCGTCGGCCTTCGCGTCGCGGCTGGAGAAGGACATCACTGGTCTTGAGGAAGCACTTGAGAAGAACACGGGCGTTACTGCGGAACTGGCCGCCACCCAGAAGCTGCTGGACGCGGATCTGGAGCGCCAGGCGGAACTGGAGGTGAAGGCTGAGGACTTAAAAAGCAGCTCACCTCGCTCGCCCGGCAGATGGAACGGTCAAAGCTTGCCGAGGATGGGGCCAGACGGCAACTCGAGGAGCTTCGCTACACAGCCTTGGGCCGGCTCTTTCCATCCCTCGACGAAACGGCGCGCTACATCCTCACCCATTTATTCGCCGACGCCCACTGTTTGGCGTGCGGTGCCGATGCGAAGGACGAGATCGCGCGGCTCGAGCACGCTATCGTGGACGGGATTTGCGCCGTTTGCGGCGCGGACCCTTCGCAGCAGGAGCGCTCGTCGGTAAGCGAGCAGGTTATTCCGGTTCACATGGTAGAGCAGAAAATGCTCGATCGGGCCCTCGAAGCTGTCTCCAATGCCCGCACCGAGCGGGAAGCCGCCTCCAGCGCCGAAGCCGGCGTGCGGAACCAGTTGCAGGAGCTGAATTCCGAGCTCGACCGTGTCAGTCGGTCTATCGATGAACGCCGTCTCGCCAACGCAACATTACGCGCGCGCCTGCCAACCGATCCGGAAGAAATCGCTGAGAAGCGTCGAGCTCTTGAGAACGCTCGGCGATCGCAGCAGGAGTACGAGCGGCAGCGCGCCAGGGCGGAGCGGAAATACCAAGTTCTCCTCACCCAAACCGAGGAGCTGTTCCGGGCGGCAGCGGTGCGCGTCGCTCATAGATTTCAACGTTTCGCGACCGCCTTCCTCGAAGAGGAATGCTCGCTGTCGTTCCGGCTGGTTGAAGATCGACCGAGCCAGAGCGGCGCGCGCTTCATGTACCCGTCCCTGAAGTTTGAGATGTCGGCGGCTGCGTTTGAGACCCGCCAGTTTCGCGAGAGTCCCGACGACGTTTCGGAATCCCAGCGCGAGTTTGTCGATTTGGCGTTTCGCATGGCGTTGATGGAAGCAGCCTCGACCGACGAGGCCTCGACCTTGGTAATCGAGACGCCCGAGGCGAGCCTCGACGCGATTTTTATGCAGAAGGCCGGGACGATGCTGCGCGCCTTTGCGGACGGCGAACGTCGCATCCTCGTCACCTCGAACATGACGAGTTCGGTGATGGTGCCCGCGCTCTTGGGCGGCCCGACAGACGATGCGGACGAAATCGGCGAGCGCTGGACTCGGGTGCTCGACTTAGGCCCCGTCAGGAATCAACTGCTCCGGTTCATTCGTAGCGAGGCCGGATCGTGTAGTTCCACTCACCATGGAACTCGTTTCGGATGATGTTGATGGATGCCATGTCCT
>JAABUX010002806.1_pt1 | contig 24010 bp, 19 predicted proteins | sample 5561851 | NCBI WGS metagenome assembly JAABUX01 (sample SAMN10711883, study PRJNA513361) | rock metagenome | isolation source: Antarctica rocks | place: Antarctica: Victoria Land, Richard Nunatak red sandstone | collected 2016-01-03 | reverse complement strand
GGCGATAACCACGTCGAGTTTCCGCTTCGGTGCGCCCGTGGTCTCGGCGCCACGGAAGACGCTCGAAGAAGCGGTTCGATGATGCCGCGTACTTTCGCTTCGGCGCAATCTGCGGCTACGCGCCTAGTTCCAATTTAGTCGTGGTTTCTAGGAGTCTGTCGGGCTTTTGCGCTTGATTTGTAGTACAATGCGAGTGTGAATGTTCGCTTTAAGATCTCTGATCCCGACGCGCCGATGCTGTTATCGCCGAACATGCAAGACTGGTTGCCGGAGAAGCACTTAGCCCGCTTTGTGGTCGCGGCCGTTGAGCAGCTCGATCTTCGAGAGCTCGAATCCTCGTATGCTGGTCGGGGCAGCGCGGCCTATCGCCCAAAGATGATGTTGGCGCTTCTGATTTATGGCTATGCAACGGGAACGTTCAGTTCACGGAAGATCGAACGCGCAGCGGTCGACTCGATCGCCTTCCGATACATCGCTGGGAACGTCAGTCCTGATCACGATACGATTGCGGATTTCCGGAGTCGGGTTTTTCCGCAGCTTCCTTCGATCATGCTCCAAGTTCTGATGATCGCAAAGGAACTCGGCTTTCTCAAAGTCGGCACGATTAGTTTGGACGGGACGAAGATCAAAGCGAAGGTGGTCGGCGACAATTACCCTGGCCAGGTCCCGACAACTATCTTGGCCAGTTGGAAAGCCTGAACCGGAAGGCGCAGGAAGCGGAACCCAGATCGACGTCGAAGGCCGAAATTCTGGGCCATGCCCGGCAAAAGGATCACTGACTTCCAAGTGCTCGAGTACAAGCGGAACTTGTCAAGGACATCCGCCGCTCCATGCCTCGTTCGGCAGCGGCGGCGAAAGTTGCGATCAGCGAGCGCAGTGCTCGCCGGATCGAGAAGGCCTCGAGGTTGCCTTCGCAGAGCCCGCCTCGGCACTGGCGCACCCGCGTCGATCCTTTGGGCGAGGTCTGGACGGCTGACCTCGTGCCGCTGCTCGTCGCCGCTCCGCACCTGAACGCCGCAACGCTGCTCGAAGAGTTGCAGCGCCGACACCCGGCAGATTATGGTCCGGGCATCTTGCGAACGCTGCAGCGGCGGCTTCGTCAATGGCGCGTTCAGAATGGCGGTGAGCGTGAGGTATTCTTCGCAAGAACATCCGCCCGGCCGCCAAGGCCTCTCCGACTTCACGGTCGCAGATGATCTGGGCATCACGATCGGCGGCGCAGCGTATCCGCACCGGCTCTATCAGTTTGCCCTGGCACATTCCGGCTGGCGGCACGTTTCGCTCGTCGAGGGCGGCGAGAGCTTCATCGCTCTTGCCACGGGCCTGCAAGATGCGTTGTGGCGCGCCGGCGGCACTCCCGAAGAGCACCGAACCGATAGCCTGTCCGCTGTGTTTCGGAATCTTCCGCAGGGCGAGCCACAGCAACTAACCAAGCGTTACGAATCGCTCTGCACGCATTACGGCATGCGCGCGACTCGCTGCAATCCCGGGGAATCGCAGGAGAACGGCAGCATCGAAGCGCGCAACGGGTCGCTCAAAGTCGCGTTGCGCCAAGGGTTGATGCTACGTGGGTCGAGCGCGTTCGAAGATCGCGCGGCGTACGTGCGTTTCGTCGAATCGATCGTCGCGCGCATGAACGGCCGCGTTGCGGCGCGCTTTGCGGCGGAGCGCAACGTGCATCGCGGTGCTCACGATCTTCCACCGCCCCGTGTTGCTCGAGGAAACTTCCGACGTGGCGGGCGGCGTGTTCGGTGCCTCCGAAAAGACGGCGGCTCTTTCCGATCGTTTCCTGCTCGGCACGAGCCGGGCTGCGGAAACGCGCCTCACGAGCGGCCGGGCGGCGGGTCTGGGCGTCCGCGACCCGTACGCGCTCACGACCAGCGGTCTTTACGTAGACCGCTCGACGCTGTTGGCACCCCTGTCACGAGGCGGCAGTGCCTACGGCAGTCGCGCCGGGTCGCTGCTGAACGATCGCGCGCTGATGATCCTCAAGTCGCGACTCCCAAAGGCCACATTGGAGTTACCCGATCCGCACTCGGCGATCGGGGTCACGGGCATCTTGACGGAAACGACGACCCTCGGCCGCGAAGTGACGGCGCCCAAGGAAATCGCCACGTTCCGTCCGATCGACGTGCACGGCGCTTCTAGCATCTTCAAATTGCGCGCCCGCGGGTCTCGCGAGCGACGAAACGGCGACGACGGTGCTGGCGAAAGCCGCAACGTCCGTACGGAACGTCGTCAGTTTTTAATTAAAGCGTCGGTCTGCACATGCGGCCTCTAACACGTCGAGCGATCGCCCTGAAGCGCCCGCTGCGGAGCGTGCCGCTCGGTCGTCGTCGCGCGACCTCGTTAAGAAACGAAGTGAGCCTTGTACGGCTCGGCGCCCTCTTTCAACGTGAATGCCAGCAGCGCGACGTGCGTCGTTTCCACGCCGAGGATGGACCCGGCGACCTTCGCGAGCATGCGATCCTTGAACGCGGGGATGCTCGTAAGGTAGGCCGTGGCCGCGCCGCGCTCCACCGTTTCCGCAAAGAGCAGAATGTCGTGTTGCGACTTCAGGGGCGGTACGTCGAGCGGTCCGACTTTGTCGGACGGCGTCGCGCCGGCTGCCTTGATCGCGCCGATCAGGGCGTCGCGATGCGCGATGTGATCCATCATGAAACCGGTTGCAATCGCAGTGACCGCTGGCGTGAGCAGCTTCGTCGCTGCGGCTGCCTCGTACGCCTTGATCCCGGCGCGTTCGGCAGCCAACGCCATTTCCAAAAGCATGAGATCGCTTGGGTCCGCGCTCTCGGCGGAGACGACCAACGGCCCGAGTAAACTTGGGCCGAAAGCTGCCAAAGCGGCCCCCATGCCGAGCAGCTTCGAACGTGATACTCGCATGTTTTCGTTCCTTATTGACGGTGTGAGATGAGGCTGCGGACGGGCCTAGGTCTTAGCCGGTCCCCTTGAGGACCGGGGCTCCGGCGCTGCGTTGCGCGATACGACGCTCGCTGCGAAAAGAGCTTCGCCCAGCGACCAGATCGCGGCGCCGAGCAGGATGATGTCTTTGCTGAGAAACTGATCGATCATCGTCGTGATGTCGAAGCCCGGCGTCGTGAAAATGAAACTCGTCGTGGCCAGAAAAATGACTACCGCCAGGGCGCTTCCGACGGCCGCGATCAGCGGCGAGAAGAGCCGAGCCGCGATCAGCGCGCCGGTCAATATTTCAAAAGAGCCCAAGAAATTCGACGTTCCTTGAACGCCAAAGAGGCCGTTCATCCAGAAGAAGAACGGGCTGTGCGTGACGAGCGGCTGAATCGCGACCGCCTCGCCCGACGTAAATTTCAAGAAACCGATGACGACGAGGGCGAAAACGAGTCCGACTCGAGCGACGACGCTCCCGATGTGCATCACGCGCTGCCCGGAGCGTTCCGAGATGATCGATGTGCCGAGCTGTTCCATGTTCACTCCTCATTGCAACACGTAAGAAACGGTGCAACGCGTTTTAGCAAGGACGTTCGTGTCACCAAAACTTATATCCTAGGCTCCCTTTGCCGATGTAAGGAAGCTTGCAGCCATCGTCTCGGTGAGAGAGTGCCGGCCACTCGGCGTTCAGCGAGCAGTGACCGTCAGGACTCCGCCGCGCGCATAGTATTTGTCCGCTTGAAGCGAGCTGAAGAACTCGTAATCGCCCGGAGCGCGCGGAGCGGTGAACACGAAGTAGGAATGTTTCTTCGGCATGACCGGCGCTGCGAGACCCACCGCACCCGTCGGTAGCTCGACGGCGAAGCCGACCGGCAGCGTTCCGGTGTCGGAGACGAGTACTGCGATCTTTTCTCCGGCTCGCGCCCGCAGACGTGGAGGTGTGTACGTGAAGTCGTGCGCGGTGATCGCAATGACGCGCGCATCCAACGGCGGGACGGAAACGCCCGCGACCTTACGCGGCGCGCCGACGGGAATTTGCACCGGCTGCGCCGAGGCGACGCGCGGCTCGCGACTGCCGTCCCGCGGGAGCGCGAAGGCGACGAGTGCATCGCCCAGCGGCGATGACGCGGGTCCGTTGTCGCCGCGAATGTGGCTGTTGCCGCCGAAGGGCATCACGACAAATTCGCGTCCGTCGACCATGTACGCGGCGCCGGCGCCGTTCGCGCCACCCACGCCGCGCAGCGTAGCGCGCCACTTCCACAACGTCGCGCCCGTTTGGGCGTCGTCCGCGAGATACGTGCCGTCGTCGAGGCCCCAAAAGACGAGGTCGCCGACGACCGTCGCGCCGCTGATGACGACGCCGGGCGTCTTCGCGCGCCAGGCGATCGTACCCGAGCGCGTGTCGACGGCATTGAAGAGTCCGTACGTCGCGAGGTCCGGGATGACGGGCGGCGAGCCCGTCGAGCCGTAGAAATTGTCGTAGCCGCGGTTGGCCTCATAAAGCCACGGCGAATACCCGCCCGAAGGAATATACGCGTAGTGCGTGCGCGGGCTGTAGGCGCCCGGGCTCCATTCGGGTCCGGCATTTTCCGCTCCGGGCTGTTCGAGCAACGGCTGCGCTCGCGGGGGCGTCCACATCGGCGCCGACGCGAATCCGCTCGCGTTCGAGGTGACGGCGTCGGGCACGAGCCGAAGCGAGGTTTGCGGCTGCGTGGCATACGGATGCTGCCACGCGGGCGCCGAGGGTACCGCAACTTCGCGGACCGGAAGGACGGGTTTGCCGGTGCGCCGGTCGAGGATAAAGTAGAAGCCGTTCTTGCCGGCGTGTCCGATCACCGGAATCGAAGCGCCGTTGCGTTCGAGAGTGTAAAGCTGCGCCGGCTGGGCCGCATCGTAGTCCCAGATGTCGTGATGGACTTCTTGGAAGTACCAACGCATCGCACCCGTTGCGAGATCGAGGGCCACGAGCGACGATGTGTACAAATCTTTGCCGGGGCGCTCGGAACCGTTCACGTCGGGCGACGGGTTGCCAGTATGGACGTACGCGAGGCCGAGTTTCGAATCGACTTCAGGTGTCGTCCAGACGGCGCCGCCCCCGTGGCGCCACGCGCTTCCGCCCCACGAGCCCGGTTGCGTCGTCGAGAATCGCCATACTTGTTTTCCGGACGCCGCATCGTAGGCTGCGACGAAGCCGCGCACAGCAAACTCTCCGCCGGCGCTGCCGACGAGCACCTTTCCTCGAGCGAATTGAGGCGCCATCGTATCGGAATAGCGGGCATGAAAATCCGCCGTACGCGTCTGCCACATGACCTTTCCGGTGGCGGCATCGAGTGCGACGAGCACGCCGTCGAGACGCGCGATGTAGATCTTGCCGTCGCCCGCTGCGACGCCGCGATTGGTTTGACCGCAACACAGTGCGAGCGCGAAGAGCGGCGGCATGTCGGTCGGGCTATAGGTCCATTTGAGCCGGCCGGTCGCCGCGTCGAGCGCAAAGACGTGGTCGTGCGGCGATGACGCGTACAGAGTGCCGCGAACGACGATCGGTTGCGTCTCGAACGACGTGTCCGGATTCGAGACATTCGTGTGAAAGATCCAGGCGGGCCGTAGCCTGCGCACGTTCGAGCGATTGATCTGGTCGAAATTTTGATAGCGCATGCCGCCCTGGTCGTTTCCGTAGAACGGCCAGTCGACGTTGCCCGCGCCGCTGTTCGCCGAACTTGCAACGCGAGTCGCGGCGAGCAGACCGCAGCCGAGGGCAAGGGCGATGACGTGCATCGCCCGCACCGGAACGCTCGGTACTTCGCTACGCACGGAGCGTTATGGCTGGTGCGGCGGCAGCGGCATTTGCGGACCCACCGGCGGCCCGTCGACGAACGCGAGGGCCGGGCAGTTGATCAACGATATTCGCGGGCCCTAGCGGTAGCACGCCGCCGGGCGACGTCACTAGCTTTTTCACCGAAAGCCAGCGGATCGTGTTGCCGTCCTTGTACGTGCCGTTGAGGCCGGCCGCGACGGCTTTTTTCGTGAACACGCCGATCTGCAGATCCCACAGCGGGCTATAGCGACGCGCCATCGCGACGTTGGGAAGAACCGGCCAGTTGTCGAGAACGTTGTGCGCGTCGCCGCCGGCGTTGAGCGCGTTGACGACGCGACGATCCGAATAGCTCGCATCGATATCGTCGGCACCGCTCAAGATGACGTGCGCGAGCCCCTGCCCTGGGGGGCTTGGGTTGGGAACTTTTCCGTTCGCGAACGTGAAGATTTCCGCACGAGCCGACTTGGCCGGGTACGCTCCGCCGCCGGCGAAGGGCGCGAGGCCGACCGGGCGTGAACGTGGCGCGTTCGAGCGACGCAGTGAGCGGCTCAGATGCTTCCGAGCTCAAGTACAAGATCCGTTTTCCGTAGGCGTACGCCTGAACGACCAGGAGATCCACCGTCATCTTTTTCGTATCGATGGCGAGCACGCGGTCCGCCGTGTTCGTGTGTTTGGTGACGTCGTAAGGCGGCCCGCCGACGGCGACGACCGATGCGTTGTACACGATCGGGCTGCCGGCGATCTTTACGAACGGACTGTAGTGGAGGTCGCCTGCGCCGCCGGGCTGCACCTTGGCGTGCGGGAAGCCCTTGGGTCCGGGCGCGAGGATGCGGCTACCTTGGAAGTCGGGCACGCCCGTGAACGTAACCTCGCCCTTGCCGAGCGTCGGGCTCGTCGAGCTGACCGTCTCAGCGCAACCGGGACAGCCTTTCGTGATGACCGCCAGACGCGGCGCGAAGTTGACGCCCAACGTTCGCGCGGCTTGTTGGTCCGAAGCGTCGGTGATGACGTAATAGACTCCCATGCCGTTGAAGGTGCCCTTGTGCAGCGGCAGCGTGGCCGTGTCTTTGGTCATGTCGATGCGCAGGGTACTCGTGATCACGAAGTTGCCTCTAGGCAGGAAGCGATCGCCGCTGGTTTGCGCGGCGGCCGGAACCACAAGGATCCCGAGGAACGAGAACGTGGCGGCAAGTGCCCCCAGACCTGCACCGTGTGTCATAGAATTGCGTGCCTTTCGGAGTCTGATTAGAAGTCGTATTCGGTCTGGAAACGTTGATATTCGAAGCGAAAGGGAATCGCGGGCTGATGGTTGGGCGCGATGCGTACGCGCACGAAAAACCCTTTGTACGCGCCCGCTCGAACCGCGTTGAAATAGTAGGTTCCGTCGGCATCGAATTCTGCGTTGAGGTTGCGCGAGATGTCGTTGGAATACTGATACCACGCCTGGGCGGCGACGAGTTTGAGTTGCTTCGTAGGGCTCGTGTAGACGAGGGCGGCTTTGTAGGAATTACCGGCACTGCGGCGGTCGACGAGTCCCTGCGTGATCTGAGTCGTGTAGAGCGGATCGCCCGCAGTGGTGTCGGTGTACGGCGAGGCGAGGCCGCCGTATGCGACTTTATAGCGGCCCGGGCCGATGCGAACCACGTCGCCCGTGCCGCCGCCACCGACGAAGAAACCGGCAGCGGCATTCGCGGCTGAGGTGGCGTTCACGTTGGCGTACTGCGGCGGCGAAAAGTCGCCACTGACGGCGAGAAGCAGACCCTTGACGACGTTCGCGCCGAGCTGGCCGCCGATCGTGTGATTGCGGACGACGCCGACCTCGTTTGAACCCAGCGAATTTTCCGCGACGTATTGGACCGCCGCGTAGGGATTCGCTTTCGAAGACGGGGCGAGATCGTATTTGACTTCGGCGTACGCCAGGTTTGCGATGTCGTAAAACTCATTGTTCTCGGCAGAGACGACGATGCGGTCCGATGGATGAAAGTTCAAGGCGACGCGCAGCGTCCCCGGCGTAAAGGCGGGAGCCCGAACCGGGATCGTACCGGGATAGGTCGCAGTGAGCAGCGTGTTCGGCTCGAATTTCGAAGAATTCCAGTGTTCGAACCGCAGAATTCGAGTGGCGCTGAACGTTAAGGTGTCGAGCAATTTGATGGTCGCGTCGATACCCTCATACGATACGGGCAGGATGCGCGAATCGGAACTCGGCGTCCAGGGATGGTTGAGTTCTTGCGCACCGACGGTAAAGGCGTTGCCGGCATCCTTGTACTGCAGGTAGAGCTCGTGCGCCGGCTGATTCACGGGAAAGCCGGGCAGCGTGTTATCGATTCGTGCGTTCTCGATTGGTTTGGGACCGTTGAAACCAAAGCTCGTCGCCCCGCCGTATGTGTAGCCGATGTTGAGCGGCGTGTCCCCGATCCGGTAGTCGAGGTGCGGGACCGCCCCGAATTCGAGGGCGTGGCGATCGGGGTTGGCTAGGTTCTGCACACGGTTGAAGCGTTGAAAATCGTAACCGCGAACCTTTCCCGAAATGCTGAGGTGCGCGGCGCTCGGGGTGGGCGTCGGCGCAGGATGTGTTTGCGGGCTCACGGTGTCGGGCGACGGCGGCATGGCCGCTCCAGCGGAACTCTGTGCCGGGACCGGAATGCCGAGTCCGTTCGTCGTCGCTTGCGCGAAAGCGATTCCGGATAGCGCGCGGAGTCCGAGACAGACCAACAGGAGCATTCGCAGCGAAACGGTCACGTAATTCCAAACATTCAGATACGGCGCGCCGCAATTTTTTTCTCGAGCGTATGCTAGCGCACCGAACGCCGCCGTTCGATGCTTTGAAGCCAAAGCGTTCGCGGCGGCGACGGGCTTCCGTGACCCTTCACGGTATGCGAAGAGCATACGATGTGGGCCCGGCGTAGCGCACGGCAACTTGGGAAACTTAAGCTTTTGTTGAAGAGTAAAGCGGCCGTGGCGGCGGAAAAGCAATTGCATGGAGAGCGAAAAGCTCGAGGACGTGGGTTCGCGCCGCCGCAAACGCGGAATCTTCAGTGCGAGCGGTTTCGGTCGGCTCAATACGGCTCGCCGATCTCTCGAGTTCGAGCGCAATTGCGGTACCCGGCTTTCGCTCGAACGCTTGAGCGCGGAGATCGGGCTTTCGTCGAAGACGCTCGCAAAGGTGTTGGGCCGCTCGGTGGCTGTTGATTTGCGCACGCTCGAGGCGGTCTTCATGACATTTGGGCTCGACTTGCGGACGAGCGATCACGAACCGGTCGGAGGCTCCGCTGCGCCCGGCACCCTGCCGCTGGTACGAACGGCGCTCGTCGGCCGTGGCGCCGAACTGGCGCGCTTGGGAGAACTCGTTGCGGGCCACCGCTTAGTGACCCTAACGGGGCCCGGTGGAATCGGAAAGACGCGAGTCGCGATTGCGCTTGCGTCGACGGTAGTTCCGGCGATCGCCGAACGCGTGGTCTACGTCGATCTTTCGGCGCTCGTCGATCCGGCGATGGTCGCCTCCGCTGTGCTCGGTGCGTTCGGGCTTTCCCAGCCGCGCAGCCGCGCCGTCGAGGCACTCGCCGCCACAATCGCCGGCGACGTGCTGTGCGTCGTCGATAATTGCGAACATCTTCTGGGCGCCGTAGCCGACCTCGTGGATCACGCGCTGACCATGAGCCGATTTTTTCGGGTTCTCGCGACCAGCCGCGAGCCGCTCGGCATCACGGGAGAACGCGTCGTGCGGATCGCCCCGCTGGCGCTGCCCGCCGCCGGAATATGTGACGCGCGCGAGGCGCTGCGTTCGCCCGCGGTCGCGTTGTTCGTCGATCGAACCAAAGCGTTCGACGACACGTTCGTTTTCGACGAACGGCTCGTACCGTGCGTGATCGACATCGTGCGCCGCCTCGACGGCTTGCCGCTCGCGATCGAACTCGCCGCCGCCCGCTCCGATGTGATGACGTTGCCCGAACTGCAGGAGAGCCTTTCGGAGCGCCTGGACCTCCTTGCCGACGAACGCCCTTCTTTTGCGAAACGGCATCGTTCCGTTCGCGCGATGGTTGATTGGAGTTACCAGCTGCTCTCGATCGAAGAGCGGCGCGTCTTTCGTGCGTGCGGCGTCTTCATGGGCGATTTCGATATCGCCGCCGTCGAGGCCGTCGCCGCGGGCATGGGGACCGAAGCCATCGTCGGCCGCTTGGTTCGCAAGTCGCTCTTAGTCCGCGCGCCCGATGTCGAGGTCGAAGCGACGCGCGTGCGGCTTCTCGAACTCGTCCGGCACGTGGCTCTCGAGGAATTGCGGACGGCAGGCGAAGCCGGAGACGCGCGCGCGGCCCACGCCCATCATTTCGCTTTCATCGCTCGGCGCGAAGCGCAACGGCTGCGCGGGGACGACCGGCTTGCGGCGATCGGGGCGCTCATGCGTGAAGAAAGCAATCTTCGCGAAGCGTTGGAATGGGCGCTGCAAGTTCCCGACGCGAGCGATCTCGCGGTGGCGATGGCCGGAGATCTCGCCCGCTATTGGGCTGCGCGCGCATCGTACGTCGAAGGCGAGTCGTGGCTCGAGCGCGTCGTCGCAAAGGTCGGAGCCGATGCGGTCGTTTGCGGAGTGGCGCGAGTGTTCGAAGGCCTCGCTCTCATGCGATATCGCAACGGACGCTTCGCCAGCGCCTGTGCCGCCGCCGAACGCGCGTTGGAAATCGACGAGTCGCTCGGCGACCGTTCCGCTGCCATCGGTTCGCGCAACGTCCTCGCGCTCACGCATCTCGAATCCGAGCGCAGCGACGTCGCGCGCGGGCTGCTCGAAACGAACTTGCGCGACGCCTGCGCGCTGGGGCTCGCGCGCGAAGAAAGCGTCGCTCTGGAGAATCTCGGACGCATCGCGAGCGACTTCGACGACGAGCCCGACGTGTCGTTGTCGCTGGTCGAACGGAGCCTCGAGGCGGCGCGCCGCTACGGCGTACGGTCATTCATCGCCGCCGCTCTCGCCACGGTGAGCTCGACGGCGTCGTCCGCGCAAGCGTATGCGCGCGCCCTAGCATGTGCGCGCGAAGGCCTCGCAACGGCGCGCGGCACCGAGAATCGTTCGGCGGCCTGCGCGTTTGCCTTGGACGCCGTCAGTGCGAACCTTCGCCTAGAAAGCGTCGACCTCGCAGCGGCCGAGGTCGCCTTTTTGCTCGACGAAGGTGCGCTCTGCGATCCGGACGCGCAATTGTTCGAGGGCCTGCTTTCACTCGCCGCCGCCCTCGCGGCGCGGGGACTGGATGTCGAGGCGGCTCGAACGCTCGGGGCCGCAGCACGCGTCGCGGTAGCGTTGCCCGAATCGCAAAAGCGATCGTCGCGACTCGACGCGGCCCTTAAAGAGGTAACGGCTCAGGCCGGCAAGGACGCCGCGCGCAGCGCGTTCGGAAGCGGCCAAAATATCTCGCTGGCGCAAACCTTGGACGCCGTCCTCGGCCGCGCCGGCGAGGTTCGGGATTAGCCGCTCGTCCGGAGCGCCGCAAGCGCGTTCTTCGCCCGCGGATCGATAATCGCTCGCCGTCAGACTCGCGGCCGCAAAAAGGCTACTCGATTCCGATATCGCTGTGAATGACGAAGTAGCATCGCGTATTTGATGCGCGGCGACTCACGTCGCGGGGTCGCGTTCGACGAGCGGTTGCGCGGACTCTCGCGAGCGGTTCGAAGGGCAACCCGCGCCAAATCAAGCGCTTCCTTAACACGCTCGTCTTGCATACGCGTCTTGCGCAAGCATATGGAATGGGCAGCGACGTCCAAGAAGCGATCCTCGCCAAGCTTATGTTGCTGGAACGCTTCAATCCGACATGATCTTGACCCGGTTCCGTGGACACTTGCCCTGTGAGGGCGAAGGAAGTCCACCATGCCGCAGCGCCATCGCGACGCATACCCTCCGGAATTCAGGACGAAGCTCGTCGCACTCGTTCTTGCCGGTCGATCTCCCGAGGAATTAGCCGATGAGTTCGAGCCATCGGGCCAGACGATTCGCAATTTGGGTGCGCCAAGCGCAGCTCGATGCAGGCGATCGCAAAGACGGCCTAACGACCGATGAACGCCACGAGATTGGGCGACTTCGCAAGCGCGTCAAGCAGCTCGAGATGGAACGTGAAATCCTCTCAAAAGCAACGGCCTGGTTCGCACCGGAAAGTATGGAACCGAAGCGATCTTCGGATTCATGAAGGCGTACCAGGCCACGTATCCGGTTCACACGATGAGCCGCGTATTGAAGGTTTCGGCAAGCGGATTTTACGCATGGATGAAGCGGTCGCCGTCGGAACATGCGCAAAACGACGTATTGCTCGGCGACCGGATTGAAGCGATCTCGCGTCGCTCGCGGTCGACGTACGGTCGTCCGCGAATACACGCAGAGCTCGTTGATGAAGGTATTCACATCAGCGGCAAGCGCGTGGCGCGTTTGATGCGCAATCGCAGTATCTGCGGGGCTTCGCGCCGTAAGATGACGATTACGACGATCCGCGATCGTGACGCAAAGCCGGCACTTGATCTCGTCGAGCGTCGCTTCACAGCCGACGCTCCCAATCAATTATGGGTCGCCGATATCACGTACGTTCCCACGTGGAGCGGTTTCCTGTACCTCGCCGTGGTTCTCGACGTCTTTAGTCGTCGCGTCGTCGGCTGGGCGATGGCTGACCATATGCGCAAAGAGCTCGTGATCGCCGCGCTCGACATGGCCATCTTTCGACGCAAGCCGCTCGCTGTCGTCCACCACTCCGATCAAGGCTCGCAGTACACGTCTATCGCGTTCGCGGAACGTTGCAAGTCTGCAGGCATTCAACCATCGATGGGCTCGCGCGCGACTGTTACGACAACGCGATGTGCGAGAGCTTCAACGCAACGCTCGAATGCGAGCTGCTCGTTAAGCATCGCTTTCACACGCAGCGAGAGGCCGAGGCGGCTGTGTTCGACTTCATCGAGGCGTGGTACAATCCTCACCGTCGCCATTCGTCGCTCGGCTATCTCTCGCCGGTCAACTACGAGCGCCGGGCACAAGCGGTCGCTTGAAATCCAACCCAAATGCTATCCACGGAACCGGGCCATAACAGCATCGGCGCGTCGGGATCAGAGATCTTAAAGCGAACATTCACACTCGCATTGTACTACAAATCAAGCGCAAAAGCCCGACAGACTCCTAGGCTTATCGCCGCTGTTTCGGCGATGCGACGAGCGCTGACTTGACGGCAAATGCTTTTGTGATCCTTCGGGTTGTCGTATTGCTGATGTCATAATGTTTCGCAAAATCCGAAAAACGTGCAACTGCCGTCGTCACTTCTTCGATGATGTCACGCGCACGACGACTGTCGATCGATTCGCTCTCGGCCGCTTTTACAAAGGCTGCAGTTTCCGGCTCTTTGCTGCAGCCGCCGAGCGTCAAATAATGTTCTCCGTTCGGCCCGGGTGAAAACGTAAGATCGAAGCTTGGCGCAACGGACCATTTGCCGGTCCGGTCCATGAGATACGCATGCTGCTTCCAATGATCGTCGCGATTATGCGCGATGAAGTTGAATACACCGCGGCGGAAGACCACTTCGACACCCTTCTGATCGCGAGTAATGCGTCGTGTCAGTTTGAGAAGAGTCTCGTAGTCGCCCGGCAACGACCAATCGATCTCCAACGCAGCTGAGGACGAAACCATATGGAGACGCCGGCTGGAGTCGCGGTCGAAGCGTCTCGTTGCGAAATATCCTGGGCCGATTTGGGAAAGAAGAAGCCGCGTTTCCGCAACCTCTAGGCCGGCCGCCCGCGCCATATCGGCGTACGCAGCTTCGAGCGGTCCGGAATCCCTTGGATCATTCGGAGCGCGAAATTTGATGATCCAGGCGTCGAACCCATTTGGCAGAGACGCGCTTAGCGGACGCATCTCATCGCGATCCCTAATCGCAACCGAGATTTTCGGGCGTGCACCGCCTGAGGAACCGCCAAGTCGAACGAGGTTATCGAGAACGTCGCTCTCCTGTCCTTGGAGAATTGCTAGAGCATTTTCGGCAAGGATGTCCAGATTGATGTCGTCGGCGTCAGGTTCGGCGATCGTGGGACGATATTGTAGTGCGCCCGGTCCGTGCGAACCGATCAGCGCGAGGCGATCAAGCGCAGTGAATGTGTTGTATTCGAAGCCTTCGACCTGCGCACGTCGCCGAAGCAGCTCGCGACCCCACGCGTCCGGTAAGCTATCAGCGAAAACGCCGTGGAGTCCATCAAAGAAGCGGGGATTTTTCGGGTAGAGCACTTGCTCCGAGATGGGCGAAAATAAGGGATGGAGCACGAGCCGCGAGTCGACGAATGCTCGTCTTTGCTCGAAGATGACTTGACGCTCGGCGATACCGAGGCGACCGACTTCGACGATGTGCTCCGGGTCAAATTCAAGCTGCACGTCGAGCGGCGTGCCGTCCGGCAGTCTCACTTCGAACGTCGCCGCACGCGAAGGGCCTGCGGCTTCTTATTCACGAGCTCGTCGAACGATCGACGTTCAGATTCCGGAAAGGCCGCAAGCAACGAGTCCTCTGTTCCCAAAGCAAGTGACACTGCGATGACGACGGAAAATGCAACATCATCGCCGCGTTCGAAGCGGGAGATCGTCGACAGGCCCACGCCAGCTGCCGATGCCAGGTCGGCTTGAGTCTGCATGCGCGATACACGAATTGCCCGAGCGCGTTTCGCGATTTGACGACGAATCTCAGGCGGTGAATAAAGCTTCAGAAATGACATATAATCTCAAGTAACTTGACTTATCATACCATCTTTGACGCATTAATACAAGGAAGGTCTCGTTATCGAGCTGCTCCCTTGAGAGCCTGTTTAAGTCGATGCGGGCGTGATCGTTAAGCTCGAACCTCGCACGCGCATCGCCACCCAATATTACCAGGTGGTCTACAACGGCATCGGCGACGATCAAGGCACGATCCGATCGAAGTCCAAGGCAAACCCAGCGTCGTGCTCACCCAAGAGAATCTCGCCGCCTTCCAACCCGATCCGAGCTCGAAGGTCGAAATCTACGTGTTTTCGCTCCAGCGCCTCTTCACGATTCATAACAGTCCGCTCGTCGTCGCTTTCGCCTACGACTCTCAGACATCGTTCGTGTTCGGACTCGCCGACCCAGCAACCATGGGGGCGCCGATGCGCTACGGCGCCCCCGCGTCAGGTGTGGCATAGGCCACGGGCCGAACGAAGGGAGCCCGCTAGATCGATATCACTTTCAGATCTGCAGTGGCGAGCGGCGCGATATCGCTTGGATCACCCGTCAGGATATGGGCGGCTTTTTTCGTCACCGCACTCGCGACGATCAGCGCATCAACGGTGTTGCGCGAAGCCATGCGCGTCGCGCCAAGCCGCCTGCCGGCATCGCGACCGGCGCCTCAGAGACGCCGACGATCGTTATCGCCGTTGCTCGACTCCTGAGAATGCGATGCACGCGTGCATCAGCGGCGCCGCCGCGCAGCGTCTCCGCTAGCACGAGAGTCGGCACGATCGCTTCCCAACCTTCGTCGGTCCATTTTCGCAAGACGGCCCTCGTCAGTGGATCCCCGTCGCCGAGTTTGATTACCGCGCCCGAGTCGAGCGCGATGCGGTCCGCCATAGCGCCTCCGCCTCTTCACGTACTTCGTCGCCGACGACCCCGTACTCCGTGTCGAGATCAGCGAGGAGGCGCAGCATCTGAATTCGCTGTGTTCTCTGGCGAATGGCCTCGTTCACGAATGCACTGAAATTCGTCTTGCCCACGAGTTCGTGCGCAAGCGCCTCGACGTCGCGATCAAGCGATACCGAGCGCCGTACAACCGATTGGACCGTGGGTTCGGAGTCTGCGAGACTTCAATCGATGCGAACTGCATCACTCGAGCCCTAGAAAGTCTTCGGCTTCGAAAATCTGCCGGATCTCGACCTGTTCGCCGCGGTCGAACGGACAGTGCATGAATCGCTCGATGAGCTCTTCCTTCGAGCGCGCTTGCAAGAGCCAAAACCGGCTACGAGTTCCTTTGTTTCGGTGAACGGACCGTCGGTGACGATGGGGCGTTGACTCGCGTAGCTGATCCGCACGCCTTTGGAGCTGGGTTGCAGTCCCTCGGCTGCGTCGAGCATGACGCCGTCCCGCACCAGAGTCTCGTTGAACGCCCCCATCGCGGCGGGGGGCAGCTCGCCATCCCACTCTTTGATCGCCTTGACCATGACGAGAAATCGCATGGGCCTCTCCTTGTCGGTGTGCTTCTACCCTCCCGTCGAACGAAGGAGGTCGAAATCGACATCGGGGGCGGGCGCGATCCAGCGGACGTTGCGGCCGTGCATCGTCGCCTCGGCGATGCCCCGCTCCGAGGCGTCGCCGGGGAAGCGCTGCACGACGACGCTCGGTCCCGGCCGCGGTTCGAGTGAGAGCCGCGCGAGCGGTGCGTCGGGCGTCGCGGCGGCCCCCGCGCGCGCGATCGTGGCGTCGATCGCGCCTCGTTCTGCCGCCGGCACGTATTGCATGACGACCGTGTGGACGACGACCGTCGCGACACCGGAGACGGGCGCTGCGAGTTGCCGCGCGAGCCACGTCCCGGCGGGTTCGCGGTCCACGGTCGCTTCGAGCCGCCGCGCGACTCGCACGGCGGCATCCAACAGAGCGAGCCGCTCGCGCTGATCCGGCCAGACGTACGACCGCAGCCGGAGACGGCCTTCGGGCGTCGCGGCGTCGATCGGCCGGAGGTCGCAGCCGCGACGCGAGGCGACGTGGAGCGCCGTCTGCGCGAAGGGCAATGGCTCGGCGAAGTGCGCGTCGAGGACGACCTCCGCCTGCGCATCGCCCCACGCCCACGCTCCGCAGCCGTAGCGATAGCGATCGAAGCGGAGCAGCAGCCCCGCGCTCGCGCCGAGTTCGAGCAAGCGGAGCGGCAGGCCGGTCGTCTCCGCGATCTCGAGAAAGCCGCCGAGGAGCGCCGCAGCGCGGCCGACCTCGTTCGTCTGGACGCTCTGCTGGATGAGTGCGGCGAGCCGGTCGCCGAGGCGCTCCGTCACGGTGTCGAGGTGCCGGCCGGCGGCGGCCGCGTCATCGTCGCCACCGCACGAAGGGTAGTGCGCTGCGAGCTCGGGCGCCGCGCCCTCGAGGGCGAGCCGATGCAATGCGCCGAGAAAGCGCAACGGCAAGACCGTGCCAGGGGCGTCGTCCGCGAACGGCGCGAGGGTGCGGCGCAGCGGAGCGTCGCGCTCCAGCCCGAGCGCACACTCCGAGGCCAGCCGGGCGTAAAACGGCGAGCCCAGCGCCTTGCACCAGTAGGCCTGGAGGGCGAACGCACGCGCGAGCCGCACGCGGGCCGCGGGCGTCATTCGAATTCGACGAGGAGGTCGCCCGCGGCGACGCGCGCGCCGACCGGCGCGAAGACCGTCGCGACGACGCCGTCGAGCGGCGCCGTCACGAGCGTCTGCATCTTCATCGCCTCGATCGTCAGCAGCGCGTCGCCTTTGCGCACGGGCGTGCCGTCGGTCGCCGAAACCTTCACGATCTGACCCGGCATCGGCGCCCCGACGTGTCTCGGATTACCGGACTCGGCCTTGCGCGGCGGTGCTTTGAGGCCCGTGAGCCGGCGATCGAGGACGGCGAGCGTGCGCGGCTGACCGTTGAGTTCGAAGTAGACCGTGCGGTGGCCCGTATCGTCCGGCTCGCCGAGGGCGGCGTAGCGCAGAAATAAGGTCTTGCCACGCTCGATCTCGATTGCGATCTCTTGTCCGACGTCCATGCCGTAGAAGAAGACGGGCGTCTCGAGGTTGTCGACGTTCCCGTACTGCATCTGGTGCTTTGCGAACTCGATGAAGACGTGCGGATACATCAGGTACGAGGCGAGCTCGCGCTCGTCGATCTCGCGCTCGACGAGCCGCTCCGCCTCCGCCTTCGCCGCCGGCAGATCGAGCGGGTCGAGCGAGGCACCGGGCCGCCCGGTGAGCGGCTCCGTGTCGCCGAGGACTTTCTTCTGTAAGGCGGGCGGGAAGCCGCCGGGCGGCTGGCCGAGGTCGCCGTGGAAGAGCTCGACGACGGACTGCGGAAACGCGACGGGCACCGCGGGATCTTCGACCTGAGCGGCCGTGAGGTCACCCGCGACCATGAACAGCGCGAGGTCGCCGACGACCTTCGAGGTCGGTGTCACCTTGACGATATCGCCGAAAAGCCGGTTGACCTCGGCATACGTCTTGGTAATTTCAGGCCAGCGCTCGCCGATGCCCATGGCATCCGCTTGTTCGCGCAGATTCGTGTACTGGCCGCCGGGCATCTCGTGCTCGTAGACGGTCGACGTGCCCGCGCGCATCTCGCTCTCGAAGGGCCGGTAGAAGCGCCGCGCCGACTCCCAGTACGCGCTGATCTCCGCGATCGCGTCCGCGTCGAGTCCCGTGTCGTGGGGACCGTAGCGCAGGGCCGCCGCGATCGTGCCGAGATTCGGCTGCGAGGTCAGACCGCTCATCGCGTCGATCGCGGCGTCGACCGCATCGACGCCGGCGTCGATCGCGGCGATCACGCTCGCGCCGGCGTTGCCGCTCGTGTCGTGCGTGTGGAAGTGGATCGGGATGCCGATCTCGTCTTTGAGCGCCGCGACGAGCCGTTTCGCCGCCTCCGGTTTGAGTAGCCCCGCCATGTCCTTGATTCCGAGGATGTGGGCGCCGGCGGCTTCGAGTTCGCGCGCGAGACTCACGTAGTAGGCGAGATCGTATTTCGTGCGCGCGGGGTCGAGAATGTCGCCCGTATAGCACATCGCTGCCTCACAGAGCGCGCCGCGTTCGCGCACGGCGTCGATCGAGACGCGCATGTTCTCGACCCAGTTCAGCGAGTCGAAGATCCGGAAGAGATCGACGCCCGCGTCCGCTGCGTTCGCGATGAAGTGGCGCACGACGTTGTCGGGGTAGCTCGTGTAGCCGACGGCGTTCGCGCCGCGTAGCAGCATCTGGAGCATGACGTTCGGTACGGCTTCGCGGATGGCACGGAGTCGCCACCACGGATCCTCCTTGAGAAAACGCATCGCGACGTCGAAGGTGGCGCCGCCCCAGCATTCGAGCGAGAGCAGCTGCGGCAGACGCTCGGCGTAGGCGGGCGCGATGCGCAGCAGGTCGCGCGTGCGCACGCGCGTCGCGAGCAGCGACTGGTGCGCGTCGCGAAAGCTCGTGTCCGTGACGAGCACGGCCGGCTCGTCCTTCATCCACGCGGCGAAACGTTCGGGGCCGAGTTCGAGCAGCCGGTCGCGTGAGCCGCGCACGAGCACGCCGGAGAGCGGCACCGGGACGGGCGGCTCCGCGCGAAGGGTCGCCGCCGGACGTCCGCGGACCTCCGCGTTGCCGTTGACGATCGTCTCACCGATGAAGTTCAGGATGCGCGTCGCGCGGTCGCGCCGTTTCGGGACCGTGAGACCGCCGGCCGATTCGTCGAGGAAGCGCGTCGTGACGGTGCCGTCGACGAAGGCCGGATCCTCGAGCAGCGCGTCGAGGAACTCGATGTTCGTCGACACGCCGCGGACGCGGAACTCGCGGAGCGCCCGCAGCATGCGCAGCCGCGTCTCGTCGACGCTCGGCGACCAGACCGTCACTTTCTCGAGCAGCGAATCGTAGAACGGCGTCACGACGGCACCGGCGTACGCGGTTCCGCCGTCGAGCCGCACGCCGAAGCCCGTCGCCGGACGATACGCCGTGATCTGGCCGTAGGTCGGCGTGAAGCCCTGCGCCGGATCCTCCGTCGTGATGCGGCACTGCATGGCAAATCCTCGTAGGCCGATCTCGTCTTGGTGCGGCACGCCGCTCGCAGGATCGCCGATCGCCGCGCCCGCCGCGATGTGGATCTGGGCCTTTACGAGATCGATGCCCGTCACCATCTCCGTGACCGTGTGCTCGACTTGGATGCGCGGATTGACCTCGATGAAGTAGAAGGCGCGGGAGTCGACGTCGACGAGGAACTCGACCGTGCCGGCGTTGTCGTAGCCGACGGCGCGCGCGAGCGCGAGGGCCGCTTCGGTCATGCCGGCGCGCAGCGCTTCTTCGAGATGACGCGCCGGGGCCTGTTCGACGACCTTCTGATGGCGGCGCTGGACCGTGCAGTCGCGCTCGCCGAGATGGACGACCGTGCCGTGCGAGTCGCCCAGAATCTGAACCTCGATGTGACGCGCGCGCTCGACGTACTTCTCGACGTAGACTTCGTCGTTGCCGAATGCGGAGCTCGCTTCTTGCCGGGCAAGATTCAGCTGTTCGCGGAACTGCGCTTCATCGCGGAGCACGCGCATACCGCGCCCGCCGCCGCCCCAGCTCGCCTTCAGCATGACGGGAAACCCGACGCCGGCGGCCACGAGGGCCGCTTCGTCGACGTCGCGCGGCAGCGCGGCGCTCGCCGGCATGACGGGAACGCCGGCGCCGGTCGCGAGCGTGCGCGCCGCGACCTTGTTGCCGAACCGGCGCATCGTCGCGCTCGTCGGACCGACGAAGACGAGGCCCGCGGAGCGAACGGCATCGGCGAAGTCGGGATTCTCGGAGAGGAAGCCGTAGCCCGGATGGATCGCCTGGACGCGCGCTTCGAGCGCGATCCGCACGATGCCCGGGATGTCGAGATAGGCTTGGACGGGTGAGGCGCCTTCGCCGACGAGATAGCTCTCGTCGGCCTTGAAGCGGTGGAGCGCGAAGCGGTCTTCGCGCGAGTAGATCGCGACCGTCTCGAGTTCGAGTTCGGTCGCGGCCCGCAGCACGCGGATTGCAATCTCGCCGCGGTTGGCGACGAGCAGCCGGCGGAGGCGCGTGGTCATGACGCGTCCCGTTTCGTGGCCGCAAAACCGCCCGACCTGCCCGCTCGCGGTCCGCCGCCGGCCTCGCGCTCCAGGCTCGGGCGTCCGTGACGGAAAGGAAGACTTTCGACCCGACCGGCTAAGCGAAACGGGTGCACGAAACGAACGAGCCGCACGTCGTGACGAGGGGTCGCGACGGCGTTGCGTATCTCACGATCGAGGGCCGCGAGGCGCCGCTTGCCGTTGCGGTGCTTCACGAACTGGAGGCGGCGCTCGCGCGTGCGCAAGGCGATGGCGCGTTCCGCTCGATCGTCATCTCCGCCCGCGAGCGCGATCTCGTGCCGGGCGCGGGCCCGGCCGAGCCGGCCTTCACGGCCGCCGTGCTCGCCGTGCTCGGGCGCATCGACGACGGAGCGAAGCGCGTCTACGCGGCGATCGGCGGGGCCGCGCTCGGCGCCGCCTTCGAGATCGTGCTCGCCTGCGACGGCCTCTACGCGGGACCGGCCGCCCGCTTCGGCTTCACGCCGGCCGCTCCGCCGACGTCCGGCTCGCGCGCGCTCGAACGCCTGACGAAACTGACGGGAGCCGAGACCGCGCGCGCGATGCTCGAGGGCGAGCCGAGCGACGCCCTCGAGGGCTACGGCTCCGAACTGCTCGACGGCATCCTCGTGAACGACCTGCTCGATGACGTCTCCGTCTTCGCCCGTCGCGAGGCCGCGCTGCCGCGCGGCCGCTACGACGCGGCGTCCAATCTGCAACCCGCCACGTGAGGAACTGATGGACCTATCGTTCTCCCCCGAAGATCTGGCCTTCCAAGAAACCGTCCGCGACTGGCTGCGCACGAACCTGCCCGCCGAGATCAAGCACAAGATGCACGTCGGCCTCGAACTGACGAAAGAGGAGCGGATCGACTGGCAGAACCGTCTCTCCGCGAAAGGCTGGATGGCGCCCGGCTGGCCCGTGAAGTACGGCGGCCAGGACTGGAGCGTGACGCAGCGCCACATCTTCGAGGAAGAGTTCGCGCGCAACGACGCGCCCTCGATGCTGCCGTTCGGGGTCGCGATGGTCGCGCCCGTGATCATCGAGTTCGGCAGCGAGGAGCAGCGTGAACATTACTTGCCACGCATCCTCTCGAGCGAGGATTGGTGGTGTCAGGGCTACAGCGAGCCCGGCTCCGGCTCCGACCTCGCCTCGCTGCAGCTCAAGGCCGAGCGTCAGGGTGATGAGTATCTGCTCAACGGTCAGAAGACCTGGATCACGCTCGCGCAGTTCGCGAACTGGATCTTCGTCCTCGCGCGTACGGATGTGAGCGCGAAGAAGCAGAACGGCATCTCGTTCATCCTCGTCGACATGGCGACGCCCGGCGTCACGGTCCGTCCGATCGAGACGATCGACGGCGGTCACGAGATCAATGAGGTCAGCTTCGAGAACGTCCGCGTGCCCGCGAAGAACCTCGTAGGCAAAGAAAACGAAGCCTGGACCTATGCCAAGTTCCTGCTCGAACACGAGCGCAACGGCACGGCCGGCGTCGCGGGCAGCTTCCACATGATCGAGCGCCTGAAGCAGATGGCCAAATCCGAGCGCGTCAACGGCAGCGCGCTGCTCGACGACATCGAGTTCCAGCAGAAAATAGCGAGCACGGAGATCGAACTGCTGGCGCTCTCGTTCGCGCAGATGCGGTCGCTCGCCGCCGAGAGCTCGGGCAAGAGCCCCGGTGCCGAGTCGTCGTTCATCAAGATCAAGGGCACGGAGATCCAGCAGCGGATCACGGAGCTGATGAAGGACGCCGTCGGCTACGGCGCGCTCGATCCCGACACGCATAGCGCCGCCTGGTACTTCAATTTCCGCAAGACGTCGATCTACGCCGGCTCGAACGAGATCCAGCGGAACATCATCGCCAAGCGCATCCTCGGACTCTAGGAGCCGCACGTGGATTTTTCGCTCTCATCCGACCAGAGACTGATCAAGGACAGCGTCGACAGCTTCGTTGCGGATAACTACGACTTCGCCAAGCGTGACAAGCTCTCGCGCACGGACGACGGCTTCAGCAAAGCGCATTGGAAGGCGATGGCCGATCTCGGCTGGTTCGGGCTCGCCTTTCCCGAGGAGAAGGGCGGGTTCGGCGGTACGCCCGTCGAGACGATGATCCTGATGGAGGCGTTCGGTAAAGGGCTCGTGCTCGAGCCGTATCTGCCGAGCGTCATCCTCGCCGGCACGGCGCTCGCGCACGGCGGCACGACGGCCGAGCACGCGCAGCGCCTCGAAGCGATGATCGGCGGCGAGCAGATCCTGACGTTCGCCTCGGCCGAGCCGCGGTCGCGCTACGATTACACGTACGTGACGACGACGGCGAAACGCGACGGTTCCGACTACGTGGTCGACGGCGAGAAGCGCGCCGTGCCGTTCGCGGCCGCCGCGGGAGCGTACGTCGTCACGGTGCGCACGAGCGGCGAGGCGCACGCCGCGCAGGGCCTCTCGCTCGCGCTCGTCGACGCCGATGCGCCCGGCATCACGCGCCGCGACTACCGGACGGTCGACGGCCAGCGCGCGAGCGACGTCACCTTCGCCGGCGTCCGCGTCCCCGCGAGCGCCATCATCGGCGAACCGGGCGAGGCGCTGCCGACCCTCGATCTCGTCGTGGACCACGGCATCGGGGCGCTCGCGGCGGAGTCCGTCGGGCTCATGAGCGTCATGCAGAAGACGACGACCGAGTACCTCAAGCAGCGGCACCAATTCGGCGTGCCGATCGGGTCGTTCCAAGCGCTGCAGCACAAGAACGTCGATATGCTGATCGAAGCCGAGATGGCGCGGTCGATCACGTTCTACGGCACGATGGCGCTGCTGAGCGAGACCGATCCCGTGCAACGGAAGCGCGCGCTCTCCGCGACGAAGGTGCAGATCGCGCGCTCCGGCCGCTTCGTCGGACAGAACGCGATCCAACTCCATGGCGGCATCGGCATGAGCGAAGAGTACTTCGTCGGTCACTACTTCAAGCGCATGACGATGATCGAGCAACTGCTCGGCGACGTCGACTACCATCTGAAGCGCTATCTCGCCGGCGAGCCGGCGCTCCACGTCGACGCGCGGACGAACGGGCATGCGAACGGCACGGCTCGTCCCGGCGCCGAGGGCGAACCGAAGTCGTCGGCGCCTCCTGGAGTCCCTGAGCGAGCCCCGCCGCATGCGACCTCCGAGCGAGGCCCCGAGACCGGGGCCTCGTTTTGCTACGTCCGAACCGACAAATGGGCGTCGCGACCTGAATTCGGAACCTCCGGCTTTTAAGGCCGGCGCTCGAACCGATTGAGCGCAGACCTCATCTCCTTTCTCTTGGCCCAGTACGCGATGGCTGTGCGCCGACAGATTCATGCTTCGGAAGCTCGTGTCTCGGTCTCGAGCACGAGATTTCCGCGGCGACGTTATAAAATAAGGCAGCTGAACGGGTCATAGAGCGTAGGCTGTTGTCTTCGAATGAAAGCATGCGCGGATCTTACCAGGGCTTCGTTGCAAGCTTCGTAACGCCGAACTCACCGCGCCGATCAGATGTCCCCGATTTTGAATCGATTGA
>JAABUX010002804.1_pt1 | contig 24025 bp, 22 predicted proteins | sample 5561851 | NCBI WGS metagenome assembly JAABUX01 (sample SAMN10711883, study PRJNA513361) | rock metagenome | isolation source: Antarctica rocks | place: Antarctica: Victoria Land, Richard Nunatak red sandstone | collected 2016-01-03 | reverse complement strand
TGCCGTCATCGGTAATAGCGAAAACTTCGTAGTCTCTTGTCCAGCCGCTTCGGTCGCGCCATACCGTCCAGGGTTCAGTTCTTGCACCATGGAAGACGGTGTCCACAAAGCGGAAGAACGCGGGATGCTGATCGACGTCAGAGCAGAGAATCCTAAACCGTTCCATCACCGGCCAGCCCTCATGTCCGCTCCTCTCAATTACGGAAATGCAAACGCATACACCCCCATGCCTTCGCCGGCCAGATAAAGCGCGGCACAGACACCCGCACACCCGCGAATTGGGCAGTTGCCAATACGGTGTTGTCAGAGGTGCGGCATCCGTCAAAAGCTTCCCTCGCATGCCCCGCCGTGGTTGTCTCCACTCTCCAGGGCACCTAAGCCCCTTCGCTAAAAAAGGCCGCCCACCGTGGAGCTTCGCCCCTTCCGCCACGCCGACATCCCGTCTCTGCTCACCTGGTTCCAAACCCCGGCCGAGCTGGTCCAATGGGGCGGACCCGGCCGCAAGTTCCCCTTGGATGAGGCGCAGATGCTGGCACTCCTGGCCGAAACGACCGGCGCGCACCCGGCACGCCGCATCTGGGCCGGAGACCGGCGCGGCACCCTGGCCGCCATCGCCAGCGTCGTGGATGGGCGCCAAGGCACGGCCCTGCTCACCATGGTTGGCATCGCCCCGGACGCACGCGGGCAGGGCCTGGCCGCGCCCTTCATCGGCCAAATTCTGAAAGCCGTCTTCCAAGACCCGACCATCGAGCGGTTGGAACTCAACGTCTACACCTTCAACGCCGCCGCCCTCCGCCTCTACGACGCCCTGGGCTTCGTGCGCGAGGGCATCCGGCGTTCGTTGGCCCGGGTGGGGGAGGAGCGGTGGGACGCCGCCCATTGCTCCATGCTCCGCGCCGAGTATCGGGGCATGCCATGACCGACGAACGCATCCTGGTCTGGGGCGCCGGCGCCATCGGCGGCGCGGTCGGGGCCTACCTCCAGCGCGCCGGGCATGCGGTCACGTTCGTCGATGTGGTGCCGGAGCATGTCGCGGCGATCCGCGGCCCCGGCCTGCGCATCCGCGGCCCGGTCGAGGACTTCACGGTCCAGGCGCCCGCCCTGCTGCCCCCCGAGGTCACAGGCGCCTGGCCGCGCATCTTCCTCTGCGTCAAGGCGCACCACACGGAGGACGCCTGCCGCGCCCTGCTGCCGCATTTGGCATCCGACAGCTATGTGCTCTCCTTGCAGAACGGCCTGTGCGAGACGCTGATCGCCGGCATCGTGGGCGCTGGGCGCACGATGGGCGCCTTCGTCAACTTCGGCGCGGACTGGATGGGGCCGGGCGACATCCTGTTCGGCAACCGCGGCGCGGTGGTGCTGGGCGAGATCGACGGCGCCATGACGCCCCGGCTCGCGGCGCTGCACGCGCTGATGCAGGCGTTCGAGCCGGACGCGATCACGACGCCGGACATCTGGTCATACCTTTGGGGCAAGCTCGGCTACGGCGCGATGCTGTTCGCGCAGGCATTGGGCAATTTGGGAATTGCCGACTGCCTCGCCCGCCCGGAGCTGCTGCCGGCCTGGCGCGCGCTGGGCGGGGAGGCGGTGGCGGCCGCGCTGGCGGAGCGCGTGCAGCCCCGCGGCTTCAACGGCTTCGACCCGGACGCCTTCCGCCCCGGCGCGTCCGCAGAGGCGGCGCAGGCCAGCGTCGCCGCCATGGTGGCGTTCAACCGGCCCAGCGCCAAGACCCATTCCGGCGTCTGGCGCGACCTCGCGGTCCGCAAGCGCCGCACCGAGGTGGACGTGCAGATCGCGCCCATCGTGGAAATCGGCGCCCGGCACGGCCTGGCTTGCCCGGCCATCAGCCGCCTGGTCGCGCTGATCCACGAGGTCGAGCAGGGACGCCGGGCGTCGTCGGACGCCAACCTTTTGGAATTGGTGCCCATGGCTTTGCACAAATGAACATCGGGTTTGGCGGCCAGGTGGTCGCGGTCAGCGGCGCCGGGCACGGGCTGGGCCGGGCCATCGCGGAGAGCTTTGCCAGTCTCGGCGCGCGGGTGTTCGGTTGCGCGCCCACGGCGGCGCAGGTTGCGGGGACCGAAATGGCGGCGGTGGACCTCGCGGACCGCGCCGCCGGCGCCGCCTGGATCGCTGCGGTCGAGCAGGCGACCGGCGCCCCCCTCAGCGTGCTGGTCAACAACGCCGGCGGCGTCGCGGGCCAGGTGTTCAAACCCATCGAGGCCATCTCGGACGCGGCCTGGGACGAGATCCTGGCGGTGAACCTGGGCGCGGCTTTCGCGCTCAGCCGGGCCGCGGCGCCAGGCATGAAGCGGGCGGGGCGGGGGCGGATCGTCAACATCTCCTCGGGCGCTGGGCTGCAGGCGTCGCTGACCGGCATCCAGGCCTATGCCAGCGCCAAGCACGCCGTCGTCGGCCTGACCCGACAGTTGGCGCACGAGCTGGGGCCGCACGGCATCACCGTGAACAGCGTCGCTCCCGGCCTGATCCCCAGCAACCCGGCGAGCGCCGCGCAGTGGGAAGGTTATGGCTCCGCCCGGCAGGAAGCGATGCTGGGCGGCATCGCGCTGCGCCGGCTCGGCACGCCGCAGGACATCGCCAACGCGGTGCTGTTCTTCGCCAGCCCCCTGGCCGATTTCGTCAACGGGCAGATCCTGCAGGTGGACGGCGGCAAGTAGCGGTCAGCGCAGCCGTTCGAACGCCGTTTCGCGAAACGTCAGGATCGTCGCCCCCGACACCAGGGCGGCGGCGATCAGGTAGAAGGTGGGCGCAATCGGCGTCCCGGTCTGCTGGATCAGCCAGGTGGCGATGAACGGCGCGAAGCCGCCGAAGATGGCAACGGCCAGGGCGTAGCTGAACGACATCAGCGTGGTGCGCGCCCGCGTGGGGAACAGCTCGGCCAACGCCGCCGGGCCGGCGCCGGAGAAGGTCGCGATCACCAGGTTGAAGCCGACCTGCACCAGCGCCACGCCCCAAACGGATAGCCCCGACAGGATCAGCCGGAACCCGGGATAGGCCAGCACGGCAAAGGCGGCGCAGCAGAACAGGAGCATCGGCTTGCGCCCGATCCGGTCCGACAACGCGCCCATCAGCGGGATCGCCGCCATCAGCGCCAGCAGGCCCACGGTGTTGGACCACAGCGACTGCGTGGCCGACAGCCCCGCGTATTTCTGCGTGAAGGTCGGGAAGTAGGTCAGCAGCACGTAGTAGCAGACCGTCCACAGCACGGTGAAGCCGAACGCACGGAGCATCAGGCCGAACGGCGTGCCGAGGTCCGCCAGCCCCGCCCGTTCCCCGGCCTGCTCCGCCCGGAAGCGCGGCGTCTCCTCGATGCCGCGCCGCAGCCACAGCCCGACCGGCAGCAGCACCGCGCCCAGCAGGAACGGCAGCCGCCAGGCCCAGGCGTCGATGGCGGCGGCGGAGAACACGCTGTTCAGCACCGCGGCCACCGCCGAACTCAGCAGCACGCCGCCGACGACGGAGGCCTGGCTGTAGCTGCCGTAATAGCCGCGCCGCCCTTCCGGCGCCCATTCGACGATGAAGGAGGTCGCGTTGCCCCACTCGCCCCCAGCCGACAAGCCCTGCAGCACCCGGCACAGCACCAGCAGGACTGGCGCCAGCACGCCGATGCGGCCGTAATCGGGGATCAGGCCGATCCCCACGGTGCCGACCGCCATCAGCAGGATCGTCAGCACCAGCGCCGACTTGCGCCCGCGCACGTCGCCCAGCCGTCCCAGCACGATGCCGCCCAAGGGCCGCGCCAGGAACCCCACGCCGAACGCGGCGAAGGTGGCGAGCAGGGAGGCGACCTCGTCCGCGCCGGGGAAGAACTTGCGGGCGATCACGCCGGCCAAGAAGCCGTACACGCCGAAATCGTAGTACTCCAGCACGTTGCCGATCCCCGCCGCGGTGATCGCCCGGCGCGGCGATGTCGCGGCGTGATCCTCGGTTCCGACTGCCGCTTCGCCCACCTTGGCCCCCATCGCCGTTTCGTGACACTAAAAAACGGCGCCCCACGCCGCACAAGCCCTACCCGGCCCACGTCAAGACGGCGCAAGCTCGGCGGCAGGCAAGCACGAGGTTATCCATGAGCGCCAAGCACCCCGACGGCGAACCCTGGCAGTGGCCGGAGGACACCTGGCGCCGCATCGTCGGCCGCGCCCGCGCCGGGCGCAGCCTCGCGCCCAAGTCCTGGCCCGGCGGCGCGCGCTGCGCCGTCGCCATCTCCTTCGACGCGGACCATGACACCATCCCGCTGCGCGACGCCGACGAAAGCCCGATGCGGATCAGCCAGGGCCAGTACGGCAACCGCCAGGCCATGCCGCGCATCCTCCGCCTGCTGACCCGCGAGGCGATCCCGGCCAGCTTCTTCTACCCTGCCGTCTCCGCCCTGCTGTACCCGGACGAGGTGCGCGGCGTCGCCGCGGAGGGGCACGAGATCGGCATCCATTCCTGGATTCACGAGGCCAACACGACCTTGCCGCCAGGCGTCGAGCGGGATCTGACCTTCCGCGCCGCCGACACGCTGGAACGCATCGCGGGCACCCGCCCGGTCGGCATGCGGACCGCGAGCTGGGACTTCTCGGTCGATACCATGGCCATCATCCGTGAATTGGGCCTGCTGTACGACAGCTCGCTGATGGCCGACGACGACCCGTACGAGCTGATGGCGGACGGCGAGCCGACCGGGGTGGTGGAGCTGCCGCCCGAGTGGATCAGGGACGACGCCGTGTACTACAACTTCGTGCGGTTCAGCGCGCTCCGCCCCTACACGCCGCCGTCCTCCGTGCTGGAAATCTTCACCGCCGAGTTCGACGCGGCCTGGGAGGAGCGGGGACTGTTCCTGCTGACGCTGCATCCGCACATCTCCGGCCACCGCTCGCGCATGCCGGTGTTGGAAAAGCTGATCGCCCACGCCAAGGCGCGCGGCGGGTGCTGGTTCGCGACCCATGCGGACATCGCAAGATGGTGCAAGGAAAGCGCCTGACGGCGCGGGGGTGCAAGGACGCCTGACGGCGCGGGCTACGGCCCGATAAGCTGCCCGCCGTCCACCACGATGCTCTGCCCGGTGATCCAGGCGGCGCCCGGGGAGGCGAGGAACAGCACGACGCTGGCAACCTCCTCCGGGCGCCCCAGGCGGCCGAACGGAATCTGCGCCAGGATGCTGTTGTAAAGCGCCGGGTCATCGGTGCGCCGCTGCTCCCAGGTGCCGCCGGCGAACTCGATGGAGCCGGGGGCGACGCAGTTCACCCGGATGCCGCGGCGGCCCAGCATCTTGGCCTGGCTCGCGGTGTAGTGCATCACCGCCGCCTTGGCCGCGCCGTACGGGGCCGAGCGCGACGATGCGCGCAGCGCCGAGATGGAGGCGATGTTGACGATGCTCGACCCAGGCCCAAGCAGCGGGACCGCGGCGCGGCTGCCGCGCACCACCGCCATCACGTCCACCGACAGCGACGCTCCCCAGCCCTCCTCGTCGTCGGCCATCCCGAAGCCGGAGGCGTTGTTCACCAGCACGTCCAGGCCGCCCAGCGCCGCCGCCGCCGCGGGCACGTAGCGCGCCACCGCGTCGGCGTCGGCCAGGTCGACCGGGGCGCTGTGGGCCGTGACGCCCAGGGCCTCGATCTCCTTCCGCGTGGCGTCGAGCGGCCCCTCCGTGCGGGCGCAGATCGACACCGCCGCGCCGGCGGCGGCGAAGCCGAGGGCGACGGACCGCCCGATGCCGCGGCTTCCGCCCATCACGACGACGCGCTTGCCGGTGAACTCCCCAGAGAACGTCATGCGGGACCTTTCGCTCATACCGCCCGCCAGCCGGGCTGGGACGGATCGGACAAGGCGTAGCCGACCGGCCCCATGCCGCAGATGGCAATGATGGCTGGCTCGTTGTGCCCGCGGATCACGCCGTCATAATGCGGGGTGCCCGCGACCCGGCGCACGAAGCTGCCCGCCGCCACCGGCACGCAGGCGGCAGGGTCGAAGTCCGCGCCGCTGTTGCACCACCAGGTGCCGGACACGACGACGCAGAGCCGGTCGGTGACGTAGGTGTGCGGCGCGCTCATGTAGCCGGGCCACCAGCGCACCAGCGTGTAGTATAGGCCCGGCTTGGTGGTGTCCCCGGCCAGCGGGCACATGTCGACGCTGCGCTCGGGGTAGCCGGGGTTGGGCTTCCAGGCGTGCTCGGCGGGCGGCTGGATGATGGTCTGCGCCGGGTTGAGCGGGCTGGCCTCGGCGGCCCGCGTCAGCGCCAGCGACGATAAGCCAAGCAATGGGGCAGCGAGCAGGGGCGTCAGCAGCAGGTCGCGGCGGCCGTTCTGGAAAGCGTCCATCACCGCGCCGCCATTGGCTGCAGCGGCTTGGAGCCGTCCGGCGTCGGCTCCTCCCCGGTCGCCAGCAGCATCGCGACGGTCACGTAGGTGCCGGACACCGTGACGAGATCGACGACCTGCTGGTCGTCGAGGTGTTTCCGCACCTCCGCCAGCGCCTGGTCCGATACCGCGTGCCGGGTCGAGAGGTCCATGCACAGGTCGTACACCGCCGCCTCGTCCGGCTGCATGGCGGCGGGGCGGCGCCCGGCTTGCAGGTCCGCCGCGACCGCTTCCGACAGGCCCGCCTTGATGGCCAGCGGGTAGTGCGCCTTCCACTCCACCTGCGAGGTCCACAGGCGCGATTGGATGAGGATCGCGAACTCGTTCAGCCGGCGCGGGACGGAGGTATTGAAGCGCAGGTAGTCCAGCAATGCGACCATCCGCTGCGCCATCAACGGGCTGCGCAGCAGCATGTTGTAGGGTCCCTGGATGCCGAGGCTGGACACTTTTAGCACCTCGTCCGCGACCTTGTGCTGTTCGGGGTTGAGTTGTTCGACCGAGAGCTGCGGAAAGCGCTTGCCCTCCGCGGACCGCGTGCTGGCCGCCGGCAGCAGCAGCACGCCGCATAGGCTCGCAATCGCCACAAGATGGTGCTGCATCGTCCTGTCCTCCAAGCAGAGTCGGCCAGGTTGCCCCCAGCACGCCATGCCAGCCTAGCGGCCTCCCGTGTCGCCAGGCAAGGCGTGGCACGGTGCTTGCTGCATCCATTCCACCCGTTTCGAGCGGGGCCGACACAAGGACGGAGCTGACCGATGTGCCAAGGCGATGACGCGAACTGTCCCGATTTCGAGGCGCACCGCGCCGCCCTGCGCGACGACCTGAGCGCCGAGCGCCGCGCTTTCCTGCGCAGCGGCTTCTTGGCCACCGGCGGCGCCGCGGCGGCGCTCGCCGGCGGCGCGTCGCTGGTCACGCCCGCTTTGGCGCAAAGCACCGCCGCGCGCCAGCCGGGCGAGCCGTCCTACCATTACCTGCCGGTCAACGCGGACAACGTGCACTGGGGCTATTTCAGCCGGGACCTCAAGCCGCGGCTGGAGATCGCGTCGGGCGACTTCGTGACGGTCGAGACGCTGACCCACCAGGCGGGCGACGACACCGAGCGCATGGTCCGCGGCGACCCGGGCGCGGAAAGCGTCTATGCCTGGACGCGCGACAGCAAGGCAGTGAACCGGCGCGGCGCCGGGGCGATGGACGCCGCCGTGGGCGCGGGCGGCGGCGCCGGGGTGCACATCTGCACCGGCCCGGTCGCCATCCGCGGCGCCATGCCCGGCGACGTGCTGGAGGTCCGCATCCTCGACACCAAGCTGCGCTCCTGCGCCAACCCGGCCTACAAGGGCCGCGCCTTCGGCACCAACCTCGCGGCCTGGTGGGGTTTCCAGTACAAGGACCTGCTGACCGAGCCGAAGCCGCGGGAGGTGGTGACGATCTACGAGCTGGACGCCGCCGGCGGGCGGGATTGGGCGCAGGCGGTGTACAACTTCACCTACACCCCGCAGACCGACCCGTCCGGCGTACGGCACGCCATCTACGACTACCCCGGCGTCCCTATCGACCACGCGACGGTGCGGGAGAACCACGGCGTGCTGAAGAACATCCGGGTGCCGGTGCGCCCGCATTTCGGCACCATGACGGTGGCGCCGCGGGAGGCCGGCCTCGTGAACAGCATCCCGCCTGCCTATTTCGGCGGCAACATCGACAACTGGCGGATCGGCAAGGGCGCCACGATGTACTACCCGGTCGCGGTGGAGGGCGCGCTGTTCTCCGTGGGCGACCCGCACGCGAGCCAGGGCGACAGCGAGCTGTGCGGCACCGCCATCGAGTGCTCGATGACCGGCACCTTCCAATTCATCCTGCACCGCAAATCCGACCTGGCCGGCACGCCGCTGGAGGGCCTCGACTTCCCGATGATCGAGACCGCGAGCGAGTGGCTGATGTGCGGGTTCAGCTACCCCGACTACCTGCAGCAGCTTGGCCCCTCCGCGCAGGACGACATTGCGGCCAAGTCCTCGCTCGACCTCGCGATGCGCGACGCCTTCCGCAAGGCGCGGCAGTTCCTGATGAACACGAAGGGCTTGACGGAGGACGAGGCAATCTCGCTGATCTCGGTGGGGGTGGATTTCGGGGTGACGCAGGTGGTGGACGCGAATTGGGGCGTGCACGCGATCATCAAGAAGGCGATGTTCGGGGCGTAGCGCCCGGCGCAGGATGGCATAGTTCGTGCGTATGTTCCTTACTACAGGCGGAGGGAGCGGGATGGAGGCGAGCGGAACCCAAGTATCGGGCCTGGAGCCGACCGGCCCCGCGGTCGTGCTGCCGGCGCGGCCCGAGCCGATCCGCATCGAGCCGGACAAGACCGCGCTCGTGGTCGTCGATATGCAGAACGCCTACGCCTCACCCGGCGGCTACCTCGACATCGCCGGGTTCGATATCGCGGGCGCCGCCGCCGCAACCGGGCGTGTGGTGGCCGCGGTGGAGGCGGCCCGCGCCGCCGGCGTGCAGGTGGTCTTCCTGCAGAACGGCTGGGACCCCGAGTATGTCGAGGCGGGCGGCCCCGGCTCCCCCAACTGGCACAAGTCCAACGCGTTGAAAACCATGCGCGCCCGCCCCGAGTTGGCGGGAACGCTCCTGGCCAAGGGCGGGTGGGACTACGCCCTGGTCGATGCCCTGGCGCCGCAGCCCGGCGACATCGTCATCCCGAAGACCCGCTACAGCGTGTTCTTCAACACCAACATCGACAGCATCCTGCGCGCCCGCGGCATCCGCAACCTGGTGTTCACCGGGGTCGCGACGAACGTCTGCGTCGAGTCGTCGCTGCGCGACGCCTTCCACCTCGAATACTTCGGCATCGTGCTGGTGGACGCCACGCACCAGGCCGGGCCGGAGTTCGCGCAAGCCGCGGCGCTCTACAACATCGAGAAGTTCTTCGGCTGGGTGTCCACCGTAGCCGACTTCTGCGGCGCAATCCTGCAAGCGCCCCCCACCTCTCACGCCACGGCCGACCACCCGTAGGAGCTGCGCCTATGCCGATGAAGCCGATCATCCCCGCGGGCAGCGGCAAGCCGCTCGCCCCATACTCGCCCGGCGCCCTCGCCGACGGGGTGCTCTACGTGTCCGGCACCTTACCCTTCGACAAAGACAACAACGTCGTGCACGTCGGCGACCCGGCGGCGCAGGCCCGCCACGTGCTCCACACCATCAAATCGGTGGTCGAGACCGCCGGCGGCACCATGGCCGACGTGACGTTCAACGCGATCTTTATCACCGATTGGGCGAATTACGCCGCGATCAACGCCGTGTATGCCGAGTTCTTCCCGGGCGACAAGCCGGCGCGCTACTGCGTGCAATGCGGCCTGGTGAAGCCGGACGCGCTGGTGGAGATCGCCACCACGGCGCACGTCGGCACGCCGGCCTGAACGCGCCCGTGCACTACGAGGTCCACGCGGAGGCGCTGGGCGGCAACGGCACGGTGCTACTGTCGTCCGGCCTCGGCGGCGCCGGGTCGTTCTGGGCGCCGCAGCTTGAGGCGTTGTGCCGGCGCTTCCGCGTCGCGACCTACGACCAGCGCGGCACCGGGCGGAGCGCCGGGCCGTTGCCCGATCCCTACTCGATCGCCGCCATGGCGGACGATGTGACGGAGATCTTGGACGGCCTCGGCATCGGGCGCTGCCACTTCGTCGGCCATGCGCTCGGCGGGCTGGTCGGCCTGGACCTCGCGTTGCGGCGTCCGGACCGCGTGGGCAGCCTCGTCCTGGTCAACGCCTGGGCGCGGGGCGACGCCCACACCACGCGCTGCTTCGACGTGCGCCGCGACCTGCTGCGCGTCGGCCCTGAGGCCTACATCCGGGCGCAGCCGCTGTTCCTTTACCCGGCGCCCTGGATGGCGCGCAACGCGCAGCGCCTGGCCCGCGAGCACGAGCATGCGGTCGCGCATTTCCAGGGCACGGACACGCTGCTGAAACGCATCGCGGCACTGCTCGCCTTTGACGCCGCAGACCGCTTATCCGAGATTGCCTGCCCGACGCTGGTTGCCGCAGCGCGCGACGACCTCCTGGTGCCCTGGACAGCGTCGGAGGCGTTGGCCGCCGGCATCCCCGGGGCGCGCCTATGGGTGGCGGCGGAGGGCGGCCATGGCTTCACCGTCACCGAACCCGAGGCGTTCAACGCGGCGTTGTACGGCTTCCTGGCCGGGCAGCGCGCGTGACGGCGGCGCACCAGAAACGGATGGGCTACCTCGATCCCGCCGCCTACGAGCGCACGGTGGACGAGCTGATGGCCAGCGGCGTCGCGGTGACGCGCCGGAGGCCGCCGGGCCGGACGCGCTGTATTCGTTAACCTGAGATCAATGGAGGAACCTTATGGCCCAGCATCACGAAATCCCGGCGACGCCGGACAAGATGGTTCTCGGCTACCTGGACGCGGCCAGCCCGCCGGTGCTGGAAGTCGAGTCTGGCGACACCGTGAAGCTGTACTCGTTCCCGGCCGGCGGCATGGCCAGCCTGCCCGAGATGTCGCGCGTGCCCGCAGACTACCTGGCGGCGCTGAAAACCTTGCCTGACGGCCCTGGCCCGCACTTCATCACCGGGCCGGTCTACGTGCGCGGCGCGCAGCCCGGCGACACGCTGCAAGTTGATATCCTTGATGCAGCACCCACGATGGACTGGGGCTTCGTCGCCATCCTGCCGCTGCTCGGCACGCTGCCGGAGGAGTTCACGGATTACGAGACCATCCATCCCGCGATTGACCGGGCGCGCAACGTCTGCACGCTGCCGTGGGGCACGGAGCTGCCGCTCGACCCGTTCTTCGGCATCATCGGCGTGGCGCCGCCCAAGGCGTGGGGCCGCTGCGGCTCCGCAGTGCCGCGCGCCTTTGGCGGCAACATGGACAACAAGGAATTGAAGCCCGGCACGACGCTGTACCTGCCCGTGTTCAACGAGGGCGCGCTGTTCATGGCGGGCGACGGCCACGGCGTGCAGGGCGACGGCGAGGTGTGCATCACGGCGCTCGAAACCGGCCTGTCCGGCACCTTCCGCCTGACCGTCCGCAAGGACTTGGAGGTCGATTTCCCCTTCGCCGAGACGCCCACGCACCTGATGTCCATCGGCCTCGACGAGGACCTGGACGACGCCGCCAAGCAGGCGGTGCGGGAGATGGTGAAGCATGTCTGCCGCCGCACCAACCTGTCGCGCAACCAGGCCTACATGCTGTGCTCGCTGATCGGCGACCTGCGGGTGACGCAGACGGTGGACGGCAACAAGGGCGTCCATATGCTGCTCGCCAAGTCGCACCTTTGACCAACAGGGAACCCGGAATGCATAAGCTCGCCTCCGCCGCCATCGGCCCCGCTGTCATGAGCTTGGCGCTGCTGGCGGCGCCTGCACTGGCCCAGGCGCCCATCCATATCGGCGTGCCCATCGGGCTGAGCGGGGCGAACAGCGTCGTGGCGCCGTCCGTCGTGCAGGCGGCGGAGCTTGCGGTGGCGGAGATCAATGCGAAGGGCGGCGTGCTGGGGCGTCCCTTGGCGCTCGACGTGGCCGACGACGGCAGCGGGGCGGCCGGGGCGCAGCGGGCGTTCGACAGCCTGGTGTTCCAGAAGAAGGTCGACGTGCTGATCTCGATGGAAACGAGTGCCGCGCGCAACGCCGGGCTGCCCATCGTGACCCGGGGCAAGACGCCGTTCATCTACACCTCGTACTACGAGGGCCATTCCTGCAACCGCTACATGTTCGTGGACGCCTGGGTGCCGGAGCAGCAGGAAGCGCCGGTAATCGACTACTTCCTCAAAGACAAGGGCGCCAAGACATTCTTCCTGATCGGCAGCGACTACGCCTTCGGCCGCGGCATGCTGTCGTATGCCAAGCAATACATCGAGGCGCATGGCGGCAAGGTGGTGGGCGACGAGTACCAGCCGATGGATGCCGGCGACTGGACGGCGATCATCAGCAAGGTGCGGGCGGCCAACCCCGACGCGCTGATCCTGTCCACCGCGGGCGGCGTGCCGAACGTGACGCTCACCAAGCAGTACCGCGCGGCGGGCATCGACGCGCTGGTCGGCAACCTCGGCGTCGATGAGGGCACGGCCAAGACGATGGGGGCGGACGCGAGCGGCATCTACATCTCAGGCTCCTACTACACGAGCGTGGACAGCCCGGCCAACACGGCGTTCCTCCAGGCCATGCGCGCCAAGTTCGGGAGCGCGTTGCTGACGCCCAACGACCTGTCGGTGCCGCAGTACGAGGCGGTTTATTTGTATGAGGCGGCGGTGGAGCGCGCGGGCGGCACCGCGGCGGACGGCGTGACCAAGGCGCTGGCGGAGGTCTCCTTCGACGGGCCGCGCGGCCCCATCCGGATGAACAAGGAGCGCCACGCGCCGCTCACGATGTACCTGGGCCAGGTGCAGCCGGACGGCAGCGTCAAGATCCTGCAAACCGCGAAGGACGTGGACCCCGGCGCGCAGTGCCCGAACCTGAAGTAGTCTTCCGGTGGGCCTGCTGCTCGACATCGTGACCACGGCGGCGATCCTCTACATCGTGGCGCTCGGCCTGCTGATCGTGTTCGGCGTCATGGGGATCATCTCCTTCGCCCATGGCGCCATGCTGACGGTCGGCGGCTACGCGGCGCTGCTGGTCACGTGGGCTGGCTGGAACCCGTGGCTGAGCCTGCCGGCGGCGGCACTGGCCGGGCTGCTGGCCGGGGCGGCGATGGAGCGGACGGTGCTGCGTCCGCTGTATCGGCGTCCGCTGGACGCGATCCTCGCGACCTGGGGCCTCGGCATCGTCATCGGGCAGGTGATCACCCTGGCGTTCGGGCGGCAGGTCCAGTTCGCGCAAAGTCCGCTGTCGGGCGCTGCCACCGTGCTGGGGGCGACGTACTCGCAATACCGGCTGCTGATGGTCGTGGTCGCGGTGCTGCTCGCGGGCGGGATCGCCTTGGTGCTGCACGGCACCCGGCTCGGCCTCGTCACCCGCGCGGTCATCGCCAACGAGAACCTGGCGCAGTCGCTCGGCGTGAACAGCGCGGCGGTGCGGTTCGCGAGCTTCAGCCTCGGCTCGGCGCTCGCCTCGCTGGCCGGGGCGCTGGTGGTGCCGCTGTCGAGCGTGGACCCGAACATGGGAGTGCCGTGGCTGGTGGGCGCGTTCATGCTGGTGCTGCTGTCCGGTTCGTCGCTGGTCAGCATGGCGGCGGCGGCGCTGGTGCTCGGGGCGGCGCAGGTGCTGGTCTCGACCTATCTCAACGCCGTGCTGGGCGGCATGACGGTGGCGGTGCTGGCCGCGGTGATCCTGCGCGTGCGCCCGGCGGGCTTCGCCCGTGCATGACGCGAACGGGGCGCCGGGGCGGAACTGGTGGCCCGTGGCGCTGACGCTGGCCGGGGCGGCGGCGGTGCTCGCGGCGCCCTGGGTGCTCGACACCTACAGCGTGAACGTGCTCACCCGCTCGCTGCTGCTGGCCGTGGCCGCGGTCACGGTGGACCTGCTGTGGGGCTACACCGGCATCCTGAGCTTCGCGCAGGCTGCGTTCCTCGCCATCGGGGCTTATGCGCTGGCGCTCGTGTCCACCAGCTTGGGGTTCAGCGCCGCGACGGGGCTGCTGGGGTTGCTGCTTGGCCTGGGGGCTGCCGGGTTGGCGGCGCTGCTGGTCGGCTGGCTCGCTTTTTCCTACGGCGCGTCGCCGCTTTACGTGTCCACCATTACCCTCGTCTTCCCCATCGTGTTCGTGCAGCTCATCTTCGCCGGCGGCAACACCACGGGATCGAGCAGCGGGCTGTCGGGCTTCGACGCGCCGGACCTCGACACCGAAAGCTGGTTCCGCGTCGCCGGGCTGCTGCTGGTTGCGGTGGCGGCGGGGGCGGCGACGCTGGTCCGCAGCGACTTCGGCCGCCTGCTGGTCGCCATGCGGGAGAACGAGGTGCGCTGCCAATACCTCGGCATCCCCACAGCCCGGCTCAAGCTGCTGCTGTTCGTCGCCTGCGCGCTGGCCTGCGCCGCCGCCGGCTGGGTCTATGCCGGCGCGACTGCGGTCGTGGCGCCGGAGCTGGGCAACTTCGTGTCAGGGACCGAGCTGGTGATCGCCACGGCACTCGGCGGGCGCGCGACGGTGGCCGGGCCGATCCTGGGCGCGGTGGGGATCGACGCCATCAGCAACTACCTGGGCGGTGCGCTGCCGTTCCTTTGGGCGCTGATCGTCGGGCTGGTGTTCGTGGTGGTGATCGTGGCGCTGCCCGGCGGCCTGCTGTCGCTGCTCCGCTTCGGCCGGGCGGGGCGGCGCGGGGCGGTCCCGCGTTTGGTCGAGACGCCGGCGGCCGTGCCGCGCAAGGACGGGCTGGTGCTGCGGGTCGAGGCGTTGGACAAGCGGTTCGGCAGCCTGCAGGTGCTGCAGGGCGTCGCGTTCAGCGCGCGGGCCGGCGACCTTCTCAGCCTGATCGGCCCGAACGGCGCGGGCAAGACGGCGCTGATGCGCTGCATCGCCGATGGGCGGGAGCGCAGCGCCGGGCTGGTCGAGGTCGGCGGGCGCAGCATCGGGCGCTTGCCGCCGCACCGCTGCACGGCGCTGGGGGTCGGGCGCAAGTTCCAGATCGCCTCCGTGTTCGAGACCATGACGGTGGCTGAGTGCCTGCGCGTCGCCCGCAGCCGGATCGAGCGGCCCTCGCTGTTCCGCCGCACCCCCGCCATCGCGCTGCCCGGTTCGGCGCTGGAGGTGGTGCATGCGACCGGCCTGTCCGACCGCCTGGGCGTCGAGACCCGGCACCTCTCCCATGGCGAGAAGCAGTCGCTGGAACTCGCGATGGTGCTGGCGTTGGAACCCACGCTGCTGCTGCTGGACGAGCCGACCGCCGGGCTGACCAAGCCGGAGCGGCGGCGCATCGGCGCGTTGCTCGCCGACCTTGCCCAGCGCCATCGCCTCTGCATCGTGCTGGTCGAGCATGACCTCGACTTCGTGCGCAGCATCTCGTCCCGCGTGGTCGTGCTGCACCAGGGCCGCGTCGTGCTGGACGGCGCGGTGGAGGAGGCCGTGCAGTCGGACACCGTCCGCACCATCTACGCCGGCGCCGCCCATGCCTGATCTTCTCAACCTCGCCGACGTGACCGCCGGGTACGGCGCGACGATGGTGCTGCGGGATGTCTCGCTCAGCGTCGGTGCGGGCGAGGTCGTGGCGTTGCTCGGGCGCAACGGCGTGGGCAAGACGACGCTGCTGCGCACGGCGGCCGGCTTCGTCCAGCCCCGGTCCGGCGGCGTGCGGCTCGATGGCCATGCGCTGGCCGGCCTCGCGCCCTTCCGCGTCGCCCGGCGCGCGCTGTGCTACGTCGCGCAGGAGCAGGCCCTGTTCGCCGACCTGACGGTGGGCGAGAACCTGCGCCTCGGCGTGCCGGGCGACCGGCTGTTCCGCGAGCGCCTGCCCTTGATCAAGCCGCACTTCCCCGTGCTGCTGCAGCGCCTCGGCCAGAAGGCCGGGACGCTCTCCGGCGGCGAGCAGAAGATGCTGCTGATCTCCCGCGCCATCATCGCCCGGCCCCGGCTCATGCTGGTGGACGAGATCTCGGAAGGCTTGCAGCCCTCCGTGGTGGACCGCCTGGCGGACGTGCTGGCGGCGGAGCGGAGGATGCACGGCACGGCGATGCTGCTGGTGGAGCAGAACGTCGCCTTCGCGCTCGCCGTTGCCGACCGCTTCGCCGTGCTGACGGCGGGCGAGGTGGTCGAGCAGGGCGGAACCCGGGACGCCGGCGCTGCGGCGCGGATCGAGCGGCACATGACGGTATGACCCCAAGCAACGGAGCTTCCCAAGATGAGCGATGCGAAGATCGACCTCGTTGAGCTGGCCGTGGAGCAGGCGCAGGCCGCCTTCGCCAGCGGCGCCGTCACGTCGGAGGCGCTGACGCAAGCGTTCCTCGGCCGCATCGCCGAGCATAACCCGCATTACAACGCCATCGTCTTCCTGAACCCGGACGCCCTGGCCGATGCGCGGGAGATCGACCGGCGCCGGGGGGCCGGCGAGGCGCTCGGGCCGCTGGCGGGCGTGCCGGTGGTGGTGAAGGACGCCATGGACATGGTGGGCTTCCCAACCACCGGCGGCTGGTCGCTGCTCCACGGCAAGACCGGCGGGGTGGACCTGATGCCCGGCACGGACAGCCCCGTGGTGGCGCGGATGCGGGCGGCGGGCTGCGTCATCCTGGGCAAGACCAACATCCCCGTGCTCAGCCACACCGGCAGCCACGCGAACGACAGTTGGGCCGGGCCGACCTTGAACGCCGCCGGGCGCGGGTTCCTGCCCGGCGGCAGCAGCGCCGGCACCGCGACGGCGGTTGCCGCCAGCATGGCCGTGCTGGGCTTGGCCGAGGAGACCGGCGGCTCCATCCAGAACCCGGCCTCCGCCCAGGCGCTGGTCGGCATCAAGCCGAGCTTCGCCCTGGTGCCGAACGCGGGCGTCATGCCGCTGTCGGGCCTACGCGACGTGGTGGGGCCGATTGCCCGCTGCGTGCGGGACGCGGCGCTCACGCTCGATGTGCTGGCCGGCTACACCGCGGAGGACCCGAAGACGGTCGCGGGCATTGGCCACCGGCCGAAAGGCGGCTACGCCTCGCGCCTGCATCCGGAGGCGCTGCGCGGCAAGCGGATCGGGCTGTACGGCCCGGGCTGGCGCAACCAGCCGCTTTCGGACGAAGCCGCGGCGTTGTACGGCCGGGCAAAAGGCGAGCTGGAAGCACAGGGCGCCGTGCTGGTCGAGGACCCGTTCCGCGGCTCCGGCTTCGCCGACCTGCGCACGCCGACCCTGACATTGGCGGAGTTCGACGCCCGCGGCCTCGAATCCGTGCCTTATGACATGCAGAAGTACCTGGAACGGCTGGGGCCGGACGCCGCCCTGCGCACGTTCGCCGAGTTCGCCGCGGCCACCGCGAAGGAGGACGCTTTCGGCCCCTCGGGCGTGCTGAGCTTCGCGCCCCACCTGCCGCAGTTTGCCGCCTGCCTCGCCGACCCGGCACGCCCGCCGGACATGTCGGAGTTCATCGCGGCGAAGGAAGCCTATTTGGACATCCTCGACGCCGTATTCACGCGGGAACGGTTGGACGCGCTGGCCTTTCCGCAGATGCGCTCGGCGCTGCCGCCGCTGCACGGGACGGACACGATCCATGAGACCACGGTGGGCGAGATCAACATCGCGGGACTGCCGGGCGTCACGGTGCCGGCGGGGTACTACCCATCCGGCGCACCGTTCAACCTGATCTTCGTGGGCCGCATGTGGAGCGAGGCGGATTTGCTGGCCTATGCCTACGCCTATGAGTGCGCGACGCGGCACCGCCGGGCGCCGACGCTCCACGTAGGTTGAGCACGGCTGCGGGAACCCGGCGGGCCAAGCAGCGCTGACCTCGCCTAGCCGCGCTCCGGAAGGACCATCTATGCCCATTGCCGTGATCTTCGACGTTGACGGGACGCTGATTGATTCCGTCGATCTCCACGCCCACGCCTGGCAGGACGCCTTCCGCGAGTTCGGGCATGAGGTCGCTTTCGACAAACTTCGCGGCCAGATCGGCAAAGGGGGCGACCAGTTGCTTCCGGTGTTCCTGTCGAAGGACGAGGTGGACGCAATCGGCGAGGCTCTGAACGAGCGCCGCAGCGAGATCTTCAAGCAGCGCTACCTGCCAGACGTCAAGCCGTTCCCGATGGTGCGCGAGCTGCTGGAGCGGGTAAAGGCCGACGGGACGAAGATCGCCCTGGCGTCCTCCGCCAAGCAGGACGAACTGAAAGCCTACAAGAAGGCGGCGCGCATCGAGGACCTGCTGCAAGCGGAAACCTCGACGGACGACGCGGAGAAAAGCAAGCCCAACCCCGACATCTTCGAAGCGGCCATGCAGCGCCTCGGCACCGTGGACCCGGCGCAGGTCGTCGTGATCGGCGACACGCCCTACGACGCGGAGGCGGCCGGCAAGGCCGGATTGCGCAGCATAGGCGTGCTTTGCGGCGGGTGGCCCGCCGACGCGCTGGAGCGCGCCGGCTGCATCGCGACCTACCGGGACCCGGCGGACCTCCTGGCGCAGTACGACGCTTCGCCGCTCGCCCGTTAAGCGGCGAACTGCACCTCGTCCAGCGCCATCACCCCCGGCGCGCCGTGCTGCACCGCATGGGCCAGCCCATGCGCCTGCGTCAGCACATGGTCGGCATAGAACCGCGCGGTGCCGATCTTCGCCAGGTAGAAGTCGCGGTCGGCGTTGGTGCCGAGCTTGCTTTCCGCCACCCACGCCGCCCGCGCCGCCTGCCAGCCGCCGGCCACGATGCCGAACAGCTTGAGCAGCGGCACGGCCCCGGCGCCGGTCGCCTGCGGGTCCCGCGCGTGGGTGTCCGCCACCCAGTCGACGCATGACGCCAGCAGTCCGATGCCCGCCTCCAGCGACGCCCGGACCGCGCCCAGTTCGCCGTCTTCCGGCAGCCGGGCCGCGTCGGCGCGCATCTCGGCCAGCGCCGCCTTTGCTGCCGCGCCGCCGTCGCGGGCGATCTTGCGGCCGACCAGGTCGTTGGCCTGGATGCCGGTGGTGCCCTCGTAGATCGTGGTGATGCGGGCGTCGCGCAGGTGCTGGGCGGCGCCGGTGTCCTCGATGAAGCCCATGCCGCCGTGCACCTGAACGCCGGTGGACGCGACCTCGATGGCGCCCTCGGTGCACCAGCCCTTGACCACGGGGATCAGCAGGTCGGCGCGCGCCTGCGCCTCCCGGCGCACCGCCGGGTCAGGGTGGCGGGCGGCGGTGTCGAGCGCGAAGGCCGTGACGTAGGCCAGCGCCCGCATCGCCTCCGTCTGCGCCTTCATGCCCATCAGCATGCGCCGCACGTCGGGGTGGCGGATGATCGGCACCTTGCCCCCGCCGCGCACCCCGGCCTCCGCGCCCTGCACCCGGTCGCGCGCATAGGCCAACGCCTGCTGCCAGGCGCGCTCCCCGATGGCCAGGCCCTCCAGCCCGACCTGGAAGCGTGCCGCGTTCATCATGACGAACATGTATTCGAGGCCGCGGTTGGGTTCGCCGACCAGCTCGCCGATGGCCCCCGTCTCGTCGCCGTAGGCCAGCACCGCCGTCGGGCTGGCGTGGATGCCGAGCTTGTGCTCGATGGACACGCAGCGCACGTCGTTGCGCGCGCCGAGCGAGCCGTCCGCCTCCACCAGCACCTTGGGCACCACGAACAGCGAGATGCCCCGCACGCCCTCCGGCGCGTCCGGCAGGCGCGCGAGCACGAGGTGCACGATGTTCTCCGCCATGTCGTGCTCGCCGTAGGTGATATAGATCTTCTGGCCGTAGATCCGGTAATGGTCGCCGTCCGGCACCGCGCGGGTCCGCACCGCCGACAGGTCCGACCCGGCCTGCGGCTCCGTCAGGTTCATCGTGCCGGTCCAGGCGCCCTCCACCAGCTTGTGCAGGTAGCGGTCCTTCTGCGCCGGCGTGCCGCACAGATGCAGCGCCTCGATGGCGCCGCGGGTCAGCAGCGGGCACAGGCCGAACGCCATGTTGGCCGCATGCCACATCTCCTCGACCGCCGCCGAGACGACTGCGGGCAGGCCCTGGCCGCCGTAGTCGGGATCGCAGGACAGCGCGTTCCAGCCGCTTTCGACGTAGCGGGCGTAGGCGTCGGCGAAGCCCGCCGGCATGTGCACCGCGCCGTCCCGCCACTGCGCGCCCTGCTGGTCGCCGGGCTGGTTGAGAGGGGCCAGCACGTCGCGGGCGAACTTCGCCGCCTCGTCCAGCACGGCGTCCACCAGCTCAGGCTCGATGCCCTCGCAACCCGGCAGGGCGGCGACGCGGTCCAGGCCGATCAGCTCGGTCAGGACGAACCGCATGTCGCGCAACGGGGCGTTGTAGGCCATGGCTTGGTTTCCTCTCGGCAGGCGTTCTGATCCCTGGCCCATGATCTACGGTGCCCGGCGCGAATTACATCCGGGACCGGGCACGCGGGCGCCGGGCTTGGCGGCGCCTGGGAACTGCGCGGCACAGGGCTTGGATCGGGTCGGTCCGCCTGTCCCAAACCAGCCTTCCGGTTCAGGGCTTGCTATTTTTCATGAATAGGAGTGCTCACGGCTTGAACACTAGTATTCACCTGGAAAGAGATCGTTAACCAATAACGGCCTAGTCCCACGCCGACCCTCGTTTTGTTTCGATTTCAAAGTCATTATGCACGCAGGATATTTAGGATGTGCGGCAATGGCGAATGCGAAGTGGGTGGCGGCGGGCAATGGCTCTTGGGACATCGGGGCAAACTGGTCCTCTGGACTGGTGCCCGGCGGCGTCGGCGCCTTGGGCGACAGCGCGACGATTGACGCGCCGGGCAACTACACCGTCACGGTCGGCACGGCGGCGGGCACGTCCGTCGACACGGTGAACCTGAACGGCGCTGGCGCGACGCTCGGCGTTTCGACAGGGGGCCTCACGGTCCGCACGGCGCTCAACCTGAACAGCGGCCGGCTGCTGCTGAACGGCACGCTCATCGGCGGCACGCTGGCGATGAATGGCGGCGTGATCACGCGCAACGACGACGCCGCCCTGGATGGCGTGCGCGTGGTGGGCACCCTGGACCTTTCGACCCCTTACAGCTACGGCGCGCTGACCCTGCAGAACTACGGCCAGCTCACGCTGCTGGACAACACGAGCTTTGTCGCCGCGGACGGCACGTCGCCGGGCTTGATCCGGGTGGGCGGGTCGACGCTGACCTTCGGCAACTCGGCGCATTTCGACAACGCCGCGATCGACTTCCTCCCGGGCTTCCTTCCGGCGAGCTATCTGAATCTCGGGACCAACCTCGACGGCGCCGGGGAGACCGTCACCTTTGGCCAGCACGCCGTGCTCGACGTGGCGGCGAAAACCTCGGTCACGCTGGGCGGCAACGGCACGCTGGTCAACGGCGGCACGATCAACGTGGCGGGCACGCTGACCGTGGACCTGCAGGCGACCCTGGCTCCGTCTGCCCAGTCTGGGGCCGCCCAGCCCGGCACCGTGGCGCTGCAATCCGGCGGCACGCTGGCCTTCGCGGCGCAGACGGCCTACGCCGGCACGGTCGCGTTCAAGGGGGCAGGTGCCCAGCTCCAGTTCCAAAGCCCTGGCACCGCGAGCGCGACGCTGCAGGATTTCCGGGCCGGCGACAGCATCGACCTGCAGGGCGTGACTTACGGCGGCAGCGTTATCAGCTTCGTGGGCGGCGCGGTCCAGGTCAGCCAGGGCGGCGTCTTGATGGGAAGCTTCCAGCTCACCGGCGGGCCGGCCTCCTATGGCGCCAACCAGTTCAGCCTTGCCGACGACGGCAACGGCGGCACGGTCCTGGCGACCACGCACGTGCTGAACGCGGAGCCGGACTTCGACGCCGCCTATTACCTGGCGCACAACCCGGACGTGGCTGCTGCCGGCGTCGATCCGCTGCAGCACTACTTGACGTTTGGGTGGAAGGAAGGCCGCGATCCCAACGCTTACTTCAGCACGAAATGGTACCTGGCGCAGAATCCGGATGTCGCCGCGGCCCACGCCAATCCGCTGGAGCATTTCGAGTATTACGGCTGGAAAGAAGGGCGTGATCCGAGCCTGAACTTCAGCTTCAGCAAGTACCTGGCAGCCAATCCGGACGTGAAGGCGGCTGGCGTCGATCCGCTGCAGCAGTTCCTCACTGCCGGCCTCGCCCAGGGCCGCGTCGCCGTCCCGGTTGCGCCGGCCACGCCGGTCACGCCGCCCGCGACCGCCGCTGACCCGCTGGTGGACAAGGCCTGGTACCTGGCCCAGCACCCGGACGTGGCCGCGTCGGGAGAGGATGCCAGCGCCAACTACCACCGGGTGGGCTGGAAGCTCGGCTACAACCCGGACCAGTTCTTCGACACGAACTACTATCTCAAGACGAACCCGGACGTTGCCGCTGCCGGGGCCGATCCGCTGGCGCATTTCGAAACCTATGGCTGGAAGGAGGGCCGCCAGCCGTCGCTCGCGTTCAGCGACGATAAATACCTGGCGCAAAACCCCGACGTGGCCGCAGCCAAGGTGGACCCATTGGCGCATTACCTGGCCTACGGTCAGGCCGAGGGGCGCATGACGTTCATCAATGCGCCGCAGGCGACGGGCACGCCTGATCCTTTGGTGGACCGCGCTTACTACTTCGCGCAGTTTGCCACCATTGTGCCGGCCGCTGCCGATGCTGCCGCCAGTTACGGCCAGACGGGATGGCACCAGGGCCTGAACCCCGATGCGTATTTCGACACCCATTACTATCTCACCCACAATCCGGATGTCCGCGCCGCAGGTGTCAACCCGTTGGTGCATTACGAGACCTTCGGCTGGAAAGAGGGACGCGATCCCTCGGCCGCGTTCTCGACCACCAAGTACCTGGCCGCCTACGCGGACGTGCGGGCAAGCGGGGCCGATCCGCTGGCCAGCTTCGTCACGACCGGTCAGGCGCAGGGCCGGACCGCCATCGCCGTCTGACGCCCGGCTCCGCTGCCGCCAACGGCCCGGCAATCGCCGGGTCGGGGCGGCGGCCTGGGAAGGCTGCTTCGTTTGAACCTGATGATCTCGGAGGGCGCCGTGATCTACCGCCTGCATACCGTTCTTGTTCTGGGCCACATCCTGGCGCTGGCCTTGGGCCTGGGCAGCGCCTTGCTTGCCGATTGGATCGTGCTCCGGAAGCTTGCGTTCGGAACCGTCAGCCAAAAGGCGGCGCAGCAATTGACCGACCTGTCGCGAGCCGTTTCCGCCGGCCTGGTGCTGATCTGGATCACCGGGGCGTTTCTGGTGGCCGACAACGCCTTGGATGCGCCGGCGTCGATCATGAACCAGAAGCTTTGGGCCAAGCTGGCCGTCGTCACCGCCCTGACGATGAACGCGGTGCTGCTGCACTGGATCGTGATGCCGATGGTGAGGCGCCGGGTCGGGCAGCCGCTGTTCGAGGCGGTCTTTGATTGGCGCCCCATGGTCTCGACGTTGCTCGGCGCAGTCTCCGCGGTGTCTTGGGCGTTCTCCGCTTATCTGGGTGTTGCACGGGAACTGAATGGGCACGCGAACTTCGTGCCCATTCTTGTCAGCTACATCAGCGCATTGTTGCTGACCTGGGCCTTGGGCGTCATCCTGATGTATTCGATGCAGCAGCGCCGGACAGGCTCGGAGCAATTTTCGTTTGGCGAGACGCATATCCAGAGTTCTTGAGGCTGTTGCAGTGTTCGGCCAGCTCCGGGCGCCATGTTGGAATAGCGCCTGGAGCTGGCCGAGCTCCACGCTTGATCCATGACCTCCGGCCGGACCACCGCCAGAGCGGACAATGGTGGTGGCACCCCGGCCTTTTCGGGAAGCGCGAACTGGGGCCGGGTTGATGGGATGCGGCCAAGCACGCCATTGCTGACAGTGATCGGCGATGCCGGTCTGGTTTGACTGCGCCCTCGCATCGATGCGTGGCCCCGAATGAACCCAGCGTCAACCGGATTATCCCGAGCTTGCACGGCGCAATGCTTAAACGGGCCAGCGTGACGATCCCGACATCGCCGTGCGCAACCGCTCCTTATTCCCGCCGGCTGATTGTTGGCTGTTGCTGAGCGGTTGACGCGAGCGGCCCTTCAGAACCAAAGGACGCGGCCGCGGCGGTTCCTGGATAGTTCTCTGAGCTCGGCTTTGGCCATTAGGCGGCATTGCAGAGCGCGTATGTGATGCCTTCGCGGAGTGCCGGTCGGAGTT
>JAABUX010002803.1_pt1 | contig 24028 bp, 20 predicted proteins | sample 5561851 | NCBI WGS metagenome assembly JAABUX01 (sample SAMN10711883, study PRJNA513361) | rock metagenome | isolation source: Antarctica rocks | place: Antarctica: Victoria Land, Richard Nunatak red sandstone | collected 2016-01-03 | reverse complement strand
CTTGAAGCGACAGATGTATGGCCGAGGAAGCTTCCAAGTACTGAGGAAGCGCGTTCTCCACAGAGCCTAGAAAAACCTCTCGAAGAGGACGCGCTCCCGAATCATCAACTTTGCGGGAGACCCATGATGCTGTGTCTTCTGTGTGCAGTATCGTCTGGAATACAATCGGAACGAATGGAGCAATCTTGTGTTCAAAGTATCCCCGCTTTCCTGCTAATGCACCATTTTCTTCCACAGATTACTGCACACGGAAGTCAAGCATCATCATACGAGTCGATGTCCAATTAGTTGCCTGTTATCACGTGGATATAGTGCTGTGTCTCAGTAGGTAAGCACCCGCGAACGCGTGCTGCGCCACATTGTTGTACTGCTGCAGCGGTTGTTCCCGGACCAGCGTTGTAATCTGACAACGCTACATCGAGATTCCCCCCTTCCATCATGATGTACCTTGCCATCAATTGCGCGGCCCCCTTCAAACTCTGGCTTGGGTTTGTTGGGTCAATCCCCAAGCCTGCCGCTGTTCCTGGCTCGAACTGAGCAATCCCAATTGCTCCGGCTACGCTCGTCAAAGGCTTGCCGTTTACGTCAAAGGCTTGAAAGCCTGACTCTTGAAAAATCTGATTGAGAAAGAGTTGAACTGGAATGTTGGCATCTGCTGCATCGAGGCGTGCGATTGCGACGAACGGATTGTTCGGCAACAGTGGCATCGGGATGGTGGTCGGCATACCGGTGATCGGCATATCCACCACCCTTTTAATTGCTGAAGGAGGGATGCACACGAGTTGTCCTGGGAAGATCAAACGAGGGAGTGCGATCTGGCTCTCCTTCGCGAGGACCTGATAGGTCGTGCCAAATCGCTCTGCTATAGTGTCGAGAGAATCTCCCGATGTGACTCTGTACTGCATATCATTCGCGGGACAGGTCGTTGTCGCTGCATGGGTTGCATACGTCACGCCAATGACGCCTATCATGGCAACGATCATGACTCCAAAGACGAAGAGAGAGCGAATGCTCTGCGGAAGACGATGGTAGCTCTGTCTTCCAGTCGAAATGTTTTGAAACATAGTTTCCCTTTCCTTGTAAAGACGGTTGGTGGAGATCAGGGTGCTTTCAGATGGTGAGTACTCTTGGATGCATCCTGAGCAAGAGTTTTTCGCAACGAGACGACATCAGTCCACATACCCTGCCCTAGCAAGGATAGTAGTAGAAAAAGGGGCGATCATCATGGTTGAGAGGGAGAGGATAGCAAAGAAGTACCTCATATGGTGAGGAATGTTTCTGCTCTTTCCATGAGCGTAACGCTCTGGCACTTTGCTTGTCTATCCAGCACCTTTGTGGTAGCGCACATCAGCACGAGTATGAGGCCTAAGAAGTGGCGTTTCTAGCTGTAGACACAATGTAATCCCGCGCTAATTTCGGCAGAGATTTCTCCCCACCTTCATGAAAAAAGGATACATATGACACTACTTCACCCTGATATTTACAACAAACCTTATCGAGGAAATTCAAACCACCTTTCCCTCCACATTCTGATAGGTGAAAAGGAAGAAGTGTATGAATGATGCAGTACTATTTCGTCACGAACGTATCTACCAAAAGGAAGGTGCTTATGGAACAAAATCCAGACATATCAGCGAATTCCGATCATGATATCTGGAGGCAGGAGCTATTACGCAGGCGACGATCTGAACGTTTCCAGGGGTGGATTCTGCTCAGTATTGGAGGAATTGGCCTGCTCGCCTTGCTCTTTACTCTCGCAACCTCTTTTCCTCGGTTGCTTACACTTGGGCCCCTGTTTGACGTTCTCTCCCTGTTGGTTGTCCTCGCTTTTTTTAGCTCATTCCTGCTCGGCATTTCGACGCTCCAGTCAGCGAGCAAAGCTCCGGCCGAACACGATATTGCACGAGTACGTCAGATGGAACGCACCCGACTGTTTCAAGAGGCTCAGGGGAAGCTTCCTTGGAGCTATCGCCGAACTGGAGGAATAGGTTTTGCAATCTTGGGGTGCATTGCTCTCATAGGAGGTGTCCTCGTCCTCTTGAGCTTTGTTGTCAGATCAAGTGATGGATGGGTCATGGAAAGTGCAGGACTCGTGTTTGTGTGGCTTGCTTTGTATGTCATTCCACGAGAGCGACGACGATTGCCAGAACAGAGTACTCGTACTCTGGCTCGTGAAATGATAGTAGGAGAGACCACGAGGGGAACCCCTCTAGAAGAATAGTTCTCTCCAATCTCTCTATTGTCGAAATATCAATCAAGGCGAATGGCACGATGGAGCTTGTAGCCTTGATACTTTTTTGTGTTGAGAAGAGCAAGCATTAGCGAATCTTCATAATATCCTGCCACTTTGTGGTGTAGTTCGGCGATCTTCGTCCTTGCCTCATCTGCCACTCTCGCTTGAGGCCCATCGCACCATAGAAGATGGTGGTGCGCCCCCAAAACGCGTTGATCTGGTCAATGGCCTCCATCAGCCTCCACTGACGCTCGTGCTGCTCGAACGAGAACATTCCGAAGAGATCAGCTTGCAGCACATCGTGTGGCGTAATGTGCGTGAGGTAGACGCCCGCTTTCTTGAATTGATAGCCTGTCCTGTACATGTCGCGCAGACAGGAGAGAGCGGCAGCCATCAAGTCCGGGGTAAACGCTGTTGGGAAGGCGAGGAGACGCGACGTACTTCCAGCATATTGCGGCTGCTGGCGATTGAAAAAGTTGGTATGCAGAAAGACGTTGATCTGTGATGCTTGAGATCGTTGGCGGCGCAACTTGATTGCGGCAACACTCGTGTAGGTCGCCACCGCCTCCTCCAATTCCTGTAAGTTCTCGACGGGTCTCCCAAAGGACTGTGACGCCATGATGCCCTGTTTCGGTTTCACAGTAGTTTCTAGTGGGATGCACGAGATGCCGCGCAATTCCAGCACGATCCTGACGCCAATCACTTTGAGGAGCCGTCGTATCCACACCAGGTCCGCGTCGCGTAAGGCTTTCGCGGTGAAAATATGGTGCAGTTGTAACTTCACCACGCTTTTTCGTCCAATGCCCCACACGTCCTCGATGCTGATCCTGTCGAGCAGGTCGTCCAATTCTGCACGTGTGAGATGAGCAAGATTCAGCACGCCCTGATACTCCACCTGTTTCTTGGCGACTTCGGTGGCGATCTTGGCGAGGACTTTGGTGGGGGCAATGCCAATGGAGACGGGGATGCCGACATACTGCAAGACGGTGGCCCGTATCTGTTGCCCATACTCGTGCAACCGCTCTGGTGGAACGTGACCCAAGTCAACAAACGCTTCGTCAATTGTTATGTGGAGTAAAGAATGAATTGGGAGCACAAAATGTTTGGTACCAAGGGTAAGAAACGTAAGCAACGTCTTTTCCCTTGAGAAACTACTCATCAGAGATATTGCTAGCTCATAGTACAATGTTCTTGCTTAGGGCCAGCAATATCCTAGACAGAATATCTGATTGAATAGGGACTTAGATTCAGTTCATTGGCGAAGTCTCTTCTTTCCTCTTCCAAAGCGGTGTAAGAAAGAGTGCTAAGAGAACAAAGCGAACAAGAGCTGCTGCAAGGAGCACTGGACGGAGACCAAAGAGACTTCCAAGAATACCACCCAGGAGTGCTCCCACTGGAAGCGAACCAACTCCAATAACTGTTGCACTGGAATGGACACGACCAAGCAGATGATCAGGGGTACTTGTTTGAACCAGAGTCTGTGCCGCAATATTGAAAAGTGTGTTTCCCATTCCGGCGATGAGCATACCTACCACAATACTTGCGATTACAACACTCAATGCACCATTGGCAAGCGGAATACAAAGCCATCCCAGTGCGATGAGAATTGCCGAGACAAAAGCTACTTTTGCGGTCCCCAGTCGTTTCGTAAGCAGCGTTGCCAGGAATGCGCCTCCAATTCCGCTTAGGCTTCCAACAGTGTACATGACACCAAAGAAGGCCGCTCCCAAACCAAGATGTCGTGTGACGTAGAGCACTAATAATGCATCAAAGACTCCTCCGGTAAAATTCAAGGTCCCTGCCGATGCGACCAACGCTCGTAGGACAGAATTGTTCAAGACGAAACGCAGCCCTTCTGCCATTTCACGCCAAAAGTGCTGTTGCTCGGCTTCTGTTTTTCGGGGGACCTCCTTAACGCGCAGAGAAAACAACGCGGTCGCTGATGCCAGAAACGAGAAGGCATCGGCGAGAAGAGCTACGGGAGCCGTGAACACCTGTACAAGCACTCCAGCCAAACTTGGTCCTGCAAATTCAGCGACTGAAGTGCTTGCCTGCAATGCACTGTTCCCCTCAAGTAAGAGTTCGCGTTCAATGAGTGAAGGCAGGAACGCTCCATAGGCAAGATCAAAGACGAGGGTAAGGATACCCACAAGGAACGCCACCACATAGAGGTACTCAATATGCAGGTGTCCAACCAAAGCGACAAGAGGAATGGAGCCGAGCAGTAGAGCGCGTCCAATATCTGCACCAATGAGAAGTGGACGGCGACGGAGGCGATCAACCCATACACCTGCAAACAATCCTCCAAGCAGAAAGGGAACGGTGTTCGCCGCTGTAAGAAGGCCCATCTGCAACGCATTTGCGTGCAGAATGAGTGCTGCGGTAAACGGGAGTGCGAGAAATGTGACTTGTGAACCAAACAGAGAAATTGTTGAGCCAACCCACAGTTTGACAAAGTTGGGGTGACGCCAAAGTCCTTTGATGCGGAAACGTGGAAACATAACGAAAAACTTCCTCTCGAAAAAAGACAATACAGTGTTCTGTCGTTCCAACTGGGCAAGGAGATGTCCTTCCCACCCGTTCTTTAGAGGTGGAGATCGGGCACGACAAAGAGCACAAGGCTGAGGAAGCTTGTGGAAAACGCACACCGCGTGAGTAGCGAATATTCTCCATGAAAGGGAGCGAGCGAATTAACGATGGTAAAGTTGTAGCATCGTGTTCTCTTTCTGGTACGTAGACAGAGTGTATCGTAGATCGTATATAGTGTATCACTTGTGGCTTCTGGTCGGCAACAACTTCTTCTCAAGATGCGTCATAGATGAGGGATGGCTTCGCTGATCGCAAGCTTCCCATAGAGCAATTCGTTCTCTTGCTGAAGTTTCCTCACTTGCTGCTCGAGGAGGCTTACACGCTCTCTGAGACGGGCAAGTTGTGCGTCTTTCGCGCTCTCACTTTTCCCTTTAGGGGGCTGAGGAGTGGAGGCGTGTTCAAGAGGAATTTCTCGTTGGCGTCGAATCTCTTCTGCTAAGTCGGCATGTCGAGGATCATACAAGAACGTCTTGGAAACACGGGCAACTTTGCACACCGCTGTAAAATTAATAGGTTTCCCTTGTTCTCGTAGCAGGTGAATAGCTTCACGTGTACGTTGCCTTGCCTGCTGGCTCTTTTCGAGAGCCAGCCGCACAACGGTGTCCGTATTCGGTTTTCGGTTCACTGTGTTCCTCCACGATTTCTCGGACGTTGGTCGGTAGGCAAACGTAGTTCCGCAACTACTTGCTCCATTCCCTTGATTTGGTCTCCAAGATCATTAGCATACATTTCCCATCCCTTCTCGTCTGCAACACGCTTGCTCTTTTTCAAATCTTCCATTGTGGCAATGATGACTGAGGCATGATCCGGTGTCGTGACGAGTTTGTGGCAGGGTCCATTGTCTTTCGTGAAGCAAACATTCTGCCCATAGGGACATTTGGTCGCTTTGGCGTGATGTAAACATTGTCCCCAGGGCAACGATAACTTGCGGAGGTTCGCCACAATCCAATCGAGTTCGCTCTCATCTCCTTGAGCAATTTGTTCGCGCAGGGCATGCAACGCGATTCCGCCCACTGCGTGCCCAGACAAGACCAATTCCTTAAATTTGCGTTTGAGCGTATCGTCTTGAATAAATGCATAGTTGCGCGTCATTTCAGCACTTTGATGATCAAGGTAGGTCATCACATCAGCGATACCCATCCCGTTGTTGATCATCTCCGTTCCCACGGTGTGGCGAAATTCGTGAGGGCGAAACCAAAACACCTGTCCAGTGAGTCCTAAAATAGGCACTGCTCGTGCTAAATGATTAAGATGTGCACAGAACAGCGAGTAAGAATACACCCCAGTTTCAGTACGGAAGAGATAATGTTTGCCATGAACATCTGGGATGTCTTTGACCAACTCTCGTTGTGCGAGAATAGCAATCTCGACTTCTTTGGTAACAGGGAGTGGTCGCACATCACGCTTCATCTTCACATTGTACCAGTGAACGCGAGGATCGCCCGCAGCATCATATTCTAAACAATCTTCCGTGATATGCAGCACGTCAACAGACCTGAGTCCCATCACACTCATAATCTGAACCAAATGCCGATCATAGGGTGGAAGGAGATCGAGGTGAGCAAGTAATTGTTCCATAACTGATGCCGGAATAGGACGAGGCTTGTGTCGTATACGCTGAGGAAAATCTTCGTCATAGATGAGTAACTGTTGCGGTGCTTCGGGCCATTGGTGTCGTTGCATGTAGGTAAACATAGAGTTCAATAAAATAACCGCTCGAAGTCGTCGTTCCCCGGTCATTTCGTGGTATCGCTCCATAGCGTCAACCCAGCTAGTCATAGCAAGGACTGGCTCAAGCATGATACGAGTTAAAGACGCAAACGAATATAATCCATACCGTCGCTCTAGATCTTGAATGAGAGGCTTGAGCGTAGGCAGGGTGGTGACGAGGGTGTAGCCAGACCAATAGCCAACTCGTGCTCGAAAATACCGCTTAATTAGGGCCTTGAGAGCAGGATGCTGAATGAAGGAGAAGTCAATCGTGTACGAGCCTCCATTTTTGTGTTTGGGATAGTCGGTGGTAATGCGTCGGATATCGATGCGATCCTGTTCCCATTCTGCGTCGATGTTCTGCGCTAAGGGGATAGGTCCAGGCCCAAATGGATTTGCTCGTCGGAGAACCATCGTACATTTAATTCCTAGACCCCGTACCCAGGCACGAAACATCGGGTCTTGCACTGCAAGGTACCAGGGGCCGTCAGACGCATATCCTGCTTTCTGACACAATGCTTTGCGAGAAAGCGTGTGATTGAGAGGGTCTTGCAAAACATGCCAAAACCGTTGTTGAGTAGGAGACAACCCTTGCTCAATGGGAATGCGTCCAGCTAAGGCAGCAGCAACAGGCGATTGTGGGACTGGGACGGGAGGAGAGAGTTGTTTGAGGGCTTCAACCCAGGCACGAAACGCATCGTCTTGCAAAGCAACGTTCCATGAGGTCTTAGAGCGATATCCTGCCTTGTTAGCTATCTCCTGCGAGGAGAGGTGCAAGGTAGTAGGATCGAGGAGAAGAGGCACAAAGCGTTGTTGCGTTTTGGTGAGTGACTCAGGAGGAGGCAGATCAGGATTCAATGGGTTTGTTCTTCCTTTCTTGATACTCACGCCATTTCTGACTCAGGTCGTCCTCGTTGAGGTGAACGTAGGTATTGATGGTGGTCTGGACGTTGGCGTGTCCGAGTCGTTGCTGAACATAGCTAGCATCCCATCCTGCACGAATGAGTTCGGTTGCGTGAGCATGTCGAAGCTGATGGGCATGAAGTGGAACCCCACTTTTGTGGCTGTAGTGACGAAATAAGGCTTTCACCGCTTCACTGCTGAGCGGTTGCCCATAGGTTGGGAGTCCCATCTGGTCCCGTGCATCTTTCTTGAGCACGACAAACACATGGTCGGTATCGAAGGTATGCTGGAGCAAAAGGGTATCGAGAAGCGTCATCACCTGTGGGTCCAAATCGACGAAACGCTCCTCTCCTTCTCGCATTCCTTTCGCCAAAGCCCCATTGCCAAGATCATGTCGTCTTCGTATCCAAAGCCCATTGCGGTGAAACTCAATATCTTGGATGAGGAGTCCTAAGACCTCACCTATTCGTAAGCCACCACCTCTCAGAAGGAAAAGAATACAGCGAAACTGGAGGTTGTCGGTAGAGGTCATAAACTGTTCAAAATCAGCATCAGAAAGCGACGTAACCTTCTTCTTTGGCTCCTTGAGCTTCAACGTATGCTTCGTCATTTTCCCACGACTGGTATGCACCAGAAAAGGTTTAAAGCGGCTAAAGCGATTAGATATCTGTTCGTAGACAATGGGACTTGTGAGTATCTCACCTCGCTGGAGATGGTAACGGTAAAAGCTGGTGACGGCAGCCAAGATAGTGTTGACACTTCGCTCACTCCGTTGGCTTTCACCCCGTACATGCTGAATACCAGTGTGCTGATATGGGTTACGGAGCCGTTGGATGAACTGCACGAGATGATCTGTCGTGACATTATGCCAATCGAGACGGGCATCTTCCAAGAATGCAAAGAAGTGCTGCAAGTGACGACAGTAGTTTTCAAGGGTATGAGGAGATTTCTCCATTGCAGCGAGGTAGTCCAGATAGTGCTTTACTGGAGCAATGAATGAGCAGGCTTCATCGACTAAGTACAGTCGTCTTCGATGCTCTATCATCGCCCAAACAGCTTTCACCATCAAACACCTCCCTTACATAGCACAAAGTGTATCATGCCTTACGTTGATGAGCAATACGTATTTCTCACCATTAGAAAAGACGGGACGTGAAAAAAGATATGAAAAGGTTTCTTTGATTACTTTCTTTACATCATTTTGTGCATATCTCCATAACGATGCTGTACTCCTCCACCCGTGGCGAGAAGAGCGAAAGTGCCTTTATGAAGCGATGCGAAATATCCCCATACAGACTGAAATTGGAGGAAATTTGCACCACGTTGTGTTCTTTGAGCAACGCCTTGATCTCAAAGGCTGGTGTCCCCATTGCGATGCCTAACTTCTTTGCCTGTAAGTTACGTGGAATACAACTCATCAGTAGGAAAGATACATAGTACGAATTTCCTAAACATCCTCAAAGATTTCACTACATGATATTCTCTGTGGATTACTACGAGAGAGTATATCAGGAACAGCATATCTCGTTGCAGCGAGAGAAAAGCCTTCTTCAAAAGGAGAATGGAATAACATGACTGATATTCGCTGGGAGTGTTACCCTTTACTCACATATACACCGCTCATGTGTGCTTGGTTACAAATTCAAGCTCATTTAGGCTTAGCCCCTAATACGATTGATGCATATGGTCGGGCACTTGAGGACTACTTGCGCTTTTGTCATCATCAGAGTATCAGTGTTGAAGCGGCAACGCAAGAACATGTCGCCTTGTATGTGCATGATCTCGCCTCTCGACCTCACCCACATCACAACAGGATTCAAGCTCTCAATTCTGATAGGGGACTTGCCAATGCAACTATGCAACAACGTCTCACAGCCATTCGACTCTTCTACGATTACCTTGTCGAAGAGGGCCTCCGTCCAACAAATCCTGTTGGAAGAGGTCGGTATACTCCTGGCAAGGCACTACCAGGTACCCATGAGAGAGGACTCATTCCCCGATACCACAAACTTCCGTGGATTCCTTCTGAGGAGCAGTGGAAAGCCATTCTTGAGGCAACCAAAGCAGAGGTGCTGCGAAACCGCCTCATGTTCGCTTTTGCCTACGACGCTGCTCTACGACGCGAGGAAGTATGTATGCTCATGACAAGCGACATTGATCCATCGCACTGCACGTTGCGGATTCGTGCAGAGACAACTAAGAACAGAATGGAGCGGGTCATTCCCTACTCTGAAGAGACCAGTATCCTCTACTCTGCCTACCTTCGTGAACGTCGGTTGATGAGTCGAAATCGTGGTCCCCTTTTCCTCTCGGAGTCAGACCGAAACCTAGCACATCCTATCTCTATTTGGACGTGGTCGAAGGTCGTCAAAGGAATTGCTGAACGGTCGGGCGTCCAGCAATTTACGACCCATACCTTGCGCCATTTGTGTTTAACCGATTTGGCACGCAGTGGATGGGAACTCCACGAAATTGCCACTTTTGCGGGGCATCGGAGTGTCGAGACAACCATGCTCTATATTCACCTCAGTGCGCGTGACTTGTCTCACAAGCTGAACAAAGGGATGCAATCTATTCATCGATGGCGCGTGGCAATGCTAGCGGAGGAACTCCAATGAATACTTTCATTTATACGTCCTCTCTTGCGAGGCAATGGCAGTGGCCTCTTGATCTTACACAATATGATCGAGGAGTACTATTGAGCGAAGCGGAGTATGCTGAACTGGATACCTTAGTTCATCGGTTTGGCACTGAGGGGAGTGGCTGGTACTCTCAAGCATACACAGTTCTGCATCGCTTGCTGCAACCACTCAACGACGGACTCAATTTTGCGGGAGCGAGCAACTCATTCAAGCGCAGTTCCAACATGCGTGCGACTGCAATTAGTCTGATGTTACGAGCCATGCATCGTTTTCAGACCTCCTTTTGGGCATTCACCTCTTCGCAATGGCTCGATCTTCTTGGAACAGACTATTACGCGTACATGAGGTATCATGGAGACAAAGCAAACTGCCGCCAGCATCTGATTGCAGTGAGCTATCTCCTATGCGGCTTTCGAGACCTTCGCTCACTAGGAAAAATTGAATATTATGCTCTTGCCAAAAGAGTCTTTGGAAAAGATGCCGTGGACGCTCCCATTCAGTCTATTGGGGAGGAATTGACGCAATGGGGGTATGGAAGACAACGATCAACGACCTACGTCACCCAGGCATTGTGTAGAGCTTTTTTACTGAATCGTAGTCCATGCTTACAGGACCTGACAACAGAAATTCTTGAGGAGGTGTATCGTACCTATGACTCTGCTTATATCAAGCAAGGTCTGGTAATGATTTCCAACGTCCTTTCTCATCAGTCTCTCATTACTCGTCCAATGGAGTGGGCGACGCAAAAGAAAGAGGACCTTCTGCAAAACCATCGTGCATTAGAAGGAGTTCCTCCTGAATGGGCACAATGGTGCCAGCGATGGTATGATACCTCTACATACCAACGGTCGAGTCGGGTGAGCGCAATCTACCGCTTGTTTCAGGTCGGACGCTGGCTTGCCCAAGTACATCCCGAGGTGACCAGCCCACAACAGTGGACACGCGAGTTAGCAGCAGAGTATGTTGCCGTGGTTGATCGGATGACGGTAGGCCAGTTGTCCAAGCCTGGGAAAATGTTTGCGGACAAACTAGGAAAACCAATTGATGCCAAATCGAAGGCATCACATTTGGGAGCAATACGTGCCTTCTTCAAAGATTGTCACGAGTGGGGATGGATACCGCGCGTGTTTAGCCCTGAAAGGTCGTTTGCAACCCCACGCTCTGTACGTGCAAAGATCGGTCCAAATCCACGAGTGATTGCAGATGATATTTGGGCAAAGCTTCTGTGGGCAGGACTCAATCTCACCGAAGAAGATATTCCAGCAGGTATCTACCAAGCAGGAAGAGAGCAACGCGGTTCTTTTTACCCCATCAAAATGGTTCAAGCGATGGTCATGGTATGGCTGTTTTGTGGCCTCCGTCGAGACGAAATTCTTCGTTTGCGCGTTGGGTGTGTTCGTTGGCAGAGGGAAGATCATGTCATCGTCGGAACAGATGACATTCTGCCAAAGGATACCGTGTGTCTCCTTGACGTTCCAGTGAACAAAACGAGTACAGCATTTACCAAACCAGTAGATATGGTCGTTGGTGAGGCGATTGCAGAGTGGGAACGTATACGTCCTGTTCAACCAAAGAGTGTTGATGCAAAAACAAGCGAAATCGTCCAGTACCTGTTTTTCTATCGTGGGAAACGCTTTGGCCTTTCATACCTCAACAACCGTTTAATTCCAATGCTGTGTCAGAAGGCTGGGGTCGAAGTGCAAGATGCACGAGGCAAGATTACCAGCCATCGAGCACGTTCGACCATTGCATCTCAGCTCTACAATGCGAAAGACCCCATGACACTCATTGAACTGAAGGAATGGCTGGGTCATCGTTGGCTCTCCTCCACTCAGAGCTATACACAGATATCGCCCACGAAGCTTGCGAAGTCATTTGTGGATGCAAGCTATTTCAAGCGTAATCTTCGTTCTATCGAAGTCCTCATCGACCAAGATGCGGTGAAAAATGGTGATGCAGCGGCTGGTGAACCGTGGAAGTTCTACGATCTGGGACATGGCTACTGCACCTATGATTTTTTCGATCAGTGTCCCCACCGGATGGCGTGTGCAAAATGTGCATTTTATCATCCAAAGGGATCGCACCACACACAACTACTTGAAGGGAAGGCCAATTTGCAACGGATGCTCCAAGAGATTCCGCTCAGTGAGGAAGAGCGAGCCGCCGTCGATGATGGAATTACAGCAATGGAAAAACTGTGCCAGCAGCTTGCGGATGTTCCCACTCCTGCTGGGCCAACACCAAATCAGATCGTTACCAATGAACAAAGAAAAACTACTGTAATTCCTGTTGAGCAAGTATATCGAAAAACGTAGCATGGAGCAATGCGTTTGAGCAAACGAAGGAGGTACTCTCCTCTCTTTTCCTAAAAATTGCGTGGGGTAGCAGGTCTCTCATGTGACAAGAGAAGAGAAAGGGAACGACGATATGCTTGAAAGACATTCACCATCAAGATATCCTCAGACGAAGGAATCTCTTCACGCTCAAGAGGGTACTCAGACCATTCACGCTGGACCTCTCGTCGTCGTAGAGGAACGAGTGGCAGCGGCTCGTCCACGACTGCTCCGACTTGCTCAACTCAATGGCGTCGCCTCTGATGCGGTGGAAGATATCGTCCAGGAGACGCTGCTAGAAGCGTGGTATCACTTGTCCTACCTGCGTGAACCAAGTCGCGTAGATGCATGGCTTGATGGCATTTGCCGCAATATGTGCCGACGCTGGCGGCGTACCATGCATATGGCGCAGGTCCGCCAGGAATACCTCTCCTTCCAAGATCACGACGAGGATGGAGATGAGAGAAGGAAAGCAGAAGATATCGCCGACCCACTCGTACCTGACCCTCTTGAGGAGTTGCATCACCGGGATTTGGAGGTACTTCTGGATCGAGCACTTGGACACCTTTCTCCTGTTGCGCGTGAGTCCGTAGAGCTATATTATCTCGCGGAGCTTCCGCAACGGGAAATCGCCATGCGGCTTGGGGTAACGATTGGTGCGCTGGAGGAACGACTTCGTCGTGCCCGCCACAAACTTCAGCACGTCCTCAATGGAGTATTACGAGCTGATGCGGAACATCTTGGGATCGAGGTGAAGTCGGAACACGTATTCGGCTGGCGAGAAACGCGCGAGTGGTGCATGTTCTGCGGTCGTCACCGCCTACGGGGTGTCTTTGAATCACTTCCCGATGGTCACATCGATCTGCGTCTGCGTTGTCCCTCCTGCTCACGAGACGAGAAGAGTGATATCACGAATTCAGGAGGCTTCATCCCCTTCGATGGGGTGCATTCCTTTCGACCAGCACTGCGTCGCATGATGCAAGTAATGCATCCCTATTACGAGCAGGCGTTGACACAAGGCTGGCAGTCCTGTCAGCAGTGTGGAGCAGTCGTACAGGCACAGATTCTTGGGCCCGATGAACGCGAGACAGCACCACCCCACCTATCCCATTGGCCTGGGTTCTTGCTCGTCCTCGCCTGCTCATCCTGTGGGCATCTGAACAGTACCAGTCTCAGCATGATTATACGCACCGTTCATCCGGTGGCCCTTCGCTTCATGGAACAGCATCCTCGCTGGATTAGTGAGCCGGAAAGTCTGAGAGAATACTGTGGGCAACCTGCTCTTTGCATGCGACTGACCGACATTACGAGCGCGGCCCGACTCACTCTGTTTGTCCATCGTCACTCCTGGCAGGTGATAGCCACGCTCCAAGAATGACCACATGTCGGCACATTGCTGCTCTCGAAAGGAAAGAACTGGGCACACGGGAGAGGGGAAGCTGCCGATTCACAAGAGAAAGATGTTTTCCAACGGAGGGGACGATGCACCAACGACCAGCCTCATTATGGCGGAACCAAGACTACCTGCTGCTTTGGAGTGGGCAAGCCGTCTCCTCAGTCGGAACAGAAGTATCCCAGCTTGCGTTTCCACTGCTCATTCTTGCCTTGACTGGCTCTCCTGCTCAAGCGGGATTTGCAAGTGCCTTGCGTTTCTTGCCTTACCTCATCTTCACACTGCCCGCCGGAGCACTCGTTGATCGCTGGGATCGCAAGCAGGTCATGCTCCTATGTGATACTGGTCGTGCGCTGAGTTTAGCAAGCATTCCCATCGTTCTCGCGCTCGGACATCTGACCCTGATACAACTCTATGCTGTTTCAACTATTGAAGGGACGCTTTTTGTCTTCTTTAACCTTGCAGAGACGGCCTGCTTGCCTCGCGTCGTATCTCAAGAGCAACTCCCTATCGCGACAGCACAAAACAGTGTGACGCAAAACCTTTCTGTCCTGCTCGGGCCTCCACTTGGGGGTGTCCTTTATCTCGTGGGACAATCCCTTCCATTTCTGGCAGATGCAATTTCTTATGCCGTTTCCGTCCTTTCTCTCCTCTTCATCCAAACGCCATTTCAGGAGCAGCGAACGGCTCCTTCACGCAATCTATGGAGAGAGATTCAAGAAGGGTTTCAGTGGTTATGGCATCAGCCCCTGATCCGTTTTCTTGCAATCTTAACGGGTGGTATCAACATCACGACGTCGAGTCTCGGACTAATTGTTATTGTCTTTGCCCAACACCTCCACGCATCGCCCTTTGCCATCGGACTCATCTTTGCTGGAGGCGGGGTTGGCGGAATACTTGGGGCCATCGTGACCCCGTTTTTCCAGAAGCGGTTTCATTTTGGGCCGATGATTATGAGTACGCTCTGGTTTTGGGCTTTCCTCTGGATGGTGTTAGCAATTACACCCAATGTCGTCCTTCTCAGTATCGTTACTGGGCTCACCTTCGCTGCTGCTTCGCTTTATGATATCGTGCAATTTAGCTATCGGGTAGCGCGAACACCAGATGTGTTGCAGGGTCGCGTAAGCAGTGTGGTTCGCCTCTTTACGTTCAGTGGTCCTCCACTTGGACTTGCATTGACAGGTGTACTGCTCCAAGCTATCGGCATTGTTCCAACAATCCTGATCTATGCGTGTTTTTTTCTCGTCATTGCAGGAGCAGCCACACTCAACACGCATGTACGCCACGCTCCTCCCCTCACCAAAAGCCAAATTGAGAAACAATGATATGAAAAGATGAGCTGTATTCCACATAATCTGGACTCCGCGCGATAACATTGGCGTCGTTGCTGGAAAGCACCACGACTGGCTTACCGTGCAGGGTGACATCAAACAGACGCTCCACGCTCACATAAAAATTGTCGGCATCTATGAGTGCAACAATCATCGCTGTGGCCTTCTTTGCGGTGGTTGAGGGCGTGCAGGAAGCACAGGACCCCTCGTGAGACGGGCACCAACCGCATGAATGGAATAGGTGACCACGCCCCAAATGGAAAAATCATCCTGTTCTGAGACCGTGATGAGAGGATAACGATGGTGCTCCGAGATGAGCAAGACATGCTGCTCCCTAAACTGGATGCGCTTCACGACGAAGCCACCGTTGAGGACGGCAACAATAATGGAATTGTCCACGGCATCCAGCGCACGGTCCACAACTAAAATATCCGTATTGTGAATGCCAGCACCACTCATGCTTTCTCCCTCGACACGGGTGAAATAGGTAAAATCAGGGTGAGGGATGAGCAGTTCAGAGAGATCGAGACGCTTCTCAAAAAAGGACTCAGCAGGGGAGGGGAAGCCAGCACCAACAGCAGGGAGAAAAGAACGATCCATACAAGGCTCTCCTTACAAGACGACAATCAGACAAGACAAAAGAGAACATGTGTTCTTATTTGTCTTATAGGAAAGTATACCCAACAGGAGAGCAAGCAGTCAATGATTTTTGAGAGGAATATTTCAAGAATCCGTAATGTGGTACTGTCTACAGGGAATAAACGAGAGGAAACAGGTATTTCGCACACATGTTCTTTTTTAAACGAGGAGATAGCATGATAGAAGGTCCACGTCATACTTCAGGTGAGTGAAGACGTATGATACCAAGGTTTGTCTCATAACTTGGTTCAAGCGCACCCTCGCTGACCAAAAGTAGTACAATAAAGGGAAGAGGAGGGAGTTATGCAGATCGACCATATAGATCATCTTGTCCTTACCGTACAGGATATTCACACCACCTGTGAGTTTTATGAGCGTGTCTTAGGGATGCAGGTGGTCACCTTTGCTGAGGGTCGCAAGGCTCTTCAATTCGGAAATCAGAAAATCAACCTTCATCAGAGAGGGAGAGAAATCGATCCAAAGGCTCAGCATCCGACTCCTGGGTCTGCCGACCTCTGCTTTCTGACAGCGATGTCACTAGAGCGCGTTCTCGCGCACCTTCAATCCTACAGTGTTTCCCTCCTTCTGGGTCCTGTGGAACGGACTGGTGCCACAACGTCTCTTGTATCTCTTTATTTTCGTGATCCTGATGGAAACCTGCTCGAAGTCTCAAACGCTCTCTAATCAGTATGTTTGCTCAGCAAAATTGCGTATGAGTGAGGATAGAACTTTTACACGCTCTCGCTGATTAAAAGCTCAAGGAGTGTGAGGTCTTGTTGTGAAAGAAGACAATCAAAAAGGAGGATCAACCGTTTATGCTAAAAAATCTCTTCCTCTTGAGCAACTCCGCGGTCTTCGGCATGGGTTACCTGGAGCACGCCCTGGATGCGTTCAAAGAATTTATGGATGGTGAGCGCGTGGTCCACTTCGTTCCATACGCTCTGGCTAACTACGGCGGCTATACTGAGAGAATGCAGCAGATGTTGGCTCCCTTCGATATCACGGTGAAAGGCATCCATCTCTTTCGCTCTCCTCAGCAAGCCGTTGAGGAGGCTCGTGTTCTCTATGTGGGCGGAGGAAATAGTTTTCGCCTTCTCAAGACCCTGTATCAACAGGATGTGCTCGATATTGTGCGACGACGTGTCACCGCCGGTGAACTGCGCTATATGGGATCAAGCGCAGGCTCGAATATGGCGTGTCCCAGCATCCGCACGACCAATGATATGCCCATCGTCCAGCTTCCCTCTTTTGAGGCGTTGGGTTTGCTTCCTTTCCAGATTAATCCGCATTATCTCGATCCCGATCCGAACTCGACCCATATGGGCGAGACGCGAGCACAGCGTCTCGAGGAGTTTTTGGAAGAGAATGATGTGCTGGTGCTTGGCATGCGCGAAGGCTCCTGGTTGCGACAACGCGGTCCCCAACTTCGTCTCGATGGCATCAATGGAGCACGCCTCTTCGCCAGAAATGCCGCTCCTCAGGAAATCGTGCCTGGCGCGGACCTCTCCTGGATGCTCGAGAGAGCGGCCTCTTTTGATCGATCAGTTTCAGCCGACTAGTGAAAAGGCATGACAGACATTCCGAAGAGCGAGGTTCCCAGACGATGACGGTGAAGCCAACAAACCAGAGTGTTCTGTGTCGGGTACCTTCTCTGCTCTCAGCATGGTGGGATGTACAGACGCTTCAACCGCGCCGCCAGGGCGGTGTAGCGTTGCCGATCCATGACGCGCTTGACAGCCAGTCCGATGGCTTTGGTTGGTCCCACCAGGATGGCAAGTTGCTTGGCGCGCGTGAGTCCGGTGTACACGAGATTGCGGCTGAGCAGCATGTAGTGTTGCATGAACACGGGGAAAATCACCACAGGGTATTCACTTCCTTGTGATTTGTGGACAGTGATGGCCCAGGCCAGAGCCAGTTCAGAGAGATCGGCAGAGTCGTAGCTCACTTGCCGCTCGGCAAACTGCACCACGAGTTCCTGCTCTTCAAGGTCGATAGAGGAGATCATGCCGAGGTCACCATTGAACACTTCTCGTTGATAATCATTGACCTGTTGAATCACACGGTCTCCTACGCGCAACAGAGTGCCTCCACGAGAAAGCTCTGCTTTCCCTGGCGTCGCCGGATTGAGGGTCTGCTGGAGCAGGCTGTTCAGGTGGCGGGTGCCAGCCTCTCCACGCGTGGTCGGACAGAGCACCTGCACTTGCTGCACGGGATTGATGCCATGTTTGGGAAGGTATTCCCGTACCAGGTGTCCAATCCCTTCTGCGCCCTGTGCTGGCTCTGCGGCTTCGAGCCAGAGACAATCCGACTCGTTGAACCTGGTGGTTGGGGTGAGATGTGGGAATTGACCGGCATTGATGCGATGTGCATTGGTAATAATATGACTCTTGGCCGCCTGTCGGAAGACCTCGGTAAGCCGCACCACGGGAACTCGCTCTGAGGCGATGAGATCGCGCAAGACCATGCCGGGTCCCACGCTGGGCAGTTGATCGATATCTCCGACAATGAGGACCTGGGCGTCGGGTGGAATGGCTTTGACGAAGGAGTGAGCCAGGAACAGGTCGAGCATGGACGCCTCATCGACGACGATGGCCTGGGCCTCCAGTGGGTTGTCTTCATTGTGACGGAACTGCATGGACTTCGGATCAAAGGTCAGCAGGCGATGGATCGTTTTGGCCTCGCGCCCACTCATCTCGGCAAGACGCTGGGCGGCTCTCCCGGTCGGGGCTGCCAGCAGGATAGATTTGCCCATGGCACGCCAAAGCGCGACGATCGTCTTGGTCGTGAACGTCTTGCCGCAGCCGGGTCCTCCCGTGAGCACGAGCAGGCGGGACGAGGCAGAGAGAAGCACCGCTCGTCGTTGCTCCTGCGAGAGGCTGATCCCCTGTTTCTGAGTGTAGCCATCGATCCAGCACTCTACCCGTGGCACGTCCACCGCAACAGGCGTGCGAGCAAAGGTAGAGAGGCGTGACGCCAGGGCAACTTCCGTGTGGTAAAACGCGGGGGCATAGCACACCTGTTGCTCTGCAAGGTCGCCCAAGCCCGGCTCGACGATCAGAGCCTTCGTCTCGGCCATCCGACCGATCAGTCCACTGATGCGAGCCGAGTCTACGGGAAACTCTGGCAGGGCCAGATGCTTGGCTGCCTCTTCCACCAGTTTCTGCTCTGGCACAAAGCAGTGTCCATCCTCCGCCGCCTGGCTGAGCAGGTAGAGGAGACCAGCCTGGTAGCGCACGTCGGAATCGGGGGCGATGCCCAGGTTGCGGGCAATCGTATCGGCGGTGATGAACCCGATGCCATAGATATCAGTGGCCAGCTGATACGGGTTGCGTGACACCACTTCGATGGCCTGGTCGCCGTACTGCTTATAAATCTTTACCGCGTAGGTGGTGGAGACACCGTGGCCTTGCAGAAACACCATCACCTCTTTGATGGCTTTCTGAGCGGCCCAGGCACGCTGAATCATGCCAACGCGCTTCTGGCCGATACCCGGAACCTCGATCAGGCGTTCGCCCTGCCCTTCGATGATGTCGAGGGTCTCCAGGCCAAAGTGAGCCACGATGCGTTTGGCCGTGACCGGACCAATGCCCTTGATGAGACCGCTCCCAAGGTACTTCTCAATCCCTGTCAACGTCGCCGGTTTGGTCTCCTGGGAGTGCAGAACCTGAAATTGCTGACCGAATTTGGGATGCTCGCGCCAGAAGCCGGTGACACGCAGGGTTTGTCCGGATGAGATGGCGGGGAAACGGCCCACGATGGTCACGAGGTCGGAGTGGGAGGGGACCTTGAGCCGGGCAACCGTATAGCCGGAGTCCTCGCCATGGAAGGTGACGCGCTCCACGATGCCTTGTAATTGTTCGGTTGGCGGACGAGCGGTTCGTTCGCTGGGAGCCTCTGGTGCTGACATGGTCTGTATGTTATCCTTTTACGGCGCATGCTCTTGTACAGCGTCTTGCGGCAAGTATAGCAGCTTGCTCTCACGTTGCCAAGCTGTAACAGTGGAACATCAGGACCATTGAAACGTCGTCTAAAGCGGGGTTGCAAAGGGCGGCAAACCTTTGCCGGAGCGCGAGGTGTCCTCGCAATCTCTCTCACATTGGGGCTGGTGGGTAGGGAAAGACGAAGTTTCACTGGCCCTGAGCTTATCTCCTTTGGGAACAGAGACGAGAGCATTTCAGGCCAGCTAGAATTGCTGTACGATAACCTTAATGCCCTCGCGAGAACGCAGCGTCTCCAGAGCACGGCTATAGTCCTCGAGAGCAAACGCATGCGTGACCATCTCGTTGACCTTCACCCGGTGGCTCTCCAGATAGGCCAGAGCGCGGTCGAAACAATGCGTTTGTGCAAATGATCAGACGATGGTCAGTTGCTTCTGGAAGATCTCATAGGGACTCCAATTGAGGCGAGCATTTGCCGGATAGACACATACACCACGATATGCCCACCCGGGCGTGCATACTGCAAGGCCTCATTGCAAAGCTGTGACGAACCAGTCGCTTCAATCACATAATCGAAGCCATGCCGGTGCTCTCTCAAGAGACGTTCACGATGAGACTGCGCATCGTTGCGATCAATTGGCACCCCTTCATCCGCCGTGAGCTGTGAGACGAGATCGAGCTTTGGACCAGCAGGCGCGGCAACCGTAAGATGGACGGCCCCATTCAACTTCAGCAACTGGGCCAGGATGATCCCCGTCGGTCCAGCACCAAAGAACAGAATAGAACTCCCCGGATTGAGTATGGTATCCCCCAATGTCAGGCTCTCCCTCACTTTGCGTGATAAGCCGTGCAATAAAGCACCCATCGAAAAGTGATGACAGGCTGCGAAGCCAATCTAATAACACTGGCACCTCGGGTATGCTAGAGTTTTCACGCAAAGCAAGGGAGAGCCGCATGTGTGGGTCCAGTATATTTCACACAGCGAGGCACTGAAGGGGAGCGTGTCTCGCCGTCTTTTTAGGAGTGAAAAGTGTGCAAAGAATTTCACGCACATCACACCTTTTAATATGGAGACATGGTTGCTGAAATGCTTGGTGCAGAACAAACCTTATCAAAGTGGGACTGACAGCTGATTTTTACCCTTAGAGTACTTCTCTCGCTGCCAGATACGCTTGCGTTTCTCCCACTGTGGTTATGATTTCAGCGTCCTCATCAGAAATCTGGATGCTGAACATTTGCTCCACGGACATAATGTACTCCACGAGGTCGAGCGAGTCGGCGTTCAGGTCTTCTACAAGAGACGCTGAGGGAACAACTTCGCTCTCGTCCACACCGAGTTGGTCTATCACGATCTGCATGAGGCGAGCATCAACGATCTTCACTCGATAGGTGTTCATCTGTTCTAAGAGATGCTGACGTTTTCGTGCCTCTTCGGAACGTGCTGAACGTTCTTCTATTGAAGGCGGCTCTCTTTGCGGTGAGGCGGCTGGTTTCGCTTTCGCCCTTGCTACTGGTGCTGACGGTTCGGGTTTTGCCGGGACAACGTGCTCAATCACGGTCAGTGGAAGACTCTCTGGAACCTCAAAGGTGACGATCTGGTCGCACAATTTCCGCATGCGTTCCTGCATACTACGGTACTTTTCATGGGTGAGGGCATCTCTCATGTGCGTTTCATCCTCAAAATGCAGCAGAATGCCATGCGTAAATCCTTTATGCTGCGTGCTGTGGTTCTCGCCTGTGGCAACTGCGAGAAGGCAAGGAATGTGTTTTTGTAGAGAGCGCACTGCTTTGAATAACGTTGCAAGGTCAGCATCGGTTGTACTTGCTTTGGGCTGCAACAGCGTGACCTGGGTCATGAGAGAGCGTTCAGCCATTTTTCCTGTCTCCTATCCCAAGATGTTCATTGAAGTAGAGAAAAGCTTTTGTGCTACTTGATAAATAAATCTAGTATATGTTGAGTCTGTGCAACGCTAAAAGATAGGCTGGGCATTGCTTGCTGTATTGCCTGAGAAACAATATCATTCGGTCCATAGCGACGGGAGATATCAGATATGCGCTCTTCAAAGGTGATATGGCAACCTGTAGGACCTGTAGTCATATCACAATATGTAAGAGCGTCTGCTACTGCTGACTTTTCGCGAGGAAAATCATCAAGTTGATGTGTGTATCCTCTTAATCGTGCTTCAAATTGTGACTCAGAATGATGGGCAACGAGGGACGCCAGACGCTCTTGCCCACAAGCACGCATATTATAAGCACCATCGAGAGGATGAAAACCCGTCCTTTTAAGAGAAGGTGCATATCCTATATCATGCAAGTAGGCCGCTGCAACGAGATATGCCCGATCATCTTCATCAAAAGCTTGGCTAACGCACATCACTCTTTTCGCAACACCCTGAACGTGTAACCACCTTGCTCCTAGAGGTGCAAGTAAGAACTCTGCATATTTAGATGCCCATTTAACAAGGCTTGTATTTTCTTCCTTCACTATATTTCTTCCAATGTCTTGTTGCAATTAAGCTAAAGTGAGATACGAGAGTTCTTTACCCAACTCAGTTCTGGTTCACAATCATGTTATGATGATGCCAAGTTAGCCTTTGACCTTGCTCTTCGCCATGAACTATCAGAAGAAGCATTTGCTCTTGAACCATTAGGGCTTGCATATTGGTGTGTTTCTTTGCCCGCGCAAACTGGAGCGTTTCCCCAGTTACAAGAGGAAGAGACACGCCTCTTTCTTCAGGCGATCACGCGTATCCTCGCCAGTGAGGACATTCTTTTACCACCGAAACCATATAAACCATGGGACTGGCCCAGAAATATGTTGGAAGAATATGATAGACGTGTGATCATCCCAGGAAGTAGAAGCGTCAATGCTACAACTATTCCTTACAATCTCTCCAAATATCGCAAACTTGGAAGATATGTCATTGCTATTTCTCAGGCTCTCGTAACAATGGGTAGGCTTCCTCACACAAATGCGGCAGATAAATGGGTTCAGGAACTTTACTGGCCTCTCTGGAAAGCATTAAAAGCCTTTGGCATATTACAAGGAGCGGGGGCACAGATCAACAATCAAACACCACAAGGGATTCGTATAGACTCTTTTGAACTCCATCCTCTTGATGGTACGCTTCAGCGATGTCAGGCATGCGCATATATCATGAATGACGCACTTTTTCAGGTGTGTTTGCGCTGCGGTCAACGTACAAATGCTGTTTCCACTAGTAGTTTACAGAACTTTTATCGTCGATCTGCCTTGTATGCCTTGCCCAATTCCTTTTTCGATGACCCGTATCCGCTGAGAGCTATTGAACATAGTGCTCAAATTGAAAAACATGAAGCACGCGATATAGAGCGCTGGTTCCAAGATATGTTCCACGACGACCAGCATCCCAATGATTACCGTGTGGATGTGCTTTCGGTTACTACTACGATGGAAATGGGAATTGATATAGGGAGTTTACTGAGCGTTGGATTACGAAACGTGCCGCCAAATGTTGCTAGCTATCAACAACGAGCTGGTCGCGCTGGGCGTCGTGGAAGTGCTATTGCGACGGTATTAACATTTGCACAAGCACGCAGTCATGATCAATATTACTTTAACCACCCACCTGAAATTGTGAGCCATCCTCCTCGCGTTCCTGCCCTGTATCTTCATAACGAAGTCATTGCACGTCGCCATGTTCGTTCGCTCATTTTGCAAAGTTTCTTCTATGAGCTTTTTCGTATACAGCAATCATCGGGACTTTTTAATGCGTGGGGAAAGATAGGAGATATTACTCGATATCAGGCTATCTCTAAGCTAAGACGATACCTTGCAGTGAACCGGGAGCCGCTCTTGACACGGTGTATGAAGGTAATTCACCCTGTATTTACCACTCAATTGAAAAGATGGATGAAGGAGCTAGCTGATGAGGTAGAACAGGTAGTAAGCCGAAGCGAAGAGAAGGACAGCCTGTTAGAGCAGCTTATCGGTGCAGGACTGCTCCCTAAATATGCATTTCCAGTAGATGTGGTAAGCCTCTCGATGCCCCCGTCTGAACGATCTTCTTTCAAATTTAATGGTGACGAATCATCAGGTGACGACACGATGGCACGTGACCTAAAGATTGCGCTGGCAGAATATGCACCAGGAGCGGAAGTTATTCGTGGCAGTTTTCCACATACATATGTTTATCGGAGTGTCGGTGTTGTTTTTACTAACAAATAAGGTGACAATAGTCCCTCAAATTCTTAACCGAAAAACCTTACACTTGTTTGCTAACTCACTCCCGCACCTCCCACAAACGTGCGCCAATTCTTACTTGAAAAATCTTG
>JAABUX010002801.1_pt1 | contig 24032 bp, 32 predicted proteins | sample 5561851 | NCBI WGS metagenome assembly JAABUX01 (sample SAMN10711883, study PRJNA513361) | rock metagenome | isolation source: Antarctica rocks | place: Antarctica: Victoria Land, Richard Nunatak red sandstone | collected 2016-01-03 | reverse complement strand
GGCGAAGCGCGCGTCGGGCGGCGCGGCCGGTGCGGCCACCGCGGCCGCCAGCGCGGCCGCCAGGCCGGCCAGCGCGGGCGCGGGTACGGCCAGCACGGCATCCACCTGCTCGCCCAGCGCCTCCGCCAGCGCCACCAGGCCCGCCTGCGCGCGCGCCCAGGGTAGGAGTGGGGCTGGGGACGAGGTCTCTCTCTTCCACCGTGACCAAGTCGTATGTCCTGGTTGTGCTCGCCAGTGCGCGGCGTTGAGCAGCGCCGCTGCCAGCGCCACCGGTCCGGCTGCGCGCGCCCAGCGGCGCGAAGGCTGTAGGGATGGGGCGCGCATGCCAGCACCGGGGCCCTGCGGCCGCAGGAGCCGCACCATGGCGTCCTCCGGCACGGCGTCGGCCGCGGCGGCCGCCGCCGCCAGCAGCGCTCCCGCATTGGCCAGCAGCGGCGCGCAGATGACATCGCCGCGCAGCGCGGGCGCGCCCAGCAGCGGCGGCAGCAGCGGCAGCGCGGCCAGCGCGCTGTCATGCGGCGCGGCGGCGTCGCCGTCACGCGCGGCCCCGCTGCCGAGCCGTGCAGCCTCCTCGGCCATCTGCACATGCGCTGCAGGTTTAGGGAAGGGCGCGGCGCAGGTTGCCCGCCCATTTTGGGCGGCAAGTGTTGTCAAGCAGGGAGATGGCCGTCGAGCATGCCCAAAACCTCATATTTGTGATGTATGTGAGCCCCGGGCTTTGGTTTGCATTATGTTCTGCAGCGCCAGGCGCGGATGGGGGTGGCCTGAGGTCGGCAGGCACAACCCAGTGGCGGAGCGCATGGGCGCGCGTGCCTGTGCGGTGAGCGCGACCGCGGCCGCGGCCAGCTCGGCGCGCAGCGCAGCCAGCGCCGCCGCCACGTACCCGTCGCGCTCGCGCCCCAGCCGCTCGAGCTGCGCGCGCGCCGCACCCGCTGCCTTGATAAGTGAACCACTGCAAGGAAATGAAGTGCAAGCGAGTAGGAGCATCGCTTTAGCACAGCAGCGTCCGCATGTCAGCACTGGCAGCATCTCAACACGCGGCAGCTAACCTGCAGAGCAGGCCCGGCCCCATGCTCTCACTAGGCGTGGAGGGCTGCATGCGCTCCAGGCAACGCAGGGCCACCCCAGGCTCTTCCCTGTCCCTGAAGCGCTGCCCCCGCTCCAGGCCATGCGAGGCGGCCGCCTGCGGCAGCAGCCGCGCGCACTGCCATCCCCCAGGTTTCCGACCATGCGCGGAGCGTGACCCCCGCTCCAGGCCATGCGGGGCGGCCCACCTGCGGCAGCAGGCGCCCGCGCAGCGCCTGCGCCAGGAAGCGCGGCGAGGCGCGCGCGGCCAGCGCCAGCGCGACCACGCCCTTGGTGGCCGCGGCCGGCGCCGGCGCGTCCAGCAGCGCCAGCGCGCCGCCCACGACGCCGCGCTCCCCCTGCGCGCGCGCGGCGCCCGGGCTCAGCAACGCGCGTCGAAGCCAGAGCGCCGTGCGTGCTTGTTGGTGGGGCGTGAGGCTTCCCGTGCGCATGGTGCTGGCGCAGCTTGCTTGACATGCGTCCGATAGGGTGTGCGTGCACAGGCGGGCTGTCTGAGCAGGCGCCCTCCGGCTCTGGCACAGCGCCGGGGTGCCTGGTACACAGCGCTCGCGGGGCTGCAGCCAGCACAACGCTGATGATGGACACCGCGCTGCGCCGGGCAGGAGCGCGGACCTGCAGGAGGGCGGCCGCGTGCGGCGCTTCGCGCGGGCGCGCCAGCAGCAGGCAGAGCAGGGTGGCGGCGGGCGCGTGCGCGCGCTTGTCGCCGGCCGCCAGCGCGTCGACCACTGCGCGCACGCCCGCGGGCTCGCCCACCTGCGCGCGCACACCTTAGGGCCACATGAGGGTTGGGCCCTGGCCGCTTTGATGCTGAGACCTGGGGCAATTGAGTGCTCCGGGGAATTTTGGGATGTGAGCTGAGGCGGCCTGTTGCATAGCTCGCTCCGGGCGCCCGTCTGTGCCCTGCTTGCACTTGCATGTCCACCCGTTCTGCGAGCGAGTGCTAATAACTTATAAGTAAGAGAGTGAAGTTCAAAGTGAAAGTCGAAGTTGCGTTATGTGCATCATGTGGGGATCTAGTGGTCATACTCAGAGCTTCCCCGAAGCAGCCACCAGCCAAAGCGCAGTGTGTGTTTGTGTGTGGGGCGGTCAGCGCTGCGCGACGAGGCTGTGTGACACCCGGTACGTGCACGCCTTATCAGAGGTTTGCAGTGGTGCGCGTGTACGCCGAGCACGTGGCGCGCCTGCGCCAGCACGGCCGGGTGGTGGCGCGCCAGGCGCGCCAGCGCGGCCAGCGCGTCCGCGCGCACGGCCTCGCCGGCGCCGCCCGCCGCGGGCGCCAGCAGCGCGCCCGCGAACGCCGGCGCCGCAAAGCGGCCCGCCCATGCAGGGGCCTGCGCGGCGATGTTGCCGACCGCGTGGCAGACGTACCGCTGCGCGCGCGCGCGCGCCCCTCAGACGTACCCAACCCTGGGCCACCCCGCGTCGTGTCTGCATTGTGCGCAGCCGCGCGAAGCGCCTGCCCTGCGGTGAGGCTGAGCCCTGCGCGCGAGCGCGCACGCCCAGGCTCGCAGCACCGAGCGCGTAGGTCTGCCTCGGCCGCGCCGCAGCGCGTCGCCGCTGGCTTTCCTACCATGTGCGCGTCAGGCAAGACAATGCATGCGCGGGGTTGGCACCTGGACAGCGTCCTCGCCCACCTGCAGCGCGTGCGCCATGGCCGCCAGCGTGTCAAGGCCGACCTCCCAGGCTGCGGCGGCCTCCTGCGCGGTGGCGCACAGCTCTTGGCTATCGGACTGCAGCCTTGCCAGCCCCAGCAGGGCGCGTCGGCATACGGCGGGGCGCGAGTGGCGGCGCGGCGAGCGCGGGGGCAGGGCGGCGCGCCGGCGGCTGCATGGCGATGTAGAACAGCAGTTCGCCCAGCGTGGCCGCCGCGCGCCGCCGCACCTTGTCCGCCCCATCGCGCAGCGCGTCCGCCAGCACGGCCACCGCGCCTATTTTGGCACAGCGCCAAAGTGAGCGCGGCTGACGGTGTACGCGTGCTTTAGCACAATGAGCAGGGTTTCGGAGCAGCCTCATGTCGGAGGGCGGCGCAGGAGGGCGGTACCGCAGGCCGCGAGCTCGGGCCCGACGAAGGCGGTGTGCCGCACGAGCACGCCGAGCACGGCCGCCAGGCGCGCGCGCAGGCCGGCGGCCGGCGCAGCGGCCAGCAGGCGCACGAGCAGCGGCCCCAGCGCGCTGTTCAGCAGCGCGGACGCGGCCTCCGCGTGCGCGCACGTGCCCTCCAGCCAGGCCAGCACGTTGACCTGCGGCGCGCCCGCCACGCGTTGGTTAGGGTAGGGTTAGGTCTACATTACCGAGGGCGCGGCGCGTTTCGACGGTGTCGGCCGTCGTCGGCCTGGGCGGTGCCAGCGCCGGGCGCACAGGAGCGAGAGGTGGCATGCGCGCATGCTTGCGTGCAGTAAAAAGCGCAAGCCGTTGCCTGCGCGGCCGCAGCAACGCTGAGCGGGGCGTGCGCGCGCGCCTTCTCGCTGAGCGGCCCGGCGGACGCGAGCGCGTGGTGGACCTGCGCGAGGAAGCGGCACAGCTCGTCCTCGGGCGCCGCCGCGATCTGCGCCGCGTCCTGCCGCGCGCGCAGCCGCGCGTTGGTCAGCGGCCGGCGCGCGGGCGGGCCAGCGCGCGTCTGAGCTGCGCCGCACACTGCCGTGCCGCGTGCGGGCGCACCCTTGCGCGGAGTCCGCGGCGTCGGCCGGCACGCCCTGCATGTTGGCAGGTGCGCGCACAGGTCTGCTGCTTGACTGGCTTCGGCTGTCACTGAGATGGCCCCCGGTCTGCCACTTCTCTTTCACACATGCTTTCTTGCATGCCTAGGCTGCGCCCGGCGCCTCAGCCGCAGCACGAGCCGCTCGCCGGCCCTGCTACAATGCGGCGCGCATGCAGGCTCATGCCAGCACCCCAGGCAGGCAGCCCAGGAAAATAGTGCGCGTGTGCGGTAGCGGGCGGCGGCGGCAGGCGGCGCGCACCAGCGGCGCAAAGGGCAACGCGGCGGGGTCGCAGGGCGGCCGCGTCTGGCGCTCGATGGCCTTGTTGCCCACCAGCGGGCGCGCGACCGCATCGGACGGGTGCCACAGCAGGCTCAGCAGGTCCGGCGCGCCCTCCGCGTCGCGGCCGCCAGCTTCGCCTGCGCACGCGCCCGGCAGTGGTCTTCGAAGCCTGCCCTTACACATGTTTCTCAAGCCCCCGGGAAACCGGTGCCGCCAGGCACACTGCAAATCTGAGAGACTCCCTCAGTCACAGGCCCCAGGCGAGCGACACCACCAGGCACACTGCAGGCCTGCACAGCTGTCTTGGCAACTACGCCCCAGGCAAGCAGGCCTACCAGGCAACACTGCACACATGCACGTCCAATCGGCCTGCGGCATATTACACAACTCCGTTCCTGCCAGCAATGCCGCGTTCCTACCAGCATCATGTCCTGCCAGCACTACACGCCCAAGCGCCAACCACGACCGTTGCGTCCGCGCACTCGGCCATGCCGCGTCAGGCGCGCTGCCGGCGCGCACGTCCCGGGCCGCGCTGCCGACCAGGCTGCTCGCCACCTCGGCGGGCCGCCCATCAGCGGCCGCCGCCTCCGGCGGCGCGCTGTCGCCGGGCGCGCCCGCCGCGGTGCGCGCCTCCTCCTGCGCCTCGGCCAGTTCTGCGGCAGGCGCGGCAGGCCGTTAGTGCGCAGCCTCCCCCGCCGCCAGGGGCGTCGCCCGGCCTTGCTGCCACGGGCGCCGCCGGCGGGAGTGGCCGCGCGCACGCGTGCAGCGTTCCAGAGCGAGTGGTTGGCCGGGACACACAGCACGCTCTGCGTTTGCAGCAGCGTGCGTGTGCGCCTGCCTGAGCGGAGCACCCATCGCGGCGTGCAGCAGACAGGAACAGCCTCAGAGCAGCTGCAGCTCCATGAGGCAGTAGGGGTGCCGCCATGTCGGCGGCCGCAGAGCAGGGGGACGCGCGCCTGCCTCGGCCGCGCCTGCCGCAAAGTCGAGCTCAGCGTCGGCGGTGTGCAGGTGCACGTCGCCGCCGGCCGCGCTGCCGGCGGGCGACGCGCCCGCGGCGCCCCAGTCGCCGCCCGCCGCCCCGCCCTCGCTCTCCAGGTTGCCCGCCGCCAGGCCGCCCAGGCGCGCCACGTCCGCGGCCTCAGCCTCGGCCGCGCCTTCCGCCTGTTGACGGAGAGTGTTTCAGAGGTTCCAGATGGGGAGCTCCATAGACGGGGTGCAAGTAAAACCCCATTACGAGGGGACAGCGGCACACAATCTTCAGCAGGCAAAGCACCTCTACGCTCTCGCCGGCGTGCTGCTCAAGCGCCTGTATGCCCCAACCCTCACACTGCACGAGCACTTGCATGCCCTAACCCTCGCGCTGCGTGCGCACCTGGGAGCCCTTACCCTTGCACTGCGCAAGCACCAGCATGCCCCGAATGCTGGCGAGCTGGCGCTGCGCGAGCACCTGGGCGCGCTGGGCCGCCGCGGGCGCGGGCGCCGCGGCCGCGGCCGCGCGCTGCGACGCCAGGTACGCGGCCAGGCGCGGCTCGGGCGGCATCGCGCGCAGCGGCAGCGGCGCCTGCCAGAACGGGTGCTCAGGCAGCGCCGCCCAGCCGATGCGGCGGCCCGGGTCCTTGTCCAGCAGCCGGCCGATGAGGTCGCTGAACTCGGGCGACACGCCTGCGCGCGCGCACGGCGGCTGGCCAGCGTGCGGGCTGTACTAAGATGCATGTAACGGCAGGTAAGCGCGCATGCTGCACTCAGATGCATGTGACGGCTGGCAAGCGTGCGGGCTGCACTCACGACGGCCCGGCTCTCTGCTGGCGTGGCACAGGCGGGCGACGCGTCGCGCGCGTCTCACATGACAGCCCTCATGCATGTACGCTATCATTAGGTAAGTGCTCATGCATGCACGACTCGTCCAGCCCGCAGCTGTGTCATGCACGGCGAGTCAATAAACAAGGCTTCAGCTCTTCGTGGGCAAGCTTGTGCAGCGCAGGCAGGGCCCTCGAGCGCAGGCGCAGGGCGTGGGCGCGCCCGCCGGCAGCGGCGAGGGCTCGGCGTGCAGCACGAGGTGCGCGAGCCGCGCGAAGGAGGGCGACAGGAACGGCGGCCGCCCGGCCGCGCACTCGTGCAGCACGCAGCCGAGCGCCCAGAGGTCGCTCGCGCTGCTGTGCACGCCGCCTGGCCGGAAGAGCTCTGGCGCCATGTACGTCGGCGTGGCCTGCGCGCCGAAAAATGGGTATTCAAAACACACAGTGGAAAGGGTTTCCAGAACATGCTCTATTGTCTGTTGTTTCATGCTATTCACATCTGCAGCGGTACCCTCTCTGAGATCTTACTCGAGACAAGAGATCAGGTTGTCGGCCATGCCCCAGCTCAATTAGCTGGGTGTGGTGCGTCTCCCGTCCGGTGCCCGGGAGCAGGCGGCGGGGCGGGCACCGGCTGCGCATCCGCGGGGTCGCCGCGCGCCAGGTCGCCCAGGCGGCGCGACAGGCCGAAGCCGCCCAGCTTGGCGCGCCCGTTCTCGTCCAGCAGCAGGTTGCTGGGCTTGAGGTCGGCGTGCACGACGCCGTGCGCGTGCACGTACTGCAGCGCGAGCGCCGCGTCGCGCGCAAAGTCGTGCACGCTGGCCTCCGGCAGCGCCAGGTCCTGCTTGAGCAGCGCCATCAGGTCGCCGCCGACGCAGTACTCCAGGATGAGCCACAGGTGGTTCTTGGTCTCGTACCTGCGCGCGCGGGGGCAGGGCGCGCTCACGCGCACGAGCCCTGCGGCGACAGAGACGCTGTAGCGGCGAGTGGGGCGCATACCAGGCGTAGAACTTGAGGATGTTGGCCTGATCCAAGGTGTGCAGCGTGCGGACCTGCGAGCGCGGCGCTTGGTCAGTCGGCCGCGCCTGGCCGTATGCTGTTGGCGGGGCGCCACGGCAGCAGCCGCACCTCCTGCAGCACGCGCGGCTTCTGGCACTTGTCCACGCTCTTGATTGCAAAGTACATGATGCTCTGCTTCTTGCGGCCCTTGTACACCGTGGAGTGCTTGCCCCGAGCGATGGGGTCGTAGATGCTGCCGCGCGCAGCCCGGTCTCTGCTGTCAGAGTTGTGCGCCGTGCACATCTTGATAATATACAGGCGGACCGTAAGCGCTCGCAGCAATAGCACGCGGCCAGGCGGGCCGTACTGGTACTGGTTCATGCTGCTGACTTGCAACACAGGCTCAGTGTATCAGTGCCGGGCGGATGTCGGTGGGCCAGTGGCCCCGCTTCGTGCTGTCTCCTGCGCTACCAAGTACCCGCAGGCCATAGCGTGTTGCATCGTTGCTTGGTTGCACTGGGTGAGGGCAGGAAGCTGGTGAGTCTGCGCTCTGCTGAAGTACATTGAGCTGTCCCATATACTTCTGTGCTCTGTGAGAAAGTGAACGTCGCCGAGCTACACTGGTAAGAGCTTTGATCAGCCTCCTGAACGTACACTGTTCATCGTAAAAGCTCTGAGCGAGCTGGCTCTGACCCAGCTATGCCTATCTAGGCCTCATATTACTGCATGCTGCTGGAGAGACCACATGTGCACTGCAAAACTTGGTTCAAATGCAACTGTTGTGTGAGGCATGCTCGAGGCACAGCAAGTAACCTGTGCATGCAGTGCATGGCATGGCTTGCCATGCATTGCATGCCTGTGAGGAAGCGCACCCTTCTTTTCAGAGCTGAAGCCAATGCTGAGACTAATCATGTCTCTCATCCCATGCAAATGGATCCATATGTGAAGTGAATGCAAAAATGCGTATCGCGCATGCAGGATGCCCACATTACAGACTGAAGCATAGCTTCTGTAATATGCGCGTCGAAAGGCACCCCGTAGACGGAACAGCGACATGCTCACAAATGCCTTCCAACACATCAAGTGCCTGAATGTACCACGAAACCGTTTGACCACTCCTACAGACCCTTCCTGCATGCCAGCAGCAAACTGATGTCCCGACCTGCAGCTCTGCCTCCCGCTGCGCTCCGCCGCAGCTCTGCCTCCTGCCTCCCGCCGCGCCTATGCAGGCAGCGGCTCCTCCACCGCAAGCGCGGCGCCCCGCTTGGCCGCCGTCGCCGCCAGCTGCTGCGACGGCTCCAGGCGCGTGGTCGGCGCATCCGGCAGGTTCAGCTCCTCCTCGTCAGCGTCTGCTTTCCTCGGCGGCAGGGTAGGGGTAGGGCTAGGGATAGCGCTGCTGCTCGCTGCATGTGCGCCTGCGGCAGCTGCAGGCGCGCCTTCGCTAGAGCTCGCCGCGGCTGCGGGGCTGGGCCCGGCGGCCTCGGCGACGGCGGTCCTCTCCTCGGCCTGCGGCGCGGGCGCCTCCTCTGCTGCGGGCACCTGCGCGGAGAGTGCCGCTGCCGCTTGAAGCGCTCGCAGAGGGCAGCAGGGTGTCTAAAGCGTCCTGTCGCTGGTCATGCTGCCCCCCACTGCAAACACGAGTCCATAGACTGCTTGAAATCCACGCATTTAAAACCTTACCAGAAAGCGGGAGTGTCCCTGTGCCGCGCTGAATGGCTGCATTGTCAACGGTGCGTCATGCTCAACTTGAAGGCCGTGAGCATGCAATGGGCACGCCATGCCCAAGCGCCACTAGGCCACAACGGCTGCCGGCAGCGCCGCAACCAGAGCGGTTCCGCACCGGCGCCTTGGCGGGCGCGGCCGGCAGGCGCGCGGCCTCCGCGGCGTCCTCCGCCTCCTCCAGCGCGGCCAGCTCCTGGAGGGCGGCCGCGTCGTCCTCCGCGCTCAGCGACTCGGCCAGCAGCTCGCGCACGCGGCGCTCCGCCTCGCCCGCCGCGGCCGTGTCCTCGCGCAGCGCCTCCACGTCCTCCACGCTCACCTCCTGCCCCGGCGCGCGCTGTGAGCTCGAGCAGTGGGCCAGGCACGCTGCAGCAGCACGCCCGCTGAGCTCCCGCACGTGGCCAGGCACGCTGCAACAGCACGCCCGCCCAGCTCTTGCATGTGGCCAGGCACGCTGCAGCACCAGCAGATGGCAGGCGTTGCACACGGCGAAGCAAACGCGCTTGGTGAGCAGCAGGCTGGCTGCTGCGCTTTGCTGAAAGTATTGCAGTGTGCACACCTTCAAGAACATATGCCGGTGTACTTCAGCAGCCTCTAAAGAGAGCACGTGCTGCGGGCAGCGCTGCTCAAGCACCCGCACCTTTTGCAGCGCCTTGAGCGCAACCGTGCCCTGCTTGAGCGCGTCATACAGCCTGTTCTGCCGCTGCGCTGCTTCGATGTTCGCCAGTACCTGAGGTCGCAGCCACACTCAGTAGTGTGCTCCGTATGTTGCAATGCAGCGCCTGCGCACGGGGGAGTGAACTGCTGAGCGCGGGCCTCCGGCGCGCGCCTGCTCGACGTTTAGCAGGTAGGCATCAATCTGCTCCAGCTGCCCCTCGCGCAGCCGCTTCTTCTTCAGCGCCAGTAGCGCGCGCTCGCGCTTCCTCGCCGCTATCAGCTCCTTGGCGACCGCGATCTCCCGCGCTATCAGGCCCTCGACCTGTGCGCAGCGCTCTCACCCTATGCGCCTCAGCACGAAGAGAAACATGCTGCTTGGCTAGAGCTTGCCAGCGTACGCGTGTGCGCTGCGCGGTGAGCTGGCGGCGCTGCGTCTTCAGCTGCAGCACGGCCTTGTCGGTGTCTGTGATGGCGCGCTTGTGGCCGTGCCTGCGGGACAGGCGCTGGCTCACGTGGCGGGCCAGCACCGGCAGGAAAGCCGCAGCAGCAAGGGCTAGCAACCTGGGGTCCTTATGGTGCTTGCCAAACAGGTTCCCCATCACGCATCAAACTAGGCAAGCTGCTGCGGGGTGCCAATCCTGTGTCCTCCTGCGCTAGAAAGGCTTACCGTGCTCAAGGACGCTTATGCAGCAACAGGCTGTATCAGCGAGCCAAGGCAATGGAGGAGCCTTGGGCCTACCCTTACCCCCTCCCTTCGCCCAACAGCCAAACCTGTCGAGCATTAATATTACTTTCCTGTGCACGGACCGCGCACCATGTGTCAATTTTCTTAGCCATACAAGGGACTGCATTCAGCTGCAGCTTGGTCACAGCAAATTGCATGCCAAGGACAGCCTGTTGGTAGGTCGCGTAGTAGCATATCGATTTTTGGCACTTCAGACGGAAACGGATCTTTAGCACTGCTGGTAACGTGCGGCGAGCTGCGATGACAGTCTCACATGCAGGTGGCCTGCTGCACTGCTCGACAGGTAGCACGCCGCCTGTGCTGGACCCAAGCCCTGCAAGTCCGGCGACTACGTAGTATACTCAGGACTTGCACTGTGGAGCGTAGAGCAAAACAAGCCTGCTCCGTCCATACCTGGCATCTTCATGACGTCTTGCGCACACTGCGGCATCTTTGCGCATGGCTATTCGCGCATGAATACTGTGATAAGGCCAGCCAAGGTTAGCCTGTAACCGCAGCTGGGTTCAAACTCGACACCCTAGAAAAGCTCGCAAGCTCACGAATCTCGTTGCCTCGAGGACCTGGCGCTTCAGTGTACACTACCACGCACACCACGATCGCAGAGAACCTTGGTCTTGCCGGCGTACATCATCAGCTTCTGGCACGCAGCAACTGTGAAACATCCTGAAGCGCACTTTGAATTGAGCCTGCAGGCCCGCATGCACTGAGCGACACCAGATAACACGTACGCTGATATAGTATCAGGTTCGTTTTGCCCTGCCGTGCACTTGTGCGCGGTAGCCCATGAGGCCTTGCGCACGTGCGCGGCGCTCAAACACGAGTGTGGCGTGCTAGACCGGCCTTCCTTCGGCAGATAAACCGGCAGCCCAGTGCCGACGGCGCCGCAACGCGGTACTACAGCCTAACTGGTGGGAGGTGTCTGGTGTGAGAGTTTGTGCGAGGTGTTGAACAGGCAATCGAAACACTTGCGGGCTGCAAGCGTTGCACTCCTGCCCTCAGCGCTCTCTCCACATTGCAATGCAGGTCTGCGGCAACCATGAACATTAGCTGCGACGCGTCCTGCTCCGGGCGCGAGCCGTCAGCGTCGGCGGAGCACTTTGATGCCGCGCAGCCATCCGCGCTGGTGAAGCAGCGCTCCGCCTCACACGCCTTGGCGCTGGCGCTGCCTCGGCCGCCAGCGCCCACCAGGCCGGAGGAGCCGACCCGAGCGCGGCGGCGGGGGCGCAGCGCATGCTGGTGCGCGCACGCTAGGCGTGTGTGGGTGTGTCGGGTGCGGAGCGGAGCCTGCAGTTGAGCTTTCAGCCGCACCTGGCAGCAGCCGCGCAGGCGTGTAAATCCCTCTCCGTGCCATGGCGCAGGGAATGCCACAGTGAAACGTGTCACCTGGCCATGAGCTGTCAGGGCGCGCTGCTGGTGTCGAGCATGTCTGCGCTTGAAACGCGCTAGAGCGCACTGCAGAAGCAGTCACCTTGAAGGTGACCAGCGGGCCGCAGGATAAGCTGGCGCTACATTCCGTTCCTCGCGCTGCTGGGCGTGACGATCATGCTCGCGGGGCTGGCAGTGTTCAGCCTGGCGGTGCGGGGCCCTTGCACTGTGTTGCTGTGCAGGGCATGTGCTCTTGGTATCAGCGCCGAGTGAAAGTGCATTACAGGCACAAAATATACTCTGCAGACACCTCAGGAGCCCACAGGAGTGGGCTCAGATGAAAGCATCCGCATGCCTTCCAAGAGGCAGGTGCTGGCGCATGAGCCGGCAGTGCGTGCGCCGCGCACGCCCTGCCGGCAACGTCAATCATGAGCCCTGGGCACTGCTGCGCACAACACAGCAATGCCAAAGCAGGCGCTGCCACTGGCAGGTGGGTTTAGCAATGTGCATTCTCAGGAATGCGCCGTGCTGAATGCAGGCGCTGAAGTCTGGCATAGCAATCAAGGCGGTGGTGCAGCTGGTGGGCGGCAGCACGAGCGGCTTTTCCAAGGTGGCGGCGGAGTACTGGACGATCGTGGTGACCACGATCGTGGTGTCGGTCATCTGCCTGGCCTCCGCGATCGCCGCGTACGTGATCCGCACTGACCAGCGCATGCGCCAGGACCGGCACTACGGCGGTGCGCCTGGAGGGGCAGACAGCCTGGGCGGCGGCGTGCTGGGCTGGGGCAGCTGCAGGGCGGCGCCACGACAGACATTCGCTCCGCCACTTTGCATTGCACACGCATGCTTCTTTCTGGCATTGGTTCAGGAGACAGCGGGCTGAACTCACCGTCTCATGAGATCAGAGGGCCTTCTGGCCATGCACAGTGCACTGCATCACACACCATGAGGCAAGTCGTCACCTCACTTAGACTGGCGCGCATGCCAGGCATGCCCCACAAGCCACAGCATGCCGGGCGCGCCATAAGCGGCCCGCCCCCTGCGCCCGCGCAGGCGAGCACAGCGCGCGCATGTACCGCGTGTACCAGGTGCTCACGACCGCGCTGCTCGTCATCGTCTTCTTCATGGCTAGCTTCTTCGTCGTCCTGGTCGGCGTCAACGTCAGCGGTGCGCCCCCGCCCCGGCCTCGCAAGTGCTTATTCTCTGCCATCACCAGCACTGCGTCCCTGCCCTAGCCTCTCAAGTGCAGTGACGGCGCCGGCCACAACGGCGCTGGCACGAGATGATGGCGCCGACATGCCCAGGGAGCCGGCGGGCTCAAGCAGGCGGTGCTGCACGTCCTTGTGGTCTGCTTGCATACCCGCCGCCCAACCTGCCTTCCCCAAGGCCAGTCGCCTGTCCAGGCCCTGGTAATCAGTATTGAGCGGCCGCGCCGGTCCTGCCAGTCGATCACCGCTGGAGCTCCTGCGGTGCAGCCTCGCAGTCCATGAAGACGCTGTACCGCGGCGCGGACGCGGGCATCACGATCCTGAACGCGGCCGTGTCGGCCGCGGACGGCGCGGTCGCGCGCGCCAACAGCCTCATCAACAACTCGCCGCTCAACACGCTGGTGAACGGTGCGCGCGCCTGGCTAGCGGCGCGCCCGGCCATAACCCTATATCGAACCTTAGTCCCGCCCAGGTCAACCTGCTCGACGGTGCGCGCGCCACGCCCATGCACGATGCGAGCATGCAGTGCCTCACCTGTACCTGTTCGGCTGCTCCGTACGCAGAAGCAGCGCCTGGCGCCGCGCAGGGCGGGCACTGACATGCGCTCGATGGGTGCCAGCGGGCTATCGCACTCTGAAGGCGCAGTCTGACGGCCTGCTGGCACTGGTGCTATGGACCACCTTATGTCAATGTGTCAGCCTCAAAGGCACCCCCTTGTTGCACAAGAAGCCGCGCCGGCGACGCATGACCCTGACGCCGCGCATGGACACGCGGCAGGCGCGTCGAACGGCACCGACGGCGGCGACAGCACGACGCACCTGATGACGGAGCTGGCGAAGGGCGCGTCCGCCGCGGCCGACGTGGCCGCCGCGCTGCCGCCCAGGTGGCCCCGCTGCTGTGGCTGGCCAGCCGGTGCCCCCCTGGGAGGAGAAGCGTGTCTGAGTGGCGCAGACCGTGTGTGCGCTGCTCCTTGGCAACAGCCCTGCTCATGCGGAGCCAGCACTCATGCTGAGACTTTGGCGCGCAGGCTGCCCCGCTGCCGCATGCTCGTCTTGGTTTGTGAAGTCTAGCAGCAGACTCGCAGCTGAGCGCTAAAGCGCACATCACGCAGTGGCGCTTCTTTGGAGGTGTGGCTGACAGGAGCTGTGAGAACCTGCGCAGCACGCGCGACTCGGCCGGCTCGCTCGTGCACTCGGCCGTGAAGCTGGCGGCGGCGTTCAACAACCACAACAACCAGGCGACCACCGCCCCGGCGGGGCCCAGCGCGCCCCAGGACGCGCGGCAGGCCAACCAGGGCCCGACCTACTCGCAGCAGGGCGGCGGGCAGGGCGGGGGCAGCCAGGGGGGCGACGCGCCGCAGGCGGGCACGCAGGCGATGGCGGCGCCCGCGCCGCCCGCGCCGCCCGCCGGCGGCCTGCTGAGCATGCTGCCCGCTTTCCTGCGGCCCAAGCCGCCGCCGGACGCGGCGCCCGCCACGCAGCGCGGCCTGGCGGAGGTCCTGCCGGCAGCCGCGGTCGCGCCCGCGCGCCGTGCGCCGCGGCGCCTGGCGGACGGCGTGAGCGCGGGCGGCGGCGCGGCCGGCAGCGGCGGCACGACGCAGAACGCGGTTCTGGCGCTGGCGGGGGCCGCATCCAACGCATGGAAACGGATCTCCGGCGTGCCGGGCGCCCAGGGCGCGCGGCCCGGCCCTCGCCATGCCCCCGGCGCAGGACCATGCGCATGCGCTGCGCAAACAGGCATGTGACTGTGTCAGGCAGCCGGCGAGCGCCCCGCGGTCTGAGGCTAGGAGGCGGCCGCAACATGCGCCACATGCATGCGAGCGGAGAACTTTGCGCATGGCTGCGTGCGAGGCGCCCGAGGGGCGCGCGGCGCGGCGCGCAGGCGGCAACAGCAGCGTGTGCCCCTCGTTCGCGTGCCTGGACGTCAAGATGTACAGCTTCCTGAACAGCCAGAGCTGCATCTGCACCGTCGGCGACCTGGAGCGCCTGCGCGACCTGGGCCACGAGGCGGTGGAGCACCTGCGCGTGGCGCTCATCGGTGCGCCCGGGGGCGCAAAAACCTAGGAGTTTCGACCCTACCCATGCTGTACGCGCGTCGCGCCAGAAAGCACCGCGCCTGCCTGCCTGCCACGCGGGGCTTGGCGCCCGGCAGCGGGCCATCATGCGGCTGACCTTGCCCGATGGTGAGCCACGCTGTGCCTGGAGCGCGTGCGCCACTGGGGCGGCAATGTGCGCGCCATTGTGCGCTTGGCGAGCATTGGTGTACAGTCGGCCGCAGACAGCAGTAGGTGGCACCAGCAATTTGCTTCGCTTGTCGTGTGAGAGAGAGTAAAGATGCACATCCTAGCGCATGCATGCATGGAAGACCATCATGCAGTTGCAGGTGCTGCTGAAGTTGCAGGTCGGCAAGGTCCTGACCGTACAGCCTGGATCTTGATGATTGTTAACGCGCGGCGAGCCTGCAGGCTCACTTGCAGGTCCGGCAAGGCCCGTGTCCGCACAGCCTGGATCTTGATGAGACTGACGCGCGGCGGGCGCGCAGGCCTGGCGCTGCTGTACCTGGGCGCGGCCGTGCTGGTGGCGCGCCTGTCGTCGGAGGTGACCAAGCTCAGCTACGACCGCCACCTGCTCTTCACCAACCGCTTCACAGAGTGCGCACCCGCGCGCGCGCGCCCGCCCAGCAGCCACAACCTGCCCCAGCAGAGCGCCATTTGCACGCAGAGGTCGGCCGGGACCTGCTCTTCACCGACCGCTTCACAGAGTACGCCCCCCGCGCGCGCGCCCAGCAGCCGCACTCTGCCCCAGCAGAGCGCGGGGTGCATGCAGAGGGCACCGACCACGCCGATGCATGGCGGCATGCGCAGCTCAGCAGCCCGCGCCGGGGCGCTGTCCGACCTGATGTCTCGACTAGAGTTGGCGGGCGGCTCAGCCGAAGTGCGCACATGCGCATATCACTCAAGCTGTGTGCATGGCGCAGGTACCACGCGCGCAACCGCGCGCGCGCCGAGCTCACGTGCGTGGAGCTCACGGTGGCGGAGGCGCCGCGCGCGTCCGTCGCGCAGATACGCGCGGAGACGCAGGTGGTCGAGGTTGCCTAGACGGGCGCCGGCGACGCGGCCTTGTGGCTTCAGCCCGAGGGACGGATTGGCGTCTGTTGTGCCCGCTAGAACAGCTTTGGGACCGGCTCTGGTTTGTTGGGTGCAAGGGCTTCTTTTTTACTCAAGCCAGAGGCAGGCTGCCATTGGCAGCACACAGCATGCGTTGCAGGGCCTTGCTGAAGGCATGAGGGGCCCATCAAGCCCTTAGTACGAAGTATGTGTATGAAATTGGGTCCGTGTATGAAAGCGCTTTATAGACCGGAAGTATTCAAGGTGGTCAAGGTGAGAGCAAGGGATTTTCTTTTGGTTCAGCAGGTTGCCAGAGCCTAGGTGCAGACCCTGACATGCATGCAGGCTGCATGCATCTGATCTTTTTTCTAGGCGTGGACAAACACAGCACGAGCCATGTCAAGGTGTATGTCGGGCGGTGTAACGTATTGTAGATTCAATCACTGCACATGTGTCGCACCGCCGCAACCGCGCGTGCATCAGCCCGCAGCGCACTGATGCAGCCGGGCCCCGCGCAGCGAGCCCCCGGCCCCAGCGTCATGGCCCAGAGCTGAACACCCTGAGCAGCGACAGCAGCTGCTGCATGGTTCGCGCCAGCAGCGGCGGGTCACCAGCCTGCATGTGGGCGGGGTTAGGGTAGGGTAGGTATAAGGTATAGGGTATGAATATACCCCACCCTATGTCAGGGCCCGAAGCTGAACACCCTGAGCAGCTCGAGCAGCTGCTGCACGGTCCGCGCCAGCAGCGGGTCGCCGGCCTGCATCTGGGCGACGCAGGCCTCGGACACGCGCGGCGCGGCTTGGCCGCCGGCCGGTCCGCCCGGCCCGCGCCGGCCGCCTCGCCCACCCCGGGCGCCGCTGCGCCCTGCGCGATGGGTGCGCGTAAGCTTGAGAGCTGCAAAAGCCCGCATGCTCTCAGACAGCTGGGAAGCGCCGGACAGAAGTCTTCCAGTGGGGCAGAGGCAGGCTCGAGAGCCTACCTGCAGGAGGCTGAGCAGGCCGCCGCGCGCGCCCGCCGCGAGGCTGCCCGCAAACAGGTCCGATTCGAACGGCGGCGCGGGCTCGAAGGCATCTGCGCGGTCCGTCAAGCCGCAGAAGCAGGCGCCGCGCGCGCCCCTGCACAAGACAGGCCCTGCTGCGTGGTCTTGCTGTTTGTCTTGCTGTTCGTGGGTGCGAGGGGGGCTCGTGCCTGCCACCATACTGCACGCGATCTCCACACCCTCATGATGCACCCGCCTAGCATGCTCAGCATGCGCAGTTCCTGATGTGACGGGCGGGCTCTACGCCCGATCATGTCCCAGCTGGCGCTCTCCGCAGTTCTCTGACGTGATGGGCCGCGTCTGCGGCCGGCCATGCCCGGGCTGACGCTCAGAGCGTGGCTCAGCGCTCAGCTTGGCCAGCGCACATGTGCATGACGGCGAGCACCGCCTGCGGACTGGCCGGCCGCTCCTTGCAGAAGATGCGCTCCGCGTGCGCCGGGCCCGTGCGCCCGCCCGCCTCCCAGTCCGTCACCTGGCGCGCGTGCGGGTCAGGGTAGCGTTGGTCTGTCACTAGGAGGTGACGAACGTTCCAGTCCGTCACCTGGCGCGCGCGGCGCGCGCGCGGCAAGGCCATTGGCGGCACGGTCACCAGTACCGGCGACACTGCATCGCTCACCGCACCCGGCATGCCTTCCCACTGCGGGTGTGCCAGAATCATGGGACAGAGCTGCGTGATAGAGCGTCCTGCAGTCGCCGCGCAGCTGCCACGTCGCATGCACTTCCGCATGCTGCAGGCCTGCTCGCTCGCGTCCCTGCACGGCAGCGCTGCGCGCATGGCTCTGCCACCAGCTGCGCGAGCATGCGACTTCTTGGCAAGCGCCGGACTACAAGTGCCCACACGCCAACTCCTTATTCAAGATGGCGGCACCTCCGACAGACGGAACAGGGCGGCATCCGTGCCGGCGCTCCCGTTCCAGCGCGCGCAGGCCACCAGGAACGCGCCGCAGGCCAGCGCGGCGTCCGCGCAGGCGGCCGCCTCCACGCCCGGCTCCTGCACCGGGCTGCATGCGCTCAGCTGCCCGCAGCCACGCGGGCCCTTTCTGGCGTGCCGTCCTGATTTCGCCCACCACCCTGCACCAGTTGGAACTTTTATGTGCATCTCCTTCTTTGGCTATAAAATCCATGTCCTCTTGAACTTTGCTCAGATAAGCTTGCTGTCACTCCAGCACAAAAGCTCTGTGCTGGCGCCTCCATGCGGCAGCACTCGGCCGCCTCTGCGCAACCCTGCAAAAACACTGTGCCGTACGCCATATATGCTTCCCGCCACAACTCCCCGACGTCGCACCTTGAGGGCGCTGGCGACGAGCGCGGCGTCAGCGCCCCGCGGCCTGAGGTCCAGGCCGCAGCGCGCGAGGCGGGCCAGCAACTCGGCGGGCGGCAACGCGCTGTCAGCCAGGCCCTGCAGCTGCGGCGGGCGGGGCTCCGCTAGCTCCACGGCGCCCGCGCCCACCTCAAACTCCAGCCGCAGCCCGCATGCTGCATCGGCCCCATTAGCCAGCCTCCGCTTGGCGGAATATGATTGGCAGTGGAAAGGAGCCCACTCACGCAGCTGTATATAGCAGGAAATGGCGGCATGCGAAGCCATGCTGCGGGCGTGCCAAAGTGGTGTGGTGCGCTTGCTTGCGGTCACACGCCGCATGCGCAGAGCTTCCCATGTGAAGCTGCTCACAGCATGGCGCTCGCAGGCGGTGCGTATGTGCTGGAAAATTGCAGAAACCGTCAGGCACACAGCTTAAGGCAGAGCATCGCGCGCACAGCTTGACATATCACACTCGGCCGCGCTGCCGCCCAGCCCCCTGTCCGCCGCGGCGCACCCAGCACCAGGTCGAGCGCAACGCGCGCGGGCACCGGCCCGCCGCGCGGCCGCAGGCGCCACGCGGCAAAGGGCAGCACCGCGCCGCGCGGCTGCAGCAGCGCGAGCGCGCCGAGCATGCGCGAGCGAAAGGTCAGCCGGCCGCCGTCGACGGCGACCTCATCCACTAGCTCCGGCTGCCAGGCGCGCGCCTCCGCGCTCCACACGCCCACCTGCGTGCCCCGCGCAGCCGGGCGTCAGCCGGGTGTCGGCGAGGCTGCCAACATCTGAAGCACGTCGACCCCATCGTCGCGTGTGCGGCATGCGTCACACATGTGACCAGACCGCCCAGCCAGGGCAGGTCAGGCCGGCGCTGCTGAGGGCCTTTCCCGCTGACCAAGAAGAGCGGCGGCTCGGGCAAGCGGAGAGTGGTACCGCGCATCAGCCCCTGCCAGGAGCAGCGCGCCGCAGGAGCAGCGAGCCGCGCGCACCTTGGGCGCGGCGCCGAGCAGCACGGCGTGCGTCGGCATCGGCATTGACACCCGCACGGCCTGCTCCGCCCCGTCCGGCGCGTCCGGGGACGGGAAGGGCAGCCTGCGCGGCGACGGGGACCTGGGCGGCCGCCAGGCACGGCGTGCTGCGCCGCAATGCGCAGGAGCACTGCAACACGCAGGTGCTCGCATGCAGGGGCATCAGCGCTTACACTGCCCTTGTATGGCGACCTGGGCGTCGCTGGCGTGCACCACCATTGCGCTGTGGTCGCCAAGCGCGGGGCGGCAGTGCGGACGCAGATAGATCGCGCACCATCGCCTGTGTGGTTGCTGTGTGTGCAGCCTGGTCCCACAGCGGCACCGAGCAGCAGCAGGGGCGGGGCCTGCTGGCCTACCTGTGCGCGCCCTGGCAGGGCTGCTCGCCGCGCACGGCCCACAGGCCGCTCGCGCTGCGCGGCTGGGGCAGGGCGAGCAGGTCCAGCTCGATTGGTGCGCCGATGTTCTGATATCTGCGCGCCGTGCAGCACCGCCCATTGGCACAACCCTACCCTGATACACAGAGGGTTTGCGCTTGTGCATGGCGTGTGCGGGCCGCCCTGCAGGCGTTGGGGCGCTCACGGGGCCCCGCGTAACCGCATGCACGCGCAAACAGCGCGTCACACCCCGCTGCTCGGCCAGGACACGCGCTCTTCTGCCTTCATCAGCAGAGCGGTGCACCTGTCCCCTTCCATGAACGTGAGCGTGCTTCATGTCGGCCCACGCTCCCGTCTGTGAGCACTCCCTGCTGGGAGCGCCTGTGACCGCTGGGGCGGCACCCGCGCGCGCACTCCAGGAGGTCCGAAGCGACGCCTCCCTGCTGTATGCGCAGGCAGCAGTCATCGGGCGGCGAGCCGCCAAGCAGCTCGACTTCAATCCCCAGGCCCGGCCAGGAGAACGTCGCGGGGGACGACCCCGGGCGCCGCGCCGCGCACACGCCCCAGCACAGGCCCGGCGCAGACGCCGACGCCTGACGCGCCGCCCGCACACGATCAGGGTGGCGCCCCTGCGGGTCTCTCCTTTTGCAGCGCCATGCTGGCTGACGGTGACAGTCTGGAGACTGAAGCGCGCGTCAGCAGCTATTTACCCATGTCAGCAGCGCACCGTTGCTCAGTGTGCACCGATGCAGCACACGTCACATAGAGCACATGAGGCCGAGGGGCGCTTGCGGCTGTAGGAAAGCCCAGCCGCAATGCGGCGAGGGAGCGGCGCCTGCAGCGTGCCGCCGGCCTCCGCGAGGCCGAGCAGCGCGTGCGCCGTCAGGCCCTCCAGGGCGGCCGCGGCGCGCGCGCGCAGGGCGGCCGCAGGGCCCGGGCCGGCAGGGTCCGGGCCGCAGCCGGCCGGGCCGGCCGCGCCGCCCTGCGCCTCTGCGCCGGCCGCGGGCTCAGCTGCCCCAGGCGGCGCTGCTCCGAGGCACGCGGGCGGCGGCGCGGCCAGCTCGCATGCGGTCGCCAGCTCCAGGTCAGCCTGCGAACGCGCTGTGCAGGCTGCGGCGGCTGTGCTGAGCGATCTCGCCATGTGGCATGCGGCGCACACCAAAGGCTTGTGCAGCCGGCGCCCTATCCAAGCTTGAGACCTCAACACATGCACAGCAGACCGGCCCTGCCAACATCGCAGAGCAGGGCAGCATCCTGGCTCCTGCCTTGCTTGGACGGCAGTGGCCGCAGACATCCCATGATTTGGGCCGCGCTTCAAAGACTGCGGCGTTCTGACAGCCAGCGTGTGCTGACACCTCGCAAGTGGCAAGGACGGCCGCGGGCGTGCAGGTCGCCGGGTCCGCGCGCCCCGCGGCAAGGAACGCGGCAACCCCGCGCGCGTCGCCAGGGCGCGGCAGTGTGGAGCATGACAGGTAGTGCTGCTCCTCATCCTCTGCCTCCCTCGCTGCATTGGCCTGGCAAAGGATCGTCGAGGTTGGTGGGATGGCAATAAGGTTCCCAACTGCGCCTACGCAGATGCTTCCCCGGCATACCTGCGCACACCTGCGCCGCCGGTCCTCCCAAAACCCCTGCTCGGCGCTCCTGCGTCCCATTGAGCGATGAGTTCCGTCTAGTGGAGTGGGGCAGTGTCGTGCATACTCAAGGCCGTGCCACACCTGTCCGCCTCGATCTGGGCCTGCTGAGCAGCGCTGCGCTTCTGCCCCAACACTGTGCGGCGTTCCGTGTCCTCCTGCTGCTGTCGGACTTCCTCTGCCGCCTGGCGCTGGCGCTCTGCGCCCGCAGCAGGCTCAACACCAGCACTCTGGGCAACTTAACTTGGATCACTGTCGCAACATGACTGGATAGTGGTGCGCTATGCCCACGCAGCAGCTTGCGCTCTGCGCGTCTGCCTTTGGACAGGTGCTGCAGGCCAGCCCGAGAGACCGAGCAAGCTCCATGGGAGGATTTGCGCATGCCTGCTTCTGCGGTGCGCGCCTCCTCCTCCAGCCGCACCCGCTTGGCTTCTGCGGTTTCCCTAGGCTTCTTGGCGCCTGGGGGAGGCTTCTTGGGCGCCTGCCGTCTAGTCAAGCTTCCCCTCTGACCGTGAACTTTGTTGAGCCTCGTGGCCAAGCGTCAGGTGGGGCGCACCATATCTTATATTCGGAAGACGACAGGCGACAGTTGCCCACAGCCGGAGTGCGCAGCAGATCGGCGCGGGTCTGATGACCCGCGAAGGACAGCTCACTTGAGAGACAGCTGCGTTCAAAGTAGCTCGGGTTTCTGGCCCTGGGACATGGAGCACAGCATGATCATTCACACCACCTACATGCACTGCTAGACATTTTTGCTTGCGAAACACACATGCGTGCACAGACTGTGCATGCAAGCGGAGCCCTATGGTGGCTGCCGCGCGGGGGTGAGCAGCTCGCGCTCCCTCTGCAGGAAGCGCTCCAGCCGCGGGGCCTGGATGAGCGCGACCACCTGCGCGCCCAGCCGTGCCGCTGACCCCTAGCCACGCTGCCACCAGCGGCGCGCTGGGGCTGCCTCATGGGTACATGCACGTGTCTCCTTTGTCTCCGACAAGTTTACAAAGGAGCTGCCGGCCGAGGGGACGGGAGGAGGCCAGGGCAGCAGGCATTCGGCCGCCCTGCAGCCCTGCGTCTGCAGTGAGCAGTGTCACGCTTTCGCATTGGGCACAAGGTGCCAAGCCTGCCTGGCGCTGCTAGGCAGCGCGCGGCCGGCTCGGCTCTGTGCTGCACCCTGCATGGGGGCTGCCAGCAGGCACTCTTGCGCCACGCGCAGACCCGCAGACGGGCCGGCGGGCGCGCCTGGCGCTCCATGGACGTCAGCAGGCCGGCGAGGAGCAGGAAGTTCATGCAGCCGACGGGTGCGCCCAGCAGCGCGCCGCATGCACGGTCTGCCAGCTCCGCCGAGACGGCCAGGCCGCCCAGCGCGAGGCAGCCCACCAGGCGCGCCGCGAAGGCCTTGCGCGCCAGGAACTGCTGCGTCTCGGCGCCCGGCGTGATGCCCTTGATGCCGGCGTCCACCTGCGGCGCGCGACGTGACGTGAAGGCGCTCAACACCCTAAACCTAAGTTCAGTGGCCCTCACAAGATCCACACAAAAGCCCGAGCATTGGCCGTGTGCTGCGGGACTTGCTGCCGCATAATTCCTTTGCGCATGCCGGGGTGGCTGATACAGTGCCTGCCGGCTGATCGTGTCCATGTATGCAGTCCATGGCGCCCCAGCACAGCGCCAGCCGGAGACACGTCCAGCGCTTGCCGGCCGTCGAGCCATGCAACGACCGTAAGCTTTGCTTTTCACGGCAGCCCAGGAACGCCACGGCGCAAGAGCTCGCGCCCCCACCAAGCCCCCGCCATGCACACGCATGCGCCTCCCGAGAAGAATTGCTCCCACGGGAACAGGGGCGCACAGTGGCCAGCCAGTCCGCCAGGTCGCGCGCGACGGAGCGCGCACCCAGCCGCGCGCCAATGGCCTCAAACAGCACCACAAACACGCCGAACGTCCACGGCAGCGCGCCCGGGCTCAGGACGCTCGCGGTCAGCGCGCGTGCCACGTCCGGCAGCACAAAGTTGAGCGCCGTGGGCAGCACGGACAGCGCGTAGGAGCAGAGCAGGAGCGGCGTGAGGCCGTTGGGCAGGATGCGCAGCGGCAGGTATGCCGCGCCCTTCTGGCGCTGCGGCTCGCCACTGGAGCCCGGGGGCGCCACCTGCGTCGCGGCGCGAGGCTGTGACAACCCTGCTTGGCAGACAGGGTCAGTCCAGGGTTGCTGTACATGCCTGTCGGGCGTCTCCAGAGAAGCAGAGCACGGGGCCCGCCATGTGTACGCCCTACACCCTAACCCTATCAGGCCCACGCGCCCCGCGCCTGGATGCGCCGCGGCCTGTAGTACACCAGCGGGAAGCGCCGCTCGACCTGCGTCAGGAACATGGCGCCGCACAGCAGCGCGTTGACGCCCCACACTGCAGCCGCCACGCACCACCACGCCGGCAAGCCGCGGCTGTTGATGATCTGTACAGCAGCCCGCAGCTGCTGCGCGTGCCCTGCGCGCGCAGCCGCGCACACATCCGCACTGGTACTGTCCACGGCCGACAGGGCCACCGTGCTGCATCATGGCAGGGTGACGACAGGGTCGCGACGGGCATAAGCGAGGACACCATAGTGGGGGCCCCGCACGCATTGGACTGATGGAGGCGGTGCGTGCACCGGACATGGGTGTGCACAGGGTTCATAAGCCCTACTACCGGACCAGGGGGCCCCGCGCGCGCACTGGACATGATGGAGGCGGTGATGAGCAGCGAGGTGCCGTCGCCGAGCGCGTGCGGCTCCGCCTGGTTGGCCGCATAGCCGATCAGGCACGCGCCCGCCGCCAGCGTGCACATCGTGCTCCACACGAAGCCGGCGCGCGCCGCGGCAAACGGCAGCAGCTGGATCGCGCGCTGCGCGCCCAGCAGCAGCCCGAACGCCAGCGCCAGGTAGTTGGCGTACAGGCTGACCGTCTCCTGGCCCTGCGACGCCGCGCGGCGGCCGCCCGGCGTCATGCGCGCGCGCGCGCTTGCAGCCGCGTGGCCCGGGCCAGCGT